>Ga0114968_10000219_pt1 | contig 42330 bp, 34 predicted proteins | sample M_130807_EF_Meta_FD_87020 | JGI IMG/M metagenome (GOLD analysis project Ga0114968, IMG submission 87020) | Freshwater microbial communities from Lake Montjoie, Canada to study carbon cycling - M_130807_EF_MetaG | ecosystem: Environmental > Aquatic > Freshwater > Lake | place: Lake Montjoie... | reverse complement strand
GCTTCTGGAATAGTCATGAAGTAGCGGGTGATGTCCGGATGGGTGAGCGTGATCGGGCCACCGTCACGAATCTGTTGCCGGAACTTGGGCACCACCGAACCTGATGAACCCAGCACATTGCCGAAACGCACCATGCTGAACTTGGTGCCCGAGTTGGTTGCGGCGAGGGCTTGTAGCACCATTTCCGCCAGACGCTTGCTGGCGCCCATGAGATTGGTGGGGCGTACGGCCTTGTCAGTGCTGATCAGCACAAAGTCTGAGACGCCATTTTCGACGGCAGCTTGTGCAGTGCGCAGCGTGCCGAGTACGTTGTTCTTGATGCCCTCAGCAGGGTTGTGTTCAACCAGTGGCACGTGCTTGTAAGCGGCCGCGTGATAGACCGTATCCGGGTGCCAGGTAGACATAATTTCGCGCATCCGGTCACTGTCCTGCACGGAGGCCAGCAAGGGCACGAGGACGATGTCACGACCGGCGAGCTTGTCTTCGAGTTCCTGGTGAATGGCGTAGAGCGCGAACTCGTTTTGTTCGATCAACAACAATTTGCTCGGGCCGACGGCGAGGATCTGGCGGCAGATCTCACTACCGATCGAGCCGCCAGCGCCGGTTACCATGACGACCTTAATGCGAACGTTCATTGCGAGCAGGATGTAATTGGGCATGACGGATTCGCGGCCAAGCAGGTCGTCGATGTCCAATTCACGCAGATCGGAGATGCTGACCTTGCCTTGGGCCAGATCGGTCATGCTGGGTAATGTACGCACAGCCACACGAGCCGTTCGAATCTGGGCCAGGATCTCGTTGCGGCGCTTGCGGCTGAGACTGGGCATAGCAAGCAATACGTCGCTGATGGTTAAGCTTGTCACCAGATTGACCAGATCAGTGGGATTGTAGATGGTCTGGCCATTGAGCACATGGCCATGCAGGCGATCGTTGTCGTCCAGGAATCCGACTACCTGCATCTCATGGCTATTGGCCATGGCGGCGACTAATTGTTGTCCTGTCGTTCCAGCACCATAGACTAGCACCTTGGGTCGACTAGCCCGTTTCAGAATGCTCTCGTACTGATTACCCAACCAGACGCGGGCCAGCGCCCGGGATGAGCCTACAAACAGGAGCAGCAGGATGGGTTGAATGATACCGACGGTGCGCGGCACGCCTGAGACGCCGATGGCTGTGAAGATGGAGGCATACAGCAAACCGTAAATGCCTATTGCTCGAGCCACCGCTAATAAAGCCGGCCAGCCACTATAGCGAAAAATAGCGCGGTACAGACCCAAGACGATGAAGATGGGCAGTGCGAGACCTATGGATGCCCCAACGGTCCACAGGGCATTGCCTGAAAGCGATACAAATTCGCCTAGTCGCAGGTAGTAGGCAAGCCAGACGGTCAGGATGCAAAGACCCAGATCAACTGTCAGCACTACGAAACGCTTCGCAAGTCTTGGCAAACCTAGGATGGGAACTGCCAGCTTAAACAGGGATTGTTTCATTGCGTGCAGTCCCTGAGTCCTGAGCCTTCAGAATAATGTTTAGGGTTTTTCAATGTGACACTCCGTCCCTAGCAAACACTTTCAAAGCGGTCATCCAGATTATTTTTAGATCAAACAGAAATGACCGCCGCTGCAGGTACTCCACATCCAATTGCACTTTTTGTGGAATGGGCAGTTCATCGCGACCGTTGACTTGAGCCCACCCCGTTAGGCCGGGTAATAATTCGTGCACGCCTTTTTCTGTCCGCAAGGCAATCAGGTCATCTTGATTGAACAGCGCGGGGCGGGGCCCGACAAAGCTCATGTCGCCTTTGAGGATGCTCCACAACTGTGGCAATTCGTCCAGGCTGGATTTGCGCAGAAACGATCCGATGGGCGTCAACCACTGACCGGGGTTCTGCAGCAAGTGAGTGGCCACCGCAGGGGTGTCGATGCGCATGCTACGGAACTTGGGCATTACATAGATGCGGTTGTGACGCCCAACACGGTCGCTCCAGTAGAAGGCGGGCCCCTGGGAAGTCAGTCGCACTGAGATAGCCACGATCAGAATAGGAAGTGCTAGAAACGCAGCCGCGATCAATACTACAGCCAGGTCAAACAACCGCTTCATTTGCGAAACCCATCAGCCGCACGGCGCAGCCCTTCATCGACAGACAGTGGTGGGTGCCAATCCAGCAATTGCCGAGTCTTGGCAATATCCAGTTGCAACGACCCGCACAAGCGATGATAAATACAGGGTTTGCTCACCACAGTCGCCCCCAGCTTGAGCAACGCGGTGGGTACATAAAACAGATGCGCAGGCCGTCCCAAGGCCTCGCCCATGCGCCTTAACAAATCAGCCGTTGAGAGGTCTTCGCCGTCACTGACCAAAAGTGTTTGGTTGGCGGCAGCCGGGTGGTTCAAGCAAATGACGATCAGATCGACCAGATTGTCCAATGCAACCAAGCTGCGCCGATTGTTGGTGACGGCGGCCAGTGGCAATGGCACGTCACGCGCCAGCCAGCGCATCATCGACTCAAAGTTGGCTTTGACTCCTGACCCATACACCAGCGGTGGTCGAATGATTACCACCTCCATACCGGTTTCTGTGGCTATCTGACGTAGCAACTGTTCAGCCTCGTGCTTGGAGGCGCCATAGGGATCCTCCGGCGCGGGCACATCATCGGCAGAGAAAGGACGCCCGAACTCCGTGAACTCGCCATTCACCTTGATGGAGCTCAGGAAAATGAAGCGCCGCACCCCTGTGGCCGCTGCTTGGCGTGCAAGATTCGCTGTACCTTCGACATTCAAACGACGAAATTCAGCCAATGGGACTGAATTCTTGTCGTTCATCACATGCACGCGAGCTGCCAAGTGTACGACCTGTTCCACGTTTCTCAGCGCGGACGTCCAATCGGTCTCTGAAAAAAGGCCGCCGATCGCGACTTCCTTAGCGCCATCCGGCTGTGACTTCAGCGTTCTAACCGCACCACGCACAGAGACTGCGTCTTTACGCAGCCTTGCACAGAGTGCCGAACCAACGAACCCATTCGCACCCGTGACCAGCGTTGTCATGGCGTTATAAAACCTTGCGCCAAACGATCCGGTTGACATAGTCGGTGTAGCTCAGCACGATGCGCAGGATTTTTTTCGCGACAGACTTCGCATCATAGTCTTTGACCGGCGCCATCACGCGAATGTTGCGATCATGCTGTGCAATGATGACGCGCACGGCATCAAGTACGCTGTCCTTTTTCAGCCCCGCCATGATCAGCGTGCCGACATCCATGCCTTCCGGGCGCTCGTGCGCATTGCGAATGGTTACTGCTGGCAGGTTGAGTAGGGAGGCTTCCTCGGTGATGGTACCGCTATCCGACACCACGCAGAGCGCTTCCATTTGCAGCTTGACGTAATCGCAAAAACCGAAAGGCTTGAGGAACTGAATGCGACTGTCCAGCTTGCCAAGGTTCAGTGCGTCTAGACGCTTTTGGGTGCGGGGATGGGTCGATACGATGACCGGAATCTGATACTGCTCTGCCAGTGCGTTCAGGGTCTGCACCAAGTCGGCGAGGTTCTCCGGCGTATCGACGTTTTCTTCGCGGTGCATGCTGACGATGAAGTAGCGCCCCTGTTCCAGCCCCATACGCGCAAGGACATCGGACGCCTGAATCTTAGGCATGTAGTAGTCCAGCACTTCACGCATGTGCGAGCCCGTCTTGATGATGGTTTCTGGACGGACACCTTCAGCAATCAGATAGCGGCGCGCATGCTCGGTCAGCACGAGGTTGATGTCGCTTAAATGATCCAGCACCTTGCGGTTCAGTTCTTCTGGCACGCGCTGGTCAAAGCAGCGGTTTCCTGCTTCCATGTGAAACACGGGAATTTTGCGGCGCTTCGCCGAGATGACTGCCAGGCAGGAGTTAGTGTCGCCGTAAAGCATAACTGCGTCGGGCTTTTCCTGCTCCATGACTTCGTCCGATTTTTCTATAACGCGGGCAATGGTCTGAGCCGCATTATCGCCGACAGCCTCCAGGAAATGATCTGGTTTACGAATGTTCAAGTCTTCAAAGAAAAGTTGGTTCAGCTCGTAATCGTAGTTCTGGCCAGTGTGCACTAGGACATGCTTGGTATTCATATCCAGTTCGGCAATTACCCGACTCATCTTGATGAGTTCGGGGCGCGTTCCAACAATTGTCATTACCTTAAGCATCTAACTCTTCCTTGATGTAGTCCAGCTTCAACAAAAGTTCCTTGACCTCCTCCACATTCAGCCGAAGCGTATTGTGAGATGTGTAATCCTCGAAATGTGAGATTTTTTCCTCACCTTCACTGAAGTACTTGGCGTAATTCAGGTCCCGGTTGTCTGCAGGAATACGGTAGTAACCGCCCATATCCGCCGCATGCGCCATCTCTTCACGGGATATCAGGGACTCGTATAGCTTTTCTCCGTGGCGGGTACCGATGACCCGCATCGCCACCTCTGACTTGAATAACTCTCTGAGCGCCTGGCCAAGATCACCCACTGTTGTTGCAGGAGCCTTCTGGACGAAGATCTCGCCCTGCTGGCCATGGGAAAACGCGTACAGCACCAAGTCGACGGAGTCTTCCAGCGACATGAGGAATCGCGTCATGTTCGGATCAGTGACCGTGATTGGTTGCCCAGTCTTGATCTGTGATACGAACAAGGGTATGACCGATCCGCGCGAGGCCATGACGTTACCGTAACGCGTGGCGCAGAACACAGTTTCCCCGGGCTTTTGCATACGTGCCTTCGCAACCATCACCTTCTCAGCCATAGCCTTGGAGATGCCCATGGCATTAATCGGGTATACGGCCTTATCAGTACTCAAGACTACGATACGCTTGACCCCTTGCGCCGAGGCCGCGTTCAGCACATTCTCCGTCCCGAGCACATTGGTACGCACTGCCTCCATAGGATAAAACTCGCAGGAGGGCACCTGTTTCAGCGCCGCAGCATGAAAGACAAAATCGACGCCCTTCATCGCCTGCACCACGCTATCATAATCCCGCACGTCTCCAATATGGAAACGTAATTTGCTGTTATTAAAAGCGAGTCGCATGTCTTCCTGCTTCTTCTCGTCACGGCTGAATATACGGATTTCCCGGACGCCGGTACCCAAGAACCGGCTCAGCACCGTCTGACCGAAGGAACCGGTGCCACCGGTAATCATTAGCACACCGCCATCAAACATTTACGATTCCTCCTGCCAACCAGTCATCATGCATTTCCTTTATCAATGTGGTCCAATCGGCAGCTCGGTAACCGGTCTCCGCTGAAAACTTTCTCGAATCGAGACTGCGGTCGATCACAACCGAATCATCCGGCTCAATCTCAGTGGTCAAACCATACTCTCGCGTAATCACGCGGAGCAAACACTCCTTGTCGATCAACTCCGCACCGACATGATAAAGGCCGGAAAGCGAACCATTAGGTATCACGATGTCGCGAACCACACGGGCAAACTCCACGGTCGGCAAGCCGGAGAAGATCGCCCGGCGATACCCTTTGCACCGGGACTGGGCAAGAAACCACTCGAGCAATCCCAATCGCGTACCGAGTTCATGCCCTATGGTGGATGTCCGCAATGTTATCGAACCTAGGGACGCGACTTCCCCGAGATGCTTGGTTTTGCCATAGACATCTCGGGCGTCTGCCAAATCAGCTTCAGAGTAATTTCCCTTGCTTCCGGAGAAAACGCAATCCGTACTTACATGAATCAAGCGCGCACCAGAAACACCGCACAACTCGGCCAGGCGATGTGGGATTAAGGCATTCATAATCAGCGCCTCAAGTGGATCAGTGCCTCCCGAGACATGCTTCGTTAGCCCCGCGCAATTCACCACAACATCCGGGGAACACTTGCGGAACAATCGGATAAGGGCATCGCTGTTGGTCAAGTCGACGCCTGAGATGAGCCGCGAAGCCATCTCCAAAGGCACTCGTCCAAGTACAGATTCGGACCGTACTGTGCCAAATACCTGCCACCCTGCCTGCCGGGCAAGTATGCGCAGCATAGTGCTGCCAATCATTCCGTTGGCCCCCAACACTATAACTTTCATACATCACTCCCGATCAACTTATTCAAATGCCCTATCAATTCCGTAACTAACTTTTCGTGATCGAAGTGCTCGCGGTAATAAGCTTGCGCATTTGCACCCAGACGCGCGCGTTGGCTATCCGACATCCCATACAGACGCAATACGGCATCTGCTAGGGCACCGGGGTCTTCTGCTGGCACTGCAAGGCCAGCATCGGCATCGGCTATCAATCTCGCCCCTTCGCCATTCATGCACGCAATTATCGGCCGTCCCACCGCCATATAGGCCTGTATTTTGTTTGGCACCGTGGCGGCAAAAATCGGTCTATCCGCCAACGTCACTAACAGGGCGGAAGCCTTCGCCAAAAGAAATGGTATGGTCTCGACAGGAAATCGTCCGGCGAGGTGCAGATTGGTCAGTTGGCGTCGTTCGGCCTCCAAGCGCATCCAGTCCAGTTGGCTCCCGGAACCCAAGATCACGAGGTGAATATCGCGATGTGCTAAGAGACGTGCCGCCGCCTCAACTATGACCTGAACTGCCTGCGCTAAACCGACGTTTCCAGCAAACACGACACAGAATCCTTGTTCAAGTACTGGCAACTCTATCCCGGCCGCTGCACTAGGGTCACAGAATGATTTATCCACCGAATTAGGGTAATAGGCAATCCGCACATTAGGTGCAAGGCGCCGGACCGAATCAATAAAAGGCCGAGATGAAACCAGAACGAGGTCGGAATGGCGATAGATAAACTTCACCACACCTTCCACGGCTCCGAGGATCCAGCGGCTTCGGACATAACCTGTCGCCTCCAGGCTCTCAGGCCAGAGGTCTTGCACGTAAGAGACGACGGGCACCCGCTTTATCCACCCAATCAGCAGCGCCGGCAAGGCCTGAAGGAGGGGCGATGGGCAATAGACGAGGATGATGTCAGGACGTACGCCGCGCAACAACCAAGGGCCAAAAAACGCCCCCGAAATTATGAAGGAAAAATAGTTAAGCGCCAGACGGGGGGTACTGCGTTGTCCGCGAGGATAGAGTGGAACGCGCAGTACGGGCACCCTTCCCATGAACTCGGCGAGGCAGCCGCCCGCCGTGTAGCCTGAATAAATTCGCCCCTCCGGATAATTCGGCTTGCCAGTCAATACAGTCGTCTCCACACCTCGGTCAACCAGCGAAGATGTCAGTTCGTTGATCCGGAAACCCTCTGGCCAGAAATATTGAGAAATCACAAGTACCCGCATTTGTCGTCACCTACTCACTTCAATCTTTCCTTGGCGACAATTTTCTGCAGATAACCTCTCAGTTTGAGCGTTAAATCAGTCCATGAATAACGTTCGCGAACTATCGTTTCCCATCTGCGCCCCCACTCCTCAAGCTGTTGTCGATCAGACAGCGCCATTCGCAAGCCATGGGCCAAGCCTTCTGCAGTTGCGGGAACAACCAAACCCGGATCAATTTCCGCTAGCTCGTCAAGGCCACACTGGTTGGTCATCAACACGGGGGTTCCACAAATTCCTCCTTCCACAGCGACGATAGACATCGCCTCATGTCGTGAAGGCACTACCAATAAGCTTGCTGACCGGTACGCAAGAGACTTATCGACCCCAGAGACAAACCCAAGAAAGTGGACTCTATCCCGCAGACCATGCATTTCCGCTTCTTGGGCCAGCGTGTCACCGAACCCTTCGTCGGGACCCGCAAAAACTAATTTTGTATCCGGAAACTCTGTAGCTACCTGAGCGAAGGCTTCAAGTAGCAAGTCGGGACCCTTAATAAGATTTAGACGACCCATGAAAAGAATAAGCGTCCCGGACGGAATCTTCCTGTCATCAGACTTTGAAGGTCCATTCACAGCAAAGTCTGCCACATTTACACCGTTAGGCAAAACCTCAATTTCGCCTGAAGGAATACCGTAAGGCATGAAATCTACGCATTCCGCTTTTGTAATGGCGATCCACCCTGACGCTTTGCTGATTAGCCGCTGACCGAGGATCCGATTGAAAATCCGTTTGAGCCAACGCGACCGGCCAAAAAGCGGTAGCGCACCAGCAGGACTTATCACATACGGGACACCAGCACGTCGAGCAGCGACCGAAACCATTGCGCCCAAGATGCTCCAGTAGCCCATCAGATGAATAACGTCTGACTGTCGCACCAGATCTTGGATTAACCGCCACCCCCCTAGAGGCACCTGAAAGCGGCTGTTTAAACATGAAACCAATGCTAACTTTGCCCCGCCCAACTGACCAATTCGCGCGGCAGGATTCCCAATTACTAACGTCAAGACAGTACAGTCCACCCCAGCCTCTGCCAATGCTTTAGACAACTGAACTATACGCTCTCCGTTGCCACCCCCCTCGCGAGCAGAGAGCACAGAAACCACGTTCAGCACCCGCATAAGAGTTTCAGGATGGTGCTGGTATATATTGCTCGAGTATTGATGCATAGATTCCAGCAACATGATCTTCAGAAAATTGTGAACGGATCAGATCAATGCAAAGATCATCGACCGGACGTGGATTAAGAACGAAGTCCCCGAGAGCCTTGATGACGTCAAAAGAAGGCTCGCTACCTGACCGAAATACAGTAAAAGTAGACGGGTAATCAGCTAAAGCACTGATTGACGCATCGCGTGCGATACTCACCACGTTAAGAATCGGCTTACCCACTGCCATATACTCTATAACCTTGCTAGCAAGTTGAGCTTCCGAGTCATTTCCGATATTAACGAGGACATCGGCACCAATCATTGCTTGTGCTACCTTCTGGCGACTTACCAAGCCGTGAATTAACACAGAGTAGTTTAGCATATCGGGAACCATTAGGAAATCATCACCGCAATCATTGACTGAACCGTAGAAGTGCAACTCAAACCGCTGGGCAGGGAATGTTCGACTTAATGAAACAATGCAAGCCAGGAGGAATTTTGGGCTACGAAGTTTCTTGTACAGGGTACCAACGAAGACCAGTCGGACCGTCCCGTCAACTTGCCACGGGGAGGCTTGATCCAAATCAGGCAATGATAATAATGGTGGGATAACGTAGATTTTTCTGCTCGAAACTGGAAAACTTGATTCGTAGAGGACTTTCGTTGATTCTGTAGTTACACTAATGGCATCTGCGCCGGTCATGACCCGGCCCTCCACCACCCTGTTTAGCTTCGAATAGATGGCAAAATTGTTGGGGAAGGGCTCCCCCCTTGAGTATGGATCACTTATGTCTACAAACCACCGTGATTGAGGAGAGCATCGTTTTGCTGCCATACCGATGACGTGCCCAGAAAATGGGTGGGATACAGAAATAATCCAGTCGTAGTCATTGTTCACGCACATCTGACGCGCCACTCGTATGGCCGGAATAATCCACCCGCACGCATAGTCGGGCCAATACAACGTGCGCCAAACTGCCCGAACCGTCTTACGAATCAATGATCTCAGCGGGGATCTACCGTTTGCCCCGATAGCAGACTTTGTATTGCCGGCACCCGGCGCCACCCGGGCGGATGCATTTAGCAACCAATCCTTCACGCGAAACACTTGCACCACATTATCAAGCTCGACCGATAGGCCTTCCTTTGAAACACCTGAACACAGCACATGCACCTGATGCCCCCGCCTCGCCAATTGTGCAGCAACTGCAGACCAACGGAACGCACGAGGGGTCAGGTCTGGGGAATACGAATAAGTAACAATAAGGAGCTTCACGGCAATTGTCTCAGGCTATGATGCGGTTACTTGACCATAACCGTGAGAGTATGGCAACGGCAATGGTGTAGGATCAGAAATGGGTAGCCCAGCCTCGGCAAAGTCACATACCTGAATCGAATCTTGGTACAACTCCACGATCCGATATATGGCCTCTCCATATCCATAGTGGCGCCCAATAAACCCTCGTGGCCCGAAATACAGGCACTGGCCTTCAGCGCAATCCCTGAGATCGAATACTCCTCGCGTTAGATCTGCAAGCTCAAGCCCTTGGACGCGGGGTACGTGATGAGCCATAGCAGAACGGTAGGTGTTCCGCTGATCAGGCAGAGGTGTGTAAGTCAATGTTCCGGGATCACGTATTCTTGTTATTCCATCAATGACGAGTTCAATCGTTAACTGATCGCAATGTGTATGCCCCCCAAGGCCAGCGAGGCCGATTTCCCCACATCGTACGGCAACATAGAAGCGTGGGCTTCGCATGACGTATACACCCATCCCGGGAAATGCATCGTATTCGATTTCATCGAGCAAACCGGGAACGTCCGCTTTGTATGTACTTTTGAAGCGACTGATAGTAGGGGTCTTGACGAAACGATCAATTAGTTCAAGCCATACGGCTTCATTGGCATTCGATTCATAATTTTTTTCTAAGGCAGACAAGGATCTAATTTTGATATGATCACTCCCGGTGTTACCGCAGATGGCACTTAGAAGAAATGCCGCTGGATCAATGATCCCTCGTGTTGTGCCAATTTCATAGCCAACAACTGCCCGAACGCATGCAATAAGTGAACGGTGATCCAACGACCAAAGAGGGGACGATGGATCGTTCTCCGCCCGCAGTAGCTCACCGCTCCCCAACACAATGAAGCGACCACTATCGTTATCACCAAACTGCACAATCAATCCATCAGGCTTGATCATCGCATTGGTAAAAGTCGCCATCTTGGCTAGTCGCTCCCAAAACCATTCCGGCAGAGGACTGTCGCGTTGAGCCCCGGGAATTTTATAGAACTCGATTGCCCGACTTTTAAGTTGGGGCGACAGATGCGGCGTCCAACGAACAGGACCGCTTAGAACAACCCGCTTCTGTGGTGCTAGATTGCGAATCAATGCGGATGCCCAAGTAACCATCTCAGCGGATAATCGGTGGTAGCACACCGATCCTTCAAAGTTGCTTCCGTCTTCATGGAACTGATAATCAACCTCGGAAATCAACTCACTGATCGAAAATGCCAGCCATGTGTTCGTTTCCTTATCACATGGTAAATAAATCGACGAAAACAGCAGCCCTACGATGTTGGCGATGTAATGGTTCCCACGAACTGTAGGCGACCATTCGAGATTGGCTGAAATATGTCGTGCATGTGCTTTAACACTTGCTACGAAAAGCCCCTCAAACTCATCATCAAACCGAATGCCGCTTGCGGCAATGAGGTCGTACGCAACTAACCAATTTGCAACGCGAATCGCCACATCCATCGCGCATGCCCAATTGACACCGAAACGCGGTGGATTTGTAACGATAAAGTCCAGTATCTGATTGCGAAATTCGCGAGCGTATCGATCTGGTGCCTCAAAGCCATCAAATCCTGCCGAAGCGAAACACGACGCCAAGGCTAATGTTGGGAGATGCTGCATCCGACTCAACTCCCATGGCACTTTCACATCAACGCCGGGAAGTTTACCGAAACTGACATCGCGGTACCAAGTACGCTCACTCCAGCGAAATCCAGATTTGAAGTCGATCTGCCAATCGATCGGCACATACCCCTCATCCACCCGCCGCCAAATTTCTTTCGCCACCGATCGGTTAGATCGGTTGATCCCTCTTCCGAGCCAGTCCCCGAACTGATCACGTGATATCGTCGGCGACATCGCGTACGAGAACCCGTTCAGGCCTTGGCACCTCATTCCATGCTTGACAACAACCGGCCCCGAACCGAGGAGGTCAAAGCGATGCGCCATCGAATTCTCCGCTTGGCTTCTTACCAGCTCTGGGTAATCGGGAAATTCACTCGCTAACCGCTCAATAAACTGGGCATCGGCGAAAGAAAACAGACGGTCGACTTTGTCGGCACGGACAACAGGATCGCAATAGGTCGAAATGAAGCAATCGTGCGCCTTTAGCATCAGCCCACGAAGGTCGCTACGCATGCGTCGAACGAGACGGTAAGCGAGACTCTCCAACAGACTAACTCAGTTCATGTGCCTGATCTACAACAAACCACTGTCGATTCAGGTAGTAACCGGCAACACGCGGCGCCAAGCGCCAACCACAGAATAGTTGCAGTAATTGGCTCATAAACGTTAGGATAACCAAGCATATACAAAACAACGATAAGTAACGGAATTGTCAACATGCCCGAGTTAGTCTTTTGAAAAAGCAAACGCTTCCCTAGGACATAGCCACCGATACATAGCATTGCACTGAATATGCCAAGCAAAAGCAGTCCGCCAACCATAAAAAGCTCCAGATACATATTGTGCGGGAGAAATGCATTCTGGATACCAAGATCAGTGGCGGCGCTACCCGCTCTAGCAAATGACTGTCCGAATAATGAATGCATAACTATAGCAAATGACTGTCCGAATAATGAATGCATAAAACCGCCAGCCTCAAGCAAGGCGCTTGGGGACTCTTCGTCTGCCTTAATGGGACCATAGAATTCAAACTGCATTCTATTTGTCAAGTCAAGCAAGGCGCTTGGGGACTCTTCGTCTGCCCCAAACAAAGCCAGGACGCCAACTGATATGTATTTACCACCAAGCGGAAATGAATTTATAAAAATAAGCCAAACTAAGGCACCAAGCAACGAAACAAAAATTTCACGTACAAAAATTAAATCTCGAAATGAAAACCACTTCCACGATGCCAGCAATATGAAAATAAAACCAGAGCCAACAAATAAGATTAAAGCGGATTTAGATAAGGAAAATACTACCAGGAAAACGGCTATGCCAACGCATACCATTTTAACAATACGATTGTTTATACAGCCAATACTCAGAATGAAAAACATAACGCCAGCCAAACCTGCCACATTCGGTTCACCCAATAACGACTTGTATCGCCATAGCCCCCCTCTCGGTGCGCTGTAAGCCCCCAACAGCCACTTCAGATCAAATTCAAGCAGTTGAACGAATACGGTGATGGCTCCTAATACTACCACTGCCATCCAAGTATAGATTAGCGACCGCACCTGTGACTCTCGAAAAACGATTAGCGCAACCAATGGTGCCAACAATGCCACATGAATGAAGCGTGTGAATCCAGCCACCGCGACGACGGAATTAGTGACGTACCATGTATGGATTGCAATAAGTAAAGCTAACGTCAAGAAAAAAGTGATGAACTTAAATAGAGCGTGATCAGGGAAAGGGTATCGGAGTGCAACCCTGCAATAAAGGTAGGCGAATATGATTTCTCTGAGATGGTATGTCTTATATAGAGGAAACAGGTACTGCAACTGATACAAGCACAAAGCCAGAACCAGCAGGTGCAAGGCAATCAGGTCGACAATTGAGTATCGATCAACGCTTCGAGTTTCTTCTGACATTGCCCCTTGCATCCTGATTACCCAAATAGACGAAGAAAATTTAGCGCCAAACAGATTCTAACAAGAATCTCCCAGATCAAAGTCATCGTGTGAGAAAACTTAATGAACCTTCCAACGCCGCTCATTGAGGTACCGCCTGACTCGCGAATACAGATTCCGAGAAAACGGCTGAGGATGCGTCTCCGCACTTGGTTTTAGAACAAACATCCAAGCGCTCACCAACTGAGGCGGCAAACGATCAGCGATCCCGCAATTCCATGAAATAATGGACTTTGATCGTATGAGGTGATCGAAACCAAAACCACAAAGAAATGTTCTTGAACGAAAAATTGAAATCCGAAACCCTGCCGCAGTCAATAGCGACCGCACCTGCCCATAAGCAAAGAAATTGATATGTGGACTAACTGCCAATGTGTCAGCAGCGGGGTTATCCGCTTGAAGCATGTGATCACGCTGCCGAACCGCATGCAGGAAGCGATAGCCGCGACTAAAGAACCACAACGACTCAATAAGCGATGCCCACTCAAAGGGGCCATAGCCATTTGGGAGTGTAATCACGGCGGCACCCTCTTCTGATAAATGGCGCCGGATTGATTTCAAGAATTCGATAGGAGCTTCAACATGCTCGAGTACTTCAGAAGCGATGACCATATCGAAGACACCCAGATCTCCAGCCTCCGAATCATGGATATAGGTCGCATTCGAGCATTGATTGCTGTGCTTCGCAAAATCGATACTCTTCCGATCGCTATCGATGGCGACAAATTCGATCTGCTGGAATCTGCCCGCCAGCGGCCGGGTTAGATTCTCACCCGTACCACATCCAATATCGAGTACCCGACGTGGCTGCAAGTCTTGGATAGCTGATCCGATAAAGTCCAGACGCTTCACAAAACCATAGGTGTTCTCAGTCATGGATGTATTCTTTCCACCATAGGGCCAGATTGAACAGATACCACGCTTGTGCGGATCGGCCACGATCCAGGAGGTTCATAATCTCACCTCGGTCGAAAAAATCTGTTTCGTCGCAAAACTGATGCATCACCTTGCGAATTTCATTGCCCAACTCATCGAGAAACCAATCGTGAACTGGAACGCCGAAGCCCTGTTTGGGTCGGTCAATGATGCGGTCCGGGATTATTCCGCGAACTGCTTTCTTCAAGACAGCTTTCAGGACTCCATTTCTCATCTTGACTTCATCCGGTAAGCTCATGGCCAGTTCTACCAGCTTGTGATCCAAGAAAGGGACTCGTCCTTCAAGACTCACGCCCATGCTCATCTTATCTACACGCATCAGCAGTAGTTCGGGCAACCTTAAGTTCAGGTCCAGATACGACATCCACCCGAGGTTCGATGGAACCGGTGCCTTCGCTTGGTATCGCTCATAGATAGGGCGAATGGACTCCCATGAAGATCGGCCTGCCAGCTTTTTCCTGAGCCGTGGAGATAGCAGTTTTTGCTTGTCCTGTTCGGTGAAGGCTTCTGCCCCGCCCCAGAAAATTGGTTGTCCCTCAGCGCCCCGCCGTAGCCACTCGTACGAGAAACCTCTGTCCTTCCCCGCGGCACGCATAGCCCAGAGTCCAGCATGCTTCATGCTCGCAGGGATGGGCAGTTCGTTGAGCGATTGAAGCCGGAGCGAAGTTTTCCATCCCGGATATCCCCAAAACAGTTCGTCAGCACCCTCGCCAACTTGACACACGGTAACACCATTGTCTCGGGCAAGCTTAGATACAAAATACACCGGAAAACATACCGGATCGGCAATCGGCTCATCCTGTAGCCGGACCATGCGTGGCAGAAACTCGATCAAATCACTGACCGTCAATAATTTTTCGTGGTATTCAGCACCCACTTGGCTCGCGACGTACTTTGCATACTCAAGCTCGTTGCGATAGCTTTGATGGGATCCCTCATAGCCAATGGTGAACGTCTTTACCTGGCCGCATGCGTCTTCAGAGAAAAGCGCAGCATTGGTACTTGAATCGATCCCGCCGGAGAGGAAAACCCCAACAGGGACATCACTTACCTTCCTGAGTTTTACCGCTGTTCTGAGTTCCGACAGCACCATGGCGGCTAGTTGTTCGTCCGGAACATCCTGTAATGAAGACATATGGTCCAATACGTCCCAGTATCGGTGCTCAGTGCTCATACCATCTGGGCCGACTCTTAACCATGTCGCGCAAGAAAGCTTCTTGATCCCAGAGAAAAGCGTGTTCGGGGCCGGCGTAGTCAAAAAGGACAGGTAATCCAGCAGGGACTCCTCATTAACCTTGCGCTCCTGGTCCGGATCCTGAAGTAACGCCTTTATCTCAGATGCGAAATTCAGTCGCCCATGATGCATGCTGTAGTAGAGGGGCTTGACACCTAACCGGTCGCGTACCAACCATAACTCTTTCTTCCTGGCATCCCATAAAGCAAAAGCGAACATGCCGCGAAACTTGTGGATGCAATCTATCCCCCATTGCTCGAATGCATGAATGATGACCTCGGTATCGGAATGATCCGTTATCCAGCGATGGCCACCGATGAGTTCCAACTCCTTACGAATTTCGGCATGGTTGTAGATTTCGCCATTGAATACTAGGCGAAGCATACCGTCTTCGTTGCTCATCGGTTGCGCTGCCGTGTCCGAAAGATCGATAATCGCAAGCCTGCGATGTCCGAGGCCTACATTCCCGTCGGGTGACACCCACACTCCGGCGCCATCAGGACCGCGATGAATCATTGTGTCGCGCATCCTGACGATGAAGTCCTCAGTAATGACCGTGCCTGAACCAGATAAAACTAAAGACCCGACAATGCCGCACATTATTTTTTGGCCCTAATGCCGATGTACCAACCCCATTCCGCAGGAAGAAATTTGCTTACCCAGCTTGGCCAATGATCTGTGTCGGCCTTTGCAAGCATCGGAATAAGTTCAATATCAGTGAAGTCACAGAACATGGCATACAACTCATCATTGGTATAAGACTTGGTGCCGACGCTCTCCACCTTATCCCAAACGACATCGGCAAAGCTTAGCCAGGGCTTTCCGCCAAGAAGTGCGTGCCTTACCCAAAGCTTAAATACGAACGACGATCGTCGTCCATACATCATTCCAATAAACACTCCACCCGGCTTAAGTACTCGCCGGATCTCACTGACGATGACTTCAGGCTTCTCTGAGTGATGGATGACACCCCATGAATAAACGATGTCAAAACTCTGGTTGGGAAACGGGAGGGTTTCCGCATCGAGACGCTGTAGGTTGGAGTTGAATCCGTAAAGGGCAAACCGCGTCTTGGTTGCCTCCAGAGCTGCTTCAGTGAGGTCGACACCGCAACACTCGACGCCTGATCGAGCCCATTGCAAGTGATCCGTACCAGCCCCAACACCCACCTCAAGGAGCTTCTTGCCTGCGTGTCGCGGAAACTGGGCGATTGAAAATATAAAGGGCTCAACCTCGTACCGGTATTGCTCGATCCGTTCATACCATTCCTTCGTCAAGGGCTCCAGTTCGCCAACAATAACCTTGTCGCTCCCACATGCTCCCTGTTCCCAGAACACCCTGACTTCATCATTGAGTTTCATTGCTTATCTTTCGTTCTTATGTTCGGTGCGGTAACGAATTACCGCTGTCACCAGTACATCAAATTAACCTGCCAATGGCTTTAGCAAACGGTCCACCTCAATGCTAATTCTCGTTGCCTGTAGTTGCTGCCACAACGGAATGGGCCACTCGGTCTCTCCCTTTATGGCTCGTGCAAAAGCGACCAGTTCTTCTTTTTGTCCTTTATCAGCAGAGCGTGTCTTCAGCGACTCCTGCTTGAGGCCTGAGATCGACAAGTGACGGTAATCATTAAGCGAGATCACCATGCCATCAACGAATATGTCCATTGTTTCCTTCGGAAACTCGGTCGAACCAAGCGCCGTGTAGGTTAGCGTTGCGACTGAACCATCCTCGAATGAAATAATGGTTACAAAATTGTCCGATGCAGAGTAATAGCCAGATTTGGGAACAATCGCGCTAGCATGGATTTTTGTCACCCTTGCATTCACAAAGAAAGTGAAAAGATCATAGATATGGCAGGCTTCACCCCGGTTCCGCCCGCCCCCCTCTGAGGAGTGTACCCAGTGATCGAGCGGAATGTACCCCGCATTCATGCGGTAGTTCATGATTACCGGATTCGTCCGCTTTCCCATCAAGCCTGCAATACGTTGTGCATAAGGCGAAAACCGGCGGTTGAATCCTGTAAGTAATACTGGCTTGGGACCGGATCCTTTCGCGAAGAATGCCTCAATGGTGGCGAGATCCAACTCTTCTAGGGCAAGAGGCTTTTCCAGCAAGACATGCTTTCCCGCCTCTAGTGCCTCAAGGGCGATCGATGCATGCGTGTCATGCCTGGTTGCAATTACAACGGCATCAACCTCCTTGTCATTAAGGACCTCTCGATAATCGGTCGCGCAATAATCGGCTCCGAATCGTTTGCCCACTGATGCGGCATTATGGCCCGTACGACTAACGATGGCGCGTAGTTGATATTGCGATTCAAGTTCGATGAGATTGGGTAGATGCATCCCTTTGGCGAAGCTCCCTGCGCCGATCACCGCAATGCGCAATGCGTCACGGGACAGTCTTTGAATACGCGGTGATAAGGTGACGCGTTTGCTCTTGTCGTCATGGTCTCGCGAATACGATAACAAGGCTATCAATGGCTTGTCCTGACCGGACCGAAGCCGGCGATATGCGTCGCCCGCCTCGCCAATCGGATAGACGGCAGAGATCATCGACTTGATGCTGATAGTCCCTTCAGAAAGAAGCCGTAGGTATTCGCTCATGTTTCGGTTCTCAGTCCATCGAACGTATCCCAGCGGGTAGTCAAGCCCATCTTCCTCATAATGAGCATCGTAGCGTCCGGGCCCGTAGGACGTCGATATCAAGAAGTCGAGTTCCTTTGTGTAGAAATCCGCACGCTGCAGATCAAGCCCAACATCCCCTACGAGTACCACCCTAGCCTTCTTCCGACACACCCGGAATGCGGTCGATACAATTGCATCGGATGGACTGGCAGCAGTAACAATAACACCGTCTGCACCGGCACCATTGGTAAGCCTTGCAACTTGGGTGACATCGTTACCATCGTCTGGATGGGCCCCCCAATGCGCCCCATAATTCACTGCCATCGAAATCCGGTCACGATCCAGATCCACAGCGATAACGCGACAACCGTTTGCACGCAAAATCTGAACAGTCAACTGTCCAAGAATGCCAAGACCAATCACGACGAACGTTTCACCCAAGGTTGGACTGGCTCTCCTGACCCCCTGCAAGGCGATTGCGCCAAGAGCAACTGAGGATGCTTCATCAAATCCCACGCCATCAGGTATGCGGGTAGCCAGATTTTTCGGTATTCGTGCCACTTCGGCGTGAAATGCACATTGCGATCCCGCGCATGCCACTCTATCCCCCGGAGCGAAATCATCGACTCCGGTACCCACCTCTAGTACGATGCCTGCTCCGGAATACCCTGTAGGCAGCTCCAATGCCATACGTTCCTGGACCACGCGACGAGTCTGTGATAGACCGTCCGATAAAAGCATGTCAACGACCTTGCGGACATGATCCGGCTGCTGCAGTGCACGCTTCCAAAGGGGCGTACCTGACGACTTAACACCCGACATTTCAGTGCCGATGGAAATGCACGAGTGGTCCATCTGGACCAGGACAGTACCAGGTTCTACGAGCGGTGCAGGTACTTCTGCAAGCGTAACGGTGCCACCGCTAACCAATACTTGTTTCATCGCCAAATACCTCGCGTGTCGATCACTGTTCTACCTTCAAGAGCCTCTCGCGCTACCGACCTGAACTGAACATGATCGACAAGCAAGACAACGACATCAGCCTCGGTCAAGGCCACGTCAAGTTCAACAAACTCGACCAAAGCGTTTGCCGACAATAGAGTCGGTAGCGCCTCAACATAGGGCTCGACAACTAGCAATCGACACGCCAGTCGCAGTTCTGCGATCCGTGCCACGATTTCGAGTGACGGACTTTCGCGAAGGTCGTCGATGTTCGCCTTGAATGCCAGCCCCAAACATGCGACAACAACCTCCCGACCAAGACGGTGCTGCGTGAGTTTCGCTGCCGCAGCAACTTTTTCGATTACCCATTCAGGCTTGCTGATATTGACTTCACGCGCCACCCGGATCAGGCGTGCCGAACCGGGTGCCGAATCTACGATGAACCAAGGATCAACCGCGATACAGTGCCCGCCGACACCGGGCCCTGGCTTGAGCACGTTCACGCGCGGATGTCGATTCGCCAACTCGATCAGTTCCCAGACATTGATTCCCAATTCGTCGCATATAAGCGACAACTCGTTGGCGAAGGCAATATTGACGTCTCTGAAGGAGTTCTCTGTGAGCTTGGTCAATTCCGCCGTTCGCGCATCTGTCTCGATACATTGCCCCCGGACGAACGACTCATAGAATTTTCGGGCGCGTGCGGCACATTGTGGTGTCAGCCCACCAATTACGCGATCATTATTTACCAACTCGGTAACAATATTGCCAGGTAATACACGCTCAGGGCAGTAGGCCAAGTTGATGTCTGTGCGAGACTGCGGGCCTGAGGGAAAGGCAAGATCAGATCGCTCTGCAGCAAGCCATGCGGCCAGCTTTTCGGTGGTCCCTACCGGGGACGTCGACTCCAAGATAACAAGATTCCCCGAGCGTAAATGTGGCGCAATGGCTCTAGCCGCTTCCTCGATATAGGTCAGGTCAGGCTGGTGGCCATTCTTAAACGGGGTCGGCACAGCGATGAGGTAGATATCGGCAGGCTCCGCTACCAAGACAGCGTGCAAACGCCCCGACATCACCGCGCTACGAACCAATCCGTCCAAGTCTGGTTCAACGATATGCACCTCACCGCGATTGATCCCTTCCACGACTCGCGGGATGACATCCACCCCCACTACGTCATGTCCCCCACTTGCAAGGACTGCTGCTGTCGGGAGGCCAATATAACCGAGCCCAACGATCACGACTTTCGGCTTATGCAAACTCATTTATATCTCCCTGCCCTTCAATCACTTTAGCGATCCGGTCCGATGCGTGACCATCTCCATAGGGGTTGTAAGCTGTCGACATATGCACATAGAGCTCGCTATCAGATAGCAGTCGCTTCGCTTCGTTGAAAATCCGTGACGCATCCGCACCAACCATACGAACAGTGCCTGCGGCTACAGCCTCTGGCCTTTCTGTGACATCACGCGTCACAAGTACCGGCTTACCCAACGACGGAGCCTCCTCTTGTACGCCTCCGGAATCTGTAATGACTAAGTATGCCTTGCTCATCAGAAATACAAATGGCAAATATTCCATTGGCTCAATTAGATGTACGTTCGAAAACCCATCAAGTATACGGTACACGGGCGCCATCACATTCGGGTTCGGATGCACTGGATAAACAATTTCCACGTCCAGCTCCAGTGCCAACCGACGAAGTGCCTGACAAAGTTCTTCGGTACCATGACCAAAGTTTTCTCGCCGATGACCGGTAACGAGCACAATGCGACGCAAGGGATTATCCAGCCACCGCATTCCTTGCGCGAGCTCAGTTGCAAGTGATGGGTTCGCGGCAATTCGACCAATGATGTCCTGTAGCGCATCAATGACTGTATTGCCGGTAACCCAGATCGTGTTGCCGGGAATCTTCTCGTTCTCGAGATTCATCCTAGCGGCAGCAGTAGGTGCGAAATGTAACGCGGCGAGTTGTCCTGCAAATCGTCTATTCATTTCCTCCGGCCAAGGCGCTTGCAGATTACCTGTCCGAAGACCTGCCTCGACATGCCCAACCGGGATCTTTTGATAAAAGGATGCAAGTGCGGCCGCAAAAGTTGTTGTTGTGTCCCCATGGACAAGAACAAGATCCGGTTTGGCGCGCCCCAGTACATCAACGACCCCTTCGATGATTGCTGAAGTGAGGCCTGCAAGACTCTGATCAGGTCGCATTAGATCAAGGTCATAGTCAGGTTGAATGGAAAACAGATTCAATGCCTGATCTAGCATTTGTCGATGCTGGGCAGAAACGCATATGCGGACTTCGATACCAGGAGAGCAGCGGAGACGACTAATGACCGGGGCCATCTTAATTGCCTCGGGCCGAGTACCAAAAACCACCAGGATTGATTTGAATCTATTCTGCATACGTCCTAGCGATTTCATCCTTGGGCCAACCAGCGAACAAGTTGCTGAAAGTGATACTGGCACCGGTGACCCTATTAACAGATTCTGGCGTGAGCAATAGCAAACGAGCTGTATTATTGCTATTGCAGCCAAGAGTCAGGTCTTGAGATTTCACATTAGCACCTTGAATAATGTGTATGGACCTCGCTCTACTACTTACATAGTAGCCGAAAGCTTTGTAGTGAGGATTGCTGCGATTTCTTTTGGGATTGAACACTCGGATAAAATTCTCTTTTAGCGAATTTGAGATGCAATCCATGAACCGACATACTGAGAACCACTGTAGCTCAGATGGTTGCTGTCCCGATAGAGCAGTCTTCCACTATTAGCCATTGTACATTCCCGGTCATTACAAAACAAGTTCGACACATCAATAACTTTTACTTTTTTATTATGTTCTTCAATATTTTTAAGTGACCTAATATATATATCTTTTTGGCCATCAAAGTAATATTTGTCCTCAGTGCATTTTGGTGGTCGCCCAGGTAATCTCGAATATTGACATTGTTCTGGTGGGAAAGAAAAACTTGGATTATCAACAAGTAGATAAACATTCTTTCCTGACCGCGTAATCAATTCGACAGCTTTTCCTAGTTCGAACTCGAGGCTAGAACCTTTAGGAACGGCATAGGTAGTGGCAGTAATCCAGTAAGTAGCGAAAACTACCACTTTAATATTTGGATCAGCCTGAATTTCCTTAAAGAATGGAGCGAATCCAGAATTTCCCAGTATTGGCGCATACCCTGATACGTAGTAGCTGACATTATGATCAGTGAGATTTGATGCCACCCCAGGATATATAGATTCGGCATGACTGTCACCGACTACAATCGCTGTAACTGGTTCCCCTATTTTTGACTGGTAACATCGTGTAGTACCCTCGTACTTGGGTGCGCGTGAAAGAAAAGTAATGTTCTCACATGGATAGAAATGTACTCCCATTTTCTCAAAAAAAGCTTTGTTATCAAATTCTCCGTCTAGAATTTTCGTGTACAGACGAGGTATAGGATATGAGGTTTCACCCTTGCCAACATGAGTTCCGAAACCAAATACAGCTACAGCAACCATGGTCAACCAGAGGAAAATTAAATGCTTTCGTCCCTTACTCACCCTAATAGGCTTCTCTATGTAGATATAGACAAGGACCGACAGCACGACAGCAAAACCAGCCATTGCTAACCGAATAACTCCTGAAGGGTTATCGCCATAGACAACCCTAGCAAAAGCCAAAAGTGGCCAGTGCCAGAGATATAGGGGATAGCTAATCAATCCTATAAATACTGCAACTCTGTTTGCTAGAAGATATCTGCTTATTGCATTCCTTGACCCAGAATGAATAAGGAGTACTGCTCCTACAACTGGAGCAAGAACAACATAGCCTGGAAACTGCAAAGTATCAATGTCTCCAAAAACTGCTGCCCCAATCAATACAATTCCTACAAGTGCAGAATAAATAGGAGCGCATGATGTGTTACTTACTTCTTGCTTATTTCGCAGCATATAAGCTGCAAGCAGTGATCCTGCAAGAAATTCAAACATCCTGCTAATTGGAGAGTAGAAGTTTGCCGTCGACGATACGTTTGTTAATACAATATTTATGCTAAAGGAGGCAATGGCCAAAACAGAAAGTATTAGAGTAATAGAAATGCATTTCCTATATATAAATAGGAATACAACCGGCACTAATGCGTAGAACTGCTCTTCAACTCCTAATGACCAAAGATGTAAAAGTGGCTTGGCTTCCGAGGTGACGTCGAAATAACCACTCTCATTCCATAAAAGGAGATTCGATGCGAAAAACGCTGCGGCAACGACATGTTTTCCTAAAAGGGCATTTTCCTCGGGAGTTAGGACTAACCAGCCAAGTATGCTGCTTGTAGCAAGCACTACAAGAAGAGAGGGAAATATGCGTCGGACACGCCGTGAATAAAAATCTAAAAAAGAAAAGGTTCCGCACTCCAGCTTTTTGAGGATAATCTTTGAAATTAAAAATCCTGATATTACGAAAAATATATCGACCCCTACAAAACCACCCTTGAAGATACTTGGAAAGGCGTGAAATCCCACTACCGAAAGTACTGCCACCGCTCTCAAACCATCAATATCCGGGCGATATTCAAGATTAGAATTGGTTCTATCTTCTCCGTGGGAGGCCGAACAGGACAAGATGCGTTGCTTATACATAACGTCTTCCGTAGCGGGCAATTATTTCACCATAAAGGGCATCAAACCGATTAGCCATCTGTTTCGGGAATTGCCTCGGGCCGAGTACCAAAAACCACCAGGATTGATTTGAATCTATTCTGCATACGTCCTAGCGGTTGAATGAACTGAAGCTAGAGCCAGTGCAGACTGAAATCCAAGCCGGACATATTTGGCGTCGTGTTTCCCAACTGCTGCGGCCCGCGCGCACCCGGAAATTCTTTCGCGCACTGTCATGTCCGTTGCCAGTGTTCTAAATGCCTGCTTCAACTGTTCCATATCAGGCGCTGTTACTGTCATCGCCCACCCAGACTTGATGGCGTAAGCAATCTGGGCAACGTCAGCGGGGCCATACGCCAAAATCGGGGTTCCCACGGCGAGATAGGCGGGCACTTTGGTCGGCATGGAATAGCGGATGAATTCAATGGTATCCCTATCGAAATTCACCGGAAGAACAAGAATATCGACTGCCTGCAGAGTCGAAAAAAAGCTTATGTCATCTGAAATCGTGTTGTACAACGAAATCGCCGTACCAATAACCAATTGTTCTCGATATTGCTCAGCGAGGTGATTGGGGCTATAGATTTCTAAAGATATCGGAAAGTGCTCGTCATGGAGTTCCTGTACTGCATAGCAGATATCACAAAGACTCTTCAGCTGCGCATTGGGAAATATTGATCCAATGTAGGCAATCCGAACAGAAGAACCCACCACAACGGGATTCTTTCTAAACTGTTGCCAAGCGTCCACATCGATCGCGTTCTGGAACGACTGAAAGATCTGTCCGTACCGCTGGCGGTATGCTTCAGCCATCTCATCGCAAATGGCAAAACGCGCGGTCGCAACTTCCGTCATATGCCGAAACAAGCGCTCCTTCTTTTTGCTTTGCCAAGGTGACAGGAGACCACCGCGATAGAGTACAGATACCCAATCATCCATAATGTGAATGACAAGAGGTAAACGAAATCGGACACGCAGGCGCTCGGCCAATTCCATCATGGCATTGGACCCCATAATGGTATAAATGGCCGTCGGAGAAAATTCTTTGATCCAGGTCTCGAGTTCGGGAGTGAGGTGCACTTGCTCTGGAATACCGTCGCCAAATATCAGCATCTTGATCGGTTTGAGGGCAGATTTAAGCCATCCGCGATGTTGCCGTGCAGTCAAATCTTTTTGCGATACACCGAATAGATTTGCTGTTGCAATATACCTCAACCATCCCCACCAATGGACCTCTCTATCGGTCAGACGATAATATCGTGCGCAAATGTCTTCTGTCACTGGTACTACATCACGATGAATCACCGCGATTTCATCCTTGGGCCAACCAGCGAACAAGTTGCTGAAAGTGATACCGGCACCGGTGACCTTGTTGAATGCTTCAGGTGTTAGCAGAAGTAAGCGGGGCTTGATTTTAGATTCCATCAAAATATTGGTCATTTAGAAGTGCTTTTATATAAGTTGACTGCTGTCTTTTCTAAGGAGAGCGAAAGCTCAAATCGAACGATATTCCTTCGTCTTCTTATGAAGCTCAGCGTACGCGCTACAATACCCCCTTGGGTGCGTCGCTTATCGATGAGGCCATCCTTAAACTCAGGAACCATCTTACGTATCGACGAATAGGCACGAGTGATTTCAGACATATATGGCGTATAGATGGCCGCCTGAATGTCGCGTGGAAGGTATCGGTCCCCAATGTAGAGGGACGCGGTTCCGTCGTCGAACAGTTGTAGCCCCTGGAAGTGGTACAGAAGTAGTGTCATGTCGTCCACCCGGACTAAATCTTCGTCAACCGTAACTTGGTAGTTCTCGATATTCCATGGTGCCGCGTTAAGGCCTTTGTGACTGGATGAATCTCCGGCTAGAAAATGCTTACTAAACTCATCTAGGTACTTCTGATCTGCATAAGTTGTTTCAGTGGGGATCGAACTACAACTTGCAAGGCATTTGTCCTTCCACCATGTCATAGCCTGCTTGCCAATTGATGAACACCGTCCAGCCACGTAACCAGCGTTGTGCTTCCCAGCCTGCCTTTCAGAACGTTCAAAAGCGTGATGGAATCGATGCGGAGTCAGCAAGTAGTGCGCCGTCGGTCCGGGAAGTGCAGCATCAGGGTCGGAAAAGAACATCATGTCGGTATCGACATAAACTACCCATTCTGCATCTGGGATGCGTGCCATTAAATGCAGGAGCGCGACTGGTTTGCATGTCCAGCAATATTCACCACGGCTACGATGGGGTAGAATCTGTTTCAGTTCTGGCGATGAAAACTCCTCATGGCGTACGATAATCGAACGTTCAAGCTGCAGCCTGTCCAGCAGATCAGCTGAGCAGTCATCGATGCAGAAGAAAGCAAATAGTGCGCTTCGATTCACCCTCATGAGCGATGCATGAAGGACTAACGCGCGCGCCAAGTAGTTGCTATCGAAAATAGTGCAATACACCGAAGCCATATTCTTAGTCGACATCACAATCTATTTCACGCCTGAGGCGGCGTCCAAGTTCAACAGAAAACTCTGCGAGCCGATCTTGGTCGCAACTCAAGCCAAGCGTGGATCTCAGTCGTTCCGTATTAAGCTGAAATTCATCTTCCTCTAAAGGACTTTCTGCAAACATCCGACCAGAACCAAATCCGTCGATTAACCATAATGCAATTCTGCCAATTTCCATCGATTTTTCAGCGCCAACGTTTATGATCCCTCCGGGCTTCCTTGCTACCACTTCGCGAAGCACCTCACAGAAAAAATCCACTGGTACGACGTCTCGCCGAACAAATGGGCTTACGGTTAGTCGAATGACTCCCGTAGCTGCAAGTTGATTGAGGAGGTAGGCGCCAAATCTTTTTCTTTCTGGCTGCCGTTCATATCCAAATACATTCCCGGGCCGCAGAATAGTCAGTCTATTACCCAGTGCAGCTATTAATTCGTTCTCTATTCGAAGCTTGTTCTGCCCGTAAATATCGGATCCGGTTACGTGCGCATCTTCTCTTGCACCCCATTGAATTGCTTCCTGATAGACCTTGCGAGAACTAAGCATTACATAGTGAGCGCCAGTATCAACGGCAAGGTGTGCCAATCGCGCGTCAATATCGAATGATTGAACGTAGTGTTGTTCGCACAGAACAGGTGAAAACGAGAAATTCACAATACAACTGATGTCTCGGAAGACTCTTTCGTCATTGATCTCAGCGTGGCTGATGGCACGCACGAGAAGCCCTTGAGCCCTCGCCAAGAACTCCTTGGCTAGAAAGCTATTTTTACCAACAACTAGGATCAATGGCGTATTCCAAAGTAACTATTTGAATTGACTCAAGTATGAAGCAGATCAATCTTGATCAAACAGATTTTCTGTACACAAAAGTGATTGAGTGACCCGGCGGCCTAACTGATTTGTCACTCAGCGCAGGGACAACCAATTTTGCCAGTTTTGATGCCAGCCTTATGCGAATTCGATATACAAGGGACAGGTCGGTTAGCGGCATTAGTTTACGATACTCACTGGATAGCGCAAGCAAAATCAGGGTTTCGACGTAGTTCTGGACATGTTCATCTGCCAGTTGCTCGTGTTGTTGGTCTACTACCTGCAGATTGAAATACTTGCCAAGGCTGACAAGGGCACGTGTAGACCAGCGCGTCACGTGATGCGGCGGCATATTTAAGATATTGTTCAGGCTGTACGCAAGAAATGAGTCCGCGCTAGGGACGGAGATAATCAAAATACCGCCTGGGCGCAGGCATCTCAAACTATCTGTCAAGAAGGTGCTTACATTCGGAACATGCTCTAATACCTGAAAGAAGCATACGACATCATGCGCTGCCGAGGCCCGCTGCGCATATTCGCTTATGGATTCGCAGTATACGGTCAGGCCATTTGCTCGAGCTGCCGAAACAGATGCCTCAGTGTATTCGAGTCCAACATATTCACGACACGTGATCCGGTTTGCAAAAGAACCTCTGCCACACCCAATTTCCAGAACCGAGTTCGTACTGTCTATGTATTTTCTTGCAAAGTCGAATTCTGACTTCTCGCTGGGATAGTACCAGTGATGCTGTTGCAACTGTTCGTAAAAAGCCGGGGAGCCTGGCAGTTCTGGAAAAAAGAACTGGCAATCGCAATCTTGGCATACTTTTAAATCAATTATCGAGTGCCCTTCAAACTCGGCAGCGACCTCGATTCCTGATACTGAGTAGATCTTCTTCACATCAGACGTGGGAACAGTCCGTGTTGTGACGGCATTCTCTGAGTGACATAGCGGATAATGCATTTTCATATCACTTTGTTTACTATTGATTCATTGGGTTCGCTTGCCAATAAATCTGAACTAAGGCTAGCGGTTGCCCATTTTGCAATTCGTTGCAGGTCAGGAACATTTGGCCATAGCCCCATTCGTATCGGCTCCAATTCAACGTTATAAGTTAATGCATTAACGCCGAAAGATTGCGCATGATAGTTTATCCGGAACGATTCCGTCGGAATCGGGCGCAAAAAGAAGGCTCCAAAAGCATACTTCCGTGCCAAGCACTTTTGTTCTTTAGATAAAGGGTTAAACTCGTGCAGTCGGGACAATATTGATTGATAACTTTCACGCGACTCAGTGTCAATGGTGAAGCCATGTCCCGAGTAGCGACCGCTCCCTGCTGTTACAACTGGGACGCCAAAGCAGGGCAACTCCATCCCGATCGTTCCTCGAACAGTAATACCGAAGTCAATAGCCTCAAAGAGAGAATAGGTATTAATTTCAGTTTCGGCCTTCATCAGCGAAACGTGGGGCGGTAACTTGCCAAACTCGCGAAGCAATGCCTCTGCCTCGATTTGCTCCATCGGTACGCCGTCCATTCGCGAACGCCAGACATTAACCGGATGGACCTTAACCACCCAATCCAGTCCGGGATTGGCTATCGCACCGCGAACGGTTTCGATCAGCCACTGTTCGTAGTCAGGGTAGATGCTTTCGCCATAGAAAAACGTGGCGTCGAAGAGAATGTGGGCAAAAATCACCGCTACCTTGCGGTCAGGCCGTACCCCCAATTTCGACCGCACCTCCGCGCGAGGGATGATGCGCTTGCCCATTTGCAGTTGCTGGCGGTTGTACCAAGCGCCGCTCCTGTAGTGACTGGTGATCCGGTCAATCACCAGTTGCTCCTGCGCAGGTGACCACGGTGCCGATTGCAGTCGCTCCCAAGTGTCTGCACCGAGTGCAAAAGGGTGATCGGCACGGGTCGCCAGGGAATAGCGCTTGAACAGCAGATGGTCCGACTGTGGTGCTCCGAGCCATTGAATCGTGTCCACCCCCTTCAACAAGCAGGCATCATAGACTTCACCAGCCGGTGTGTAACCCTTCTCGAGGAAGACGGCCAGATCCGGCTTCAGGTCGTCGAGCAGGCGGTCCGCGACTCGGCTGACGGCGAGCGATTCGGCCATGACAAGGCGCAATTCGTCCATCTGTTCCGGGCTGCCCGCATCGAGGCGGCCGACACGGAATTTCCGAACAACACGCGACTGCACGTTGCGTCCGGTGCGATAGCCATTGATTTCCAGGTTAGCCAATGCGTCGGGGTCCGACGCATTGGCAAGTACACGTCCGGCCTCGATGTTCGCCTCGGCAACGATCTCTGACGTGAGCAGTTCATTCAAATAGATAAACTCCAAATTGCCACAGGCCAAAAACACTCGCTCGATCAATGCGCTTCTTTCCGGTAGCAGCACCACGGAGCGGTAAGTTTGCTGGGCGAACGCCGCAGCAAACAACGCCTCGACCTTGGCGATTGAATACATGGCCATGAGGTCACAAAAAAGTACGACCTTGCGCGGCGACGGGCAGGATGCGAGCCGGATCGGAGCAGTGTTTTTCCTCCAGGCGAGCAGATCGACCTCGACCAGGGCGCGGTTCCATATCCGGCGGACGATTCCCGTTGCACTCATTTTGCCGTTTGTCCGGCGAGCAAGCGCTCGGCAGCGGTGAGATCAGCAGGGCTGTCGATGTCGATCGACGCTGCCTCGGGCATCATGTACGGGACCAGTCGTCCGCCAAAAATGAACTCGCCCAGCCGTTCCGTGCTCGTGATGTAGATGGCGGCGCCGTTGCGGGCGAAAACCGGCTCCTTATCTTGGCGGCGTCCCGGTTGCGGCAGGTCGAGAAACGGGACCAGAAAGCCCTCGCCCGTTAGCCGCATCACCGAGTGCGGGTGAAAGAAGTGAGGCACCTCAACGCAACTGACCAGGCTGTCGGCAAGTGGATCGTTGACGAAAGCTCGCGCTGCCTCGTCAATATGCGTGTTCGTGCGAAGTGGCGAGGTCGGCTGCAAGGTCATTACCGCATCCGGGCGATAGCCCGCTCCCGCCAACTCGGCGACCACATGTTGTAGGACCGAGAGCGTTTCGGTTTCATCCCTTGCCAGCTCAGCCGGTCGCATCACCACCTCGATACCGAGTCTGCGACTTACTGCCGCAATTTCCACATCGTCGGTGGAGACGACAATGCGCTCTAGGCATGTCGCCGCCCGTGCGGCATCGATGGTGTAAGCGATCAATGGCCGGCCGCACAGCGGGGCAATATTCTTTCGAGGGATGCCCTTGGAGCCACCCCGCGCCGGGATCACGGCCAGGATTTTCATCGTGCCAGTCAATAGGTGATCCGCTTTTGCACTTCCACAGGCCCCAGAGAAGCCAGGGTTTTCGCAATCTGAACGCCGGCATTGCCACTGCCATAGATATCTTCCATAACGTAAGGTCCATGAGCAGCCTGCGCCCGTATTGCCTTGAGTATTTCCGCAGAATCGTGCCCGACGTCGATAATGTTCGAGCCGCGTTCGCGCGCCGTCTGTCGACTACCGATATTGACCACCGGCGTTCCGATGTAGGCTCCTTCCCTGATACCACTAGACGAATTGCCGACGAGACATGCGGTTTTCTTCATCAACCGGATATAGGTAGCCGTCGGCAGGTTCTTGAAGAAATGCATGTTGGCTGCCCTGCCGTGCTCGCGCAATTTCCGCATGCCGCGAGAGATGTCCTCGGATCCCGCGTCGGCATTTGGCCAAAGCACGATTGCCTGCATGCCGCTGTCGCGAACGGCAGAAAGCGTTGCGGCGATCTGGCGCTCTCCCTCGCCGTATTCGGTTGTCACCGGATGCTGGCTGACCAGAACGAAGGGCTTGGAAAGGTCGAGGTTGGCACCGACGCCAAGGTCAAACATGTGGTCGTCGATTTCACTGGCGGAATCCGCCAGGATATCCGCCACCAGGTCAATGCGCGGGCAACCGACACGATACACCATATCGGGGCGCTCTCCCAGCTTGATGATCCGCTCGGCCGCATCCCGGCTGGCCGGAAAATGGATGTGCGCGAACTTGGTCACCGCATGGCGGATGCTTTCATCAATGGTGCCGGTCACTTCACCGCCCATGGTATGGGCAACCGGAATGTTCATGTAGGCGGCAGCCAGCGTCGTCGCCATGGTTTCAAAACGATCACCTACAGTAACGACCACGTCAGGCTTGAGGCGCTCAAAGGCCGAAGGAAGCTCGATCAAACCAACACCGGTTGATTTCGCCATGGTTGCCGGTGTTTCGCCCTCGATCAGAATGTGTAACCGCTCATTGATCTCGAAACCGTCCTGCTCGATTAGGCGTACGACCTGGCCATAACGATCTAGTACCGCAGAGGCAGCGGCGACTACCTGCAATTCCAGGTCGGGATGCTGCTGGATCGCGCGCATCGCCGACTTGATGGAACTGTAGTTTGCGCGCGAACCAATTACGGTGCATATCTTTTTCATTGCAGGTCGCCTTCTTCAAGCTTGTGGTCCGCTGGCAGATCTCCGCTAACGCGGCGGCCCACGATTTCCTTGTACTTCGCCGCGGAAATGCCGTCGCCTGGCTTCTTGAAGGCAAGGTCCTCACGACAGATCACACTGCCGGCTGCCAGCGGCCGCGCTGTAACAATACTTTTCTCGAATACCTGCTTCATGTCAAGGTAGTCAGACAGGTCGTCTTTGTCCACTGGATGCTGCGTCATGGTCCAGACGTCACGGAGGCTGCGGCAGTATCTTTCGAAGTCAGACGGCTCCATACCGTTGGCCGCATCACTACCATACATCTGACGCGAGAACGTCAGGTGCTTTTCGATCACCGTCGCCCCTTGGGCTGCCGCGGCCATTGCGGCAGCGAAGCCTTCGACATGATCGGAGAAACCGACCGGCAGTCCGTAGCGCCTCGCCATCTCACCAATGACATTGAGTCCGGCACGTTCCGGCGGGCACGGGTATGCGGAAGTACACTGCATTACGCTCAGCGGGCCCCCTTTTTCCAGCACTGCAACGGCAGCATCAAGTTCAGCCCAGTTGCTCATGCCAGATGAAAGGTAGACCGGCTTGCCAGTTGCCGCTATCCGCCCAAGCAGCGGCAAATTAGTGACCTCACCAGAAGGAATTTTGTAACTACCGACACCAACGCGTTCGAGTAGATCTACTGCCTGTTCCGAAAACGGCGACGACAGGAACTCGATATTGGCACTTTCGCATGCTGCCTTGATGCCCAACCACTGCTCCTCGCTGAAGGCTATGCGCTTGAAGTAGTCCCAGCGCGGCTCGCCACGGAAATAGGCAGGAGCAGGGGCATCGCGTAATGTCTCCGCCTCGGCGATATGGGTCTGAAACTTCGCCACGTCCGCACCACAAGCCGCTGCAACCTTCACCAGTTCGCAGGCATTGCCGAACGAGCCATCGTGTACCGAACCGATTTCAGCAATGATCTTCATCATGACACCCCGTTTCCGGCATAATTACCAAAAGTGACATCGGCACACGCAAATCCAAAGATTGTAATTTTCCCGCTTGGTTCAACCGTGCGGCCAAAGTCTAGCAAATGAAGTCCGGCATCTTCTATGATAGTAGCCAACCCACGAGCACTGTAGAGATGATGATGAAGGGAGCCGAGAATATTGTCGCTTGGCGGGCGGCGACCAATAGTCTGGACATCCGGTACTTCTACGTAAACGATTCCGCCTGAGGGATTCAAAGCTTGCGCTACGCTCGATAGCAATTCGCCCGGTCTCGGCAGATGTTCGAGCACCTTGTTCATGGTGATTAAATCGTAGCCTCGCACTTCCAGTGTTTCGTCAAAAACGCCTTGGATAACTTCGAAGCGACCTAAACCGATCAGATGCGCTGCGGCGACCGAGTCCGGCTCTATAGCTGTGGCCTTCCATCCCGCGATGGTTCCCATCTCAGACTGAAGAAGTTTTGCGAGGAAAACTCCGGTACCTGCGCCAACATCGAGAACAGTGGCGATGCTTCGGGGCCGACCTAGCGCCTGTCGCCAGACGTCTAGTCGTTCCGTTATTCTCTTTACCCGCAACGCATTGTCGGATTTACTCTCTGGCAAAGCCATTACCGTGGCAAACTTCTCACCGACGTTTGAATTGGCGAAGTCGACTTCATAGTAGCCATCTGCTAATTGTGCCAAGCGTGCCGCGTTAGCAGGGTCCATTATGTTGGATGCCGACCCGCAGCTGACGCAGACTCGCCAGCAGCGGGAGTAATTCTCGGCAGAGATGCCCAAGTATGCTTCAAAGCGGTCAGGTATTGTATGAACGGCAAGAACGGAATCAAGCCGGCCATCACATATTCCGCAGGATTCAATGAAATTCATTTTGTTAGATGGTGTGCAGATTGGGGCTCTTCGATATCGAAACCAAATAACCCACGGTATTTTTTGTTTGAGGATAACAGCTCGAAGTGACTTCCAGCAGCGGCAATCCTACCATCTTCGACAAGATAGACTACATCTGCATTACTTATCGTATCATATCTATGCGCAATTATTAACATTGTGACCTCGCCGCGCAGATCGTTCAGCGCGTGTTTAATTTCTTGTTCAGACTCTGAATCCAACGCAGAGGTTGGCTCATCGAGAATGAGAAGTCGCGGGCGCTGCGCAAGTCCGCGAGCGAGTGCAAGTCTTTGTCGCTGACCACCGGACAGCCGGATCCCTTTTTCTCCAACCATCGCATCCAGAGCTTCCGGTAGGGCCATGACAAAATCGAGCGCATGCGCCTGCCGCAATACGTGCTCCAATTCGTCGTTATCGAGTAAATGGGGTAGCCCGAATGAAATGTTCTCCCGCACCGTTGCATCAAACAAGAATGATTCTTGGGAGACTACGGCAATAGCGTTTCTAAGCGAGACGATCTTCAAGTCCCGTAATGGCGTACCGTTTATACGAATTTGTCCGAGGTTAGGCTCATGGAGCCGTGCCAGAATGTCAACGATTGTCGACTTTCCGGAGCCCGAACGTCCCACTAAGGCTACGACTTGACCCGTGTGAATCTGAAAAGAAACCGAGTCCAAGGTTCGAGTTGTCGATTCTGGATAGGAAAAACTCACGTCTTCAACGCTTACGTCCATTCGAGATCCGATGACGTCTTGCAATCCGGAGAAAATTTTCCGCTCAGTGCGGGCGGCTTTCAGAGCAGCCTGGTAGAGTTCCAAGCTGGGGGCGTAGCCGTGCAGCGTTGATCGCAAGGTATTCAGCGAAGCCAAAACAGGAAGAAGGCGTAACATTGCCAAGGCAAAAGTTCCCAGTTGGGCCGCAGGCGTTTGCATCCAAACCAGCGCAACGTATACAAGCCCCAAACCCGAAATCATCAGTAGCGGGGTAACGGTCGCAGCAACCATCGACTGCGCAAGAAGCACCTTTGAATACAGTTCGACATTCCTCTTGGTTGTGCGAAAGAATTTTTCCGACACGCTTTCTTCTTGGCCGCGCAATTTAATCAGTCTGATTCCATGCAGTTGCTCTATCAATAGTGCGTTTTGAACAGCGGTCTGTTTTTGGTAGGCCTCCGATGCAAGCCGGGCTCGATTCAATAGGCGGTGATATGAGCCAAATATGAGAATGAAAATAATCAAGCCAGCGATTGCCAATACCGGTGAAACAAAAAGCAGCAATGCTGCATACGCGAAACACAGCAGGAAGGTGACGAGCAGCTGAGCCAACATCAACATCATTCCGCCAATTTGTTGCGGATAGCCAATTACCGACGTAAATCTATCACCCGATTGATTTTGAGTGTGGTGGGATAGGTCGCTTTTCAAGAGTTCCCGATGAACAGCGCTCCTGAGGTTGATCGTTGCCGTGGCTGCCATATCGATCGATAACCGAGCTTGACTATAGGACATAAGATACCGAAAGCACATCAATGCTGTTGCGGCAAGGAGCATAGCCGGCAGTTCAACCCCGGCGACGGAGTCCGAAACATAGGTATATAGAATTGAAAGCGGCGCTGGCAAGCGGGAATGCAGGGCGCTGGCACCGCCGTCAATATATAGAAGTATCGGCAGGAATATTGATACCACCAACGTATCGAGCGCGACTGTAACTGCCGACAACGCAATCAACAGCGCCAATCTCCGACGCCTCAGACCAGTGAGGCAGAACGCCTGCCAAGCCCATGATATTTCTTTTGTCATTTTCAAATGCTTATGAGGCAGTTCGAGCCTGGGACCATACAAGTAGTTCGGAATCGCCCCGTTTTGTAATTTTCGGATTCCGATTAACCGGAATCTCAGTCAAATTCAAGACTGCTTGGACGCACTTGGCAGGATATTTAGTCAAGGTAATAGCGCATCTGCTAGATTTTTATAGAATTTGCCCGTCGAGATGAGATTCATCGGGCGTTGCCGTTGTGCAAGCAACTCGTCTGTCTTAATTGGGGAACGGGCTATCTGGTAAGCTAACCACTTCGTAAACTCAATTGGATCAACAATGTTTGGATAGTCTTCCGGCAGGTCAATACGGACGCTGTGCGGATTGTGTTGAAAATTCATCGTAGGGATTCCGATCGCCATGGCCCATCGCAGAACCGAAGAGTTATCTGCGCCCAAAAAAATGTCGGCGATTGCAATTGAGTCGATCAACTGCCCGTCAAGAAAGGCTAGCGAAAATTGGGTAGCAAGTTCCTGATAGTCCTGTCGAACCGAAAGTGGGTGCAAAGCGATGACGACATTTGCATCAAACTGAGCTAGCAAGGTGAATGTGGTGCAGAGGTATGAGAATTGTTGCTCATGCGTCCACATTCTATGCTCCCATCCAGCCGGAATCGTAAATAAAATTAAGGGTTTATTCTGATCCAGACCCAAGTTACCGCAGATGCCTGCCCTGAGGGAGTCGCGATTTTTGAGTGCGGCGTTGACGGTTTCAAACGGAACACATCCTATCGGGAGAATTTTGTTATCTGGGATGCCGTAAGATTTCAGGGCCTTAATTTCATCATCACCCGAAACTACGATGTATTTTGTCCAGGGCATACCGAGATGCCAGAAATGTGGCGCCCGAATTCCTGCCATGGCGAGACTGAGGATACTTGCCGTATCGTAGGCAACCAACCGCCCCCAGATTGTGCTGTCTATGTGGGTTGGAGCAAATCGACGGATAATCCAGTTCACCACGCCTCGGGCAAAACAATCGGCTTGGTCGACATGCATTTCGGGCATACGCGCGCGCATCCCGTGTTTAACACTATTCCGGTAGCCATCCGACCGTTCGTGAAAATAAATATTTGCCGATCGAGCGAGGATGACAGGGAGATTCCGCAGTTCTGCGGCTTTCAACGTAGGCAAGTATTGGAGGGTGGTGTCGTTGCACGTGATAACGGAGTCGATTTGATGCTCAGCAAGAAAACGTTCTGCCTCCAATCGGTATTGCCTCCAGTACAAGAAGTCCAAAAAAACCCGTCGTAGAAGCCGGAAGCTTGCTAGGGGCTCGTAATGCGCATGTGATCGAAAGACTGTTTTGATGCTGCCATACAAGCGCTTCCCCAGCCAACCCTTTAAAGCGGATTCCTCCGGCTTTCTTTCAGAATGGTCAGGCAGGTGTGGGGGCCGCTCTTGGGGCAGCGCGTTTCCTGAAATGCCTGGGGAGAACACCTGTCTTCCTTGCGCAAGCGCACAAGTAAAGAACTCGAAGTCTCCCACCTCGGACAAGCCACTAGCCAAGTGCCGCATTTGGGCAAGGTCGGTGCTCGACATAAAGATAAGAAGCACACGATGCTTAATCTGATCGGGAGATACCATGGCTTATTTTAGGCGGGCCAAAACCATCATCGTATCGTTCTTACCTTGTTTATCAATAATATGCTGGAATGCGTTGAACTCTTCAAGCATGCACTCATAGGCTTTCGAATCAACGAAGCCTGGTTGCGACAGAGACATGGTCGCAAGTACGTTGTACATATCGAGACCAAAACGCCATTCCAAGACGATCTCGAAACCGGCGTCACCCAGAAAGCGTTCGATTGACTGGCGGGTAAAGCTGCTTCTTTGACCGGCATTGAGATAGCGAATAGCCGTTTCCGGAAATCGTCTATTCAGATCGTGGGTCACCGAGTCAAAATGCGGCTGGTGCATACAAATGAAACCGCCAGGACGCAGCATGGACTTGATTGTTTTCAATGCCTTGGTCGGCTCAGTCAGGACATCGAGATAGCCAAAAGCCGTTATCACGTCAAAGGGTCTTTGATCCTCCAAACTCTTGAACGGTCCTTCAACAAAGCCTTCTAAGTCGGTGCAGTAGGCCCGTAAGCCCGCCCGTTCGGCAATCTTGACACCGGCCTTCCCGATATCGAATCCGACGGGATCCCAGCCCGACTGCTTCGTCACATAAAGCATGTCGCCCGACCCGCAGCCACAGTCAAGCCAGCGCCCCGACCTGACGTCCACTCCAAGTTCGGACATTCGGTCAAAAATTGCTTGCACTTTCGGGCCGGTCAATTCGTTGATGCGATATTCGAACTGGCCGTCAGCCACATGAACATTTATATCGGTGTCATCAGCAAAGTAGTCACGAAGCGTTTCGTAGGGAATGATGTGCGACTGAAACACATGCGTGCAGCTACGGCACTGGACAAAGTCTATTCCGTGTATTGATGCGACTGGAACCGCTTCCTTGGATCCGCATACCCAGCAGGAGGACGGAGCGCCCCGGTGCGGTACAAGGGCTTCGTTCATAACCTTGACCTGCTCTACTGCAGCTCTGAAGGCCTTCATACCGACGCCCTTCAGGCGTGCAGGATCGACCGGCTTAGAAACAACTATCTTTTTTTCCATTAAAATTTCTCCGAGTAGGTATTGAGCATTTTCGCTGAAGGGTTTCAGTCAATGGTGACGATAAGCCGAGTAAGCGATTGTGGGTGACTGCCGGAATGGCGGCGCAAAAAATTGAATGGCAGAGCGGGAAGGGCGAAAGCCCCTAGTCAAGTTCAAATTGGTTCTTGTAGTTGATTGCCAGAGCGCTATCCTGATCTTCTTTGCGAAGTATGCAATTTCCGACAACCAGGATGTCAAGATCGGTTCCCATGAAACAGCGAAACGCATCCTCCGGGGTACACACTATCGGTTCACCTCGCACATTAAAACTCGTATTGGCGAGCACCGAACAGCCAGTCCGCTCCTTGAATATGGATAGCAACGCATGCAGCTTCGGATTGGTGTCCTGCCGAACGGTTTGCACCCTGGCGGAATAATCGACATGTGTCACGGCGGGAATGTCGGAGCGGGGAACATTGAGCTTCTCGATGCCAAACAAAGCGGCTTCCTCAGCGGAGACCGGCCTGCGGCGCTCCTGCCTGACTGGAGCAACCATCAGCATGTACGGGCTCTCTACGTTCAGGTCGAAGTAATCCGCGGCATCGTCAGCCAGGACGGCGGGTGCGAAAGGACGAAACGATTCGCGATACTTGATTTTCAGATTGAGAATCTTCTGCATTGCTGGAGAACGCGCATCACCGAGAATGGAGCGATTGCCTAGTGCCCGTGGCCCAAATTCCATTCGCCCCTGAAACCATCCGATCGCCAGTCCCACTGCCAAACAATCCGCCGTCTTGTTGAACAATTCCGCATCGGTCACCTTGACAAACCTGGCACCGACACGGTGCAGGGCGGTCTCGACTTCGTCATCCGCATACGATGGCCCCAAGTAGCTGCCATGCATCGAATCTGGTGACACCACTTTCCGTGGAACCCCCAAGTGCATGTAGCTGGCCGCCAACGCCGCACCCAAGGCGCCTCCAGCATCTCCAGAAGCAGGTTGGATCCATATCTTCTCAAAACACCCATCACGAAGCACTTTGCCATTTGCAACGCAATTCAATGCGACCCCACCTGCAAGGCAAAGGTTTCGCATCCCGGTCTGGATTGCAATGCTACGGGCAAGACGCAGGACAACCTCTTCTAGAACGAACTGCACCGACGCCGCCAAATCCATGTGCCTTTGCGTCAGGGGATCCTCCGGATTCCGGGCAGGACCCCCGAAGATCTGATCGAACCGATGACTCGTCATCGTCAAGCCAGCACAGTAGTCAAAGTATTTCATGTCAAGACGAAAAGATCCATCCGGCTTGACATCGATCAGGTTCTCCATAATCTTGGAAACGTACTTTGGCTCTCCATATGGAGCCAAACCCATTAATTTGTATTCGCCCGAATTAACTCGAAACCCATTGTAATATGTAAAGGCTGAATACAGTAGCCCCAAGCTGTGGGGAAAATGAATCTCTCTCTCAATAGTCAGCTCGTTGCCGTGCCCGATTGCAAGTGACGTAGTTGCCCATTCGCCTACCCCGTCCATCGTAAGCACGGCAGCGTCATGGAACGGGGAAGCGAAGAACGCCGATGCTGCATGGCTTAGGTGATGCTCCGAAAACACAAGCTTCGCGTTCCAATCCGCCTTAACCAAGGAATTCAACTCGGTTGATAGAAGATCCTTTTGGTAGAGCTTTTCCCGTATCCAAAGAGGCAACGCCATTGCAAACGACTTGAAGCCGCGCGGTGCCATCGATACATAGGTCTCAAGCAGTCGTTCGAACTTCAGAAATGGCTTTTCGTAAAACGCCACGTAGTCTATGTCGCTCGGCGTCAAACCACCGGCAGATAGAACGTAATCGATTGCATGACGCGGATAACCCGCATCATGTTTTTTTCTCGTGAATCGCTCTTCTTGGGCCGCCGCGATAATTTCGCCATCAATGACTAACGCCGCGGCACTGTCATGATAGAAAGCAGAGAGTCCCAACACCTTCATAATATTGCCTACTTAGAACAGCGTGTAAATGAACGGTGCGACAGCCGACCCTTTTGTTAGAAGAATCAATCCTCCAAGCAACGCGGTCACGATCATGATAGGAAACAACCAATATTTCTTCCTCATTTTCATAAATACAAGGAACTCAACAAAAATCTTAAACATAAGCGCTATCCTAATCAAATTTCGATACAAACATATTGCTGCTGGCCAATAGAACGCCGTTAGCCTAGCGAAACCTTTAGTTTCATCAAGGTAAAATTTTACAAGACATTGCCGTCTCAATGAGTTTACATCTCTTCATCAGCGCCGCCAGCCTAGAACTGATTCGACATTGAATGCGCTAGATCCTTTTTCCGCGTGATCCAATAAGTCTCGGCCTTCGTACAAAATTTCAAATTAAGAGGATCTTTTCCAGCAATTCGCAGAAGAATTGCTATGGGGGTAATAGTCCCGTAGAAAAGAATTCCCAAGATTATAGGTTGCATGACCTTGTGAAGAAGCGCTCCAAAGCCCAACCAAAATCGATTCGGCCATCGAAGAAGATTGGGGATCCACAATGCGACTACAAGGAATCCTATCGATGTAGCTAACGCCACTGTCCAATATGCGCTCCCCGTCCAATATAGGACTGCACCTACTATTGCGGAAACGGCTGCAAAAACTAGTCCGAATTGCCGCTCTGTTCCAACCTTTTCCTTTTCCTCTCGGCTGAAATCTTCGTGCAACCCAGTCGAGTTGGAGTGCTTCTCATTTTTCATGCTGCCTACCCCTCCTGCGTTTTGTACCCGATATAGTTACAAGGCATATCTCAAATAAAATCAGCATCCCTTCCCCTTTTGCTCACACAATTTCTGAAGTATCGGAACAAGACTGCGGACCATGGCTGTAGCAAATAAGTCGTTGGCTTTTCCGTTGGGATGAGGATCAGGTACCGTCACCCAGAGACTTTGTGGTTCCTGCCCCTCAACCGCAGGCAGCAAATCGATGAATGGAATATTGTTAGAGCGCATCAACTCCTCGATCTTTCCATTGATGTCCACAAATGGATATGGCTTGAGTTCGCGGAGTTCCGGAATGTTGAAGGCGACAAGCTCGGCACCGCTGGCCCGCACCGTCTCTGCCAGCTCCTTCACTGCTCGGCGGGTGGAGTCCCACCCCCCATCCCCGTCCCGATACAGGCTGCGGTAATACTCCTTCCAATCCTGTCGCGATCCGCCGCTACGTAGCACGGAGTCTGTGCGATGGGCCAGTACGGTCCAAGCGGCCGAATGCCAATCGAGCCAGCCCTGCTGGTTGTAGCGGGGAAGAGGTTCCGCATCATTAATGAAATAGGCGAGGACAACAATATCGGGTTTCATCTCCAACCCGACGGCTTTAAACAGGGCTAGCTCCTGGCTTGTATTAAAGTTGCCCACCCCCAGATTGAAGCTGTCTACTCGGCGCCCACGCGACTGCAAATCATTCACAACCCTGCTCGCAAAGGTTTCCCGTTCCGCAATCCCCCAACCGAACGTAATTGAGTCTCCAACAAATGCGATGCGAGCAACGTCTCGGGCCGGGATTGCCGGAATATCCGTCCCGCGAAAACCGTGTGAATCAGTCCTCACCTGCGCACCCATAAGTAGTGCTGCTGCATTCGGGCGATGCTGGTGACCTATGCGCGGATCATCTGAGCGTACTTTTACTGATTTTGCGTACTTCCACATTTCAAGTTCATAGACCATACCATCATCCACAACAACGCGAAATACACCCTCCGCCAGAAGTGCCGATAGCGCCAGTGAGGCAAGCAAAAGTACAACATTGGTCAATCGCATTTGTTAACAGTCCTTCAATTTCACTTCCCGCCAATCGTTTGGGACATCATGCTTGAACAGCCTTTATTTGACGGCCGGTTTTACTGACAATTCCTTGTAAATGCAACCGGCTATGATTTCGTTCCCCTTTGCATTCAGATGACTAACATCTCGGAATACTGTTTCGGTGGATTCTCCGAAACAGTTTCGCAGATCAGAATAATGTACACGCGAGGGGGGCGTCCTGAATCGCTCGTGCAATGCCGTCTGTGTCAGGCTCAACGCCAACTCAGCCTCCGGCACCATTTTTCGCGCGATGTTCACAATACCCATTTCACTCTCGGAAAGCACTTTCTTTGAAAACACAGACGGGTAGTTGAAAACGACCAGCTCAAAGCCGTAGCTGCTGGAAAGTTCTCCCAACATCGCGGCTTGGCCTTGCATATCGGAAGCAACGGCGTTGGCTCTTCTTTCCATGAGTTCCCTTTGGGTCAGTTCCTTAAAGGAACCCACGAAAACAGCCGGCTTATAGTCATCGCCTTCGACAAAGAGGTTGCTCATGATCGGCTGCTCGCCGCTCAAACGACGTAGCAGCGCACTCCGGCCCAGTAAACTGTTCCGAATGGAATGACGGATTGAATACTTGCCAGTCGCTCCGATTGAGTATCCATTGTAATTAAAATGGGGGGACGCCGACAAAACACGTTGCAGCGCGTCATTGTGGCCCTGAT
>Ga0114968_10000217_pt1 | contig 43048 bp, 43 predicted proteins | sample M_130807_EF_Meta_FD_87020 | JGI IMG/M metagenome (GOLD analysis project Ga0114968, IMG submission 87020) | Freshwater microbial communities from Lake Montjoie, Canada to study carbon cycling - M_130807_EF_MetaG | ecosystem: Environmental > Aquatic > Freshwater > Lake | place: Lake Montjoie... | reverse complement strand
GGCGTACATAAAGCCGAGGTTGTACTGGGCCGCCGCGTAGCCCTGGGCGGCGGCAAGCCGGTACCACTTCAGGGCTTCGGCATAGTCTTGCGCCACACCTTGGCCGTTGGCATACATGAAGCCGAGGTTGTTTTGAGCCGCCGCATAGTCCAGCGAGGCCAGTGGCCTGGAAATGCGCAAGGCATTGGCGTAATCGCCGCGGCGGTAGGCGGCGTCGGCGTCGGCCAGCAGGTTATTCAAGGCAGTCCTGGGCGTTCAACAGTTCAGGCGCCCGCATCATTGTTGGGGCTCGCTCAGCTGGGCCAGTGCGTGGTGCTGAACCGGGTGGGCCTGGTGCTCGACCGCATAAAGCTTTTGGCCATGCGGCACATGGGCTTGCTGGGCAACGATGGGCGCCGTGTGGGACATCAGCCCCACCAAGGCCGGGCGCGCACCATGGGCTGCGGCTTCGAGGTGCTGCGCGCCGCTGGGTCGGTGTTTCACATCAGTCATAGGGGGTTCCCGGTGCAATCAGTGCAAAGTCTCGATGGTCTGATTTCTGACGATTTTCGTAGTATTTTCATATTACGCAAAGTATGTGCCAATTTATTTTCGTCGGCAGGCACCATTAGCCGGCTGCGGCCCGTTGAAGCAGGCCCCGCACCTCAGTGGCCGACAAGCGGCTCACCCCAAAGTCTTGGTGCTCGGCCAGCAAGGGAACAAACCAATGTTCGGCAAAAGCCTGAAAAAGCGCTGGGTCCCAGGGGATTTGGGCTTGGCTGCTCAAGGTGGCCCAGTTCCAGTGCCTGGTTTGCAGCCCGATCCAAGATTCGCTCCACGGCAGGTGAGCGTTGGCGCTCAGACGCTCCCAATCCCAAAAAAAATCAGGGCGTTGGAGAAGGGTGGCGTTCCAGGGGATGTGCGCACTGCTGCTCAGACCGGCCCAATCCCATTCGGCGGCAAATTGGGCAATCAGTGCCTCATCCCATGGCAGGCCGGGGTTCCAACTCAGTGCGTCCCAGTCCCAGCGGTCTTGGTAGCGCTCGATCAAGGCCACTGACCAAGGCAATGCCGGGTTGGCACTCAGGGCATCCCAGTCCAGTGCGCGCTCAGATTGCACAGCTAGCAGGGCCTCGGTCCAGGGCATCGCGGTGTTCTTGCACAAGCCACCCCAGTCCCAGCGGTCTTCCCAGGCCTGCAGTAGTTCAGGGGTCAGGGGCAGGTGGGCGTTGGCACTCAGGGTGGGCCAATCCCAGTGGTCTGCATAGCGCGCAATCAGGCTCTCGCTCCAGGGGAAGTGGGTCGCGTTACTCAGCGCCTTCCAATTCCAGCGTGGCAGGTGGGTATCGAGCAGCACCTCGCTGCAGCGCAGGCTGGCGTTGCCACTCAGCCACGGCCAGTTCCAAAGCGCCGCGAAGCGGGTGACCAAGGGGGCGTCCAGGGGCAGGGAGACATTGGCGCTGAGGCCGGTCCAGTCCCAACGGTCGACGTGGCTGTCCAACACTTCGGCGGTCCAAGGCACGCCGGTGTTCCAGCTCAGGGCGGTCCAGTCCCAGCGGTGGGCGTTGCGGTGAATGAACTCGGCGGTCCAGGGGAGATCCGCATTGCCGCTCAAGACCGCCCAATCCCAGCGGTAGGCGTTGGCCTCCAACAAGGCGCTGCTCCAGGGCAGCGCCGGGTTGGCGCTCAGTGCGCGCCAGTTCCAGCGCTCCGCATACTGCTCCAGCAGCTCGGCGCTCCAGGGCAAGCTGGGGTTCTTGCTCAGAGTATCCCAATCCCAAGTGGCCGCGTGTTGGGCAATCAGTGTAGGGGTCCAGGCCAGCGCGCGGCTGGCACTCAGCCGCCTCCAGTCCCAAAGTTTCGGATACAGCTCCAGCTCAGCGCCGGACAGGGGGTAATAGTGGTGCAGGCAACCCAAGAAAAGGGGGATATTGCGCTGAAAAAATGCCAGGGTGTGGGCCTCCTGAATCAAGGCCAGTGCGCCCGAGGCGGCATCCAATCGTTGCAGGGTCGACCGTGCCAGGGCGTGGGCTGCGGGCGCCTGGGTGACGAGTTCGTTCATGGCGGGCTGGCGGCGCTGAGCGCGTGGGCGTAGCGTTGCAATTCGGCTTGCAAGTAGCTCGCCTGTTGCGAGAACCACACTGTCCAGTTGCTCTGGGTGCTGAGTGTCTGCCAGGTGGCGCTGCGCAAGACCCCTTCCCGGTCGCGCTGGTACTGGGCTAACCGGTCTTTCAGCACCATCGCTTGCGGCACCGTCCTGCGTTTGCTTGGCGGTTCCCCCGCGGCTCCGGTCGGTGCCGCGCCGGTCTGGGGTGGGCGCAGGACCTGTTGCTCCAGCGCTTGCAGCGTTGCCAGGTCATTGTTTTCGTACCCCGCCTGCAAGCGCTGAAAAAGGGCCTGGGCCTCGGTTTTCTCGTCTTCTTCTACCCGGTCCGGGTGCAGGCGCATGGCCAGCTTGCGGTACAGCTGCTTCATTTGGGCTTGTGCGGCCGGATCCAGCGTGGGCGCGGGTGCGGGTTTGGCGTCCTGAGCCTGGGTGTAGCGGTCAAAGTTTTCTTGCGCCTCCTGGGCCTCGGCCTGCGTTTCCTGCGTGCCAGACTGTGCATGCAATGCGTGTAGGTGCTTGCGCTTGGCGTCCAGGCATTCGCGCAACAAGGGCCCGATGGCGGCATCTTGCGCCTGGTCAAAGGCGTTGAGGGTGCGGTGCATTTCCGCCAAATCGGCCTGCAGCGCTAAGGTATGGGCCTGCAGCAAGGCAGTTTGCCAGCCAGGTGCCCATTGCGAGGGGTCGTCAAACGCCGTCAGGTCGGTGCTTGCTGCGGGCAAGTCAGGGCTTGCGTCATGAAGCGTTACCGGTGCTTGCGCCACGGCATGTACCGCCGCCCACTGACTCAGACCGCGGGCACAGTCTTGGGCGAGGAGGGTGTCGGCTTGCAGCAGAACCCCGATGGACTTGGCGTCGGGCAGCACCTGCAGGCGTTCCAGTTCGCCGCTCAGAACCCGCGCACCGTCGACGGCGCAGACCGAGGTATGCAGGCGTGGCGCTCCAGCGCGCAAGCGGTGAAGCTGGGCCCCCAAGGCCGTCAGCCGTTCCCAGGCAATGCCAGGCGCCTGGTCCTGAAATTCACCGGGCACCACCAAGCTCAGCAGCACGCCTTTGCGACTGCAGGCTAACAAAAGGTCGAACAGCGGCCTGGCGCAGGGTCCCGCCAGACCACAGACCACCTGTTGCTTCGCCTTGCCAATTTCTTGGGCAACCACGGCGTAGGCATCAGAAAAATGGAGCGAATCGGAAACGTCGGTCATGGCAGGTCGATGAGGGGCAAGAGCACGGGGTTCTGGGCATTGGTCCGGAGCATGCCGGGCCTTGCCCCGGGACGGCCGCCGGCGTTGAAAACCACTCGCCTAATCAGGATCCTTGAAATGATTTTTTTGGCACGCGCGGGCCATGTCCTGGGCCTGGGCGATTTGGGCGGGGGTCATTTGTTGGGCCACAAAGTCCCGTCCGCTGGCAGCCGCGGCGTGGCCACTGACCGCGCCCAGGTTGAACCACATGTGGGCGCGGACATAGTCCTGCAGCACCCCTGCGCCATTGGCGTACAGCCAACCCAGCGCGGCTTGGCCATCGGCGTGCCCTTGTGCGGCGGCGAGGCGGTAGCAGGCCAGCGCCTGTGCATAGTTGGGTACGCTGGCCGACTGGTGTAACGCGCCCAAATCAAACTGCGCCTGAGCGTCGCCCTGGTCGGCTGCCAGCTGCAGCCACTGCATCGCCACTTCGGTGCTCGCAATCGTGCCCTGGCCGTTGGCAATCATGACACCCAGGTTGTATTGCGCCAGCGCATCGCCTTGATCGGCGGCCAGTTGGTACCACGCCAGGGCCACGGTTTCGTCTTGCTCAATGCCCTGGCCTGTGGCGTACATGAGGCCCAGGTTGTATTGGGCCGCGGCATCGCCTTGGTCTGCGGCGGCCAGGTACCACTGCAGCGCCTTTTTCGGATCTTTGGGCGTCCCTTGGCCCAGGCTGTGCATCACCCCCAGGTTGTACTGGGCGGCGGCGTCTCCTGCCTCGGCCGCCTGGCTGTACCAGTGCACTGCACGCGCGGGTTCTGCAGGGCGGTCTTGGCCACTGGAGTACATGAAGCCCAGGTTGAACTGGGCGTGTACATGACCCCGCTCGGCCGCGAGGGTGTACCAGTGCTCGGCCTTTTCAATATCACGGGGGACGCCGTGCCCATTGGCATACATCACGCCCAGTCCATATTGCGCGGCCGGGTCGCCGTTGGCCGCTCCCGTCTCGTAGCAGTCCAGCGCCTTGCTGAAATCTTGAGCCACACCTTGGCCGTTGGCATACATCACCCCCAAATTACGCTGCGCAGCCGTGTCGCCCTGGGCCGCGGCGGCGTTGTACCACTGCAAGGCTTTGGCAAAGTCAACCTCTCCGCCCTGGCCATTGGCGTACAGGCTTGCCAGGTTGGATTGGGCGTAGGCCAAGCCCTGTTCGGCCGCTGCGGCGTACCACTTGCGTGCCTGGACAAAGTCGGCTTCCACGCCCTGCCCGTGGGCGTACATGACCGCCAGGTTGGACTGCGCCTGGGCCGCACCGCGCTCGGCCGCTTGCTGGTAGCACTGCAGCGCCTGCGCAAAATCTTGGGGAACGCCCTGACCATTGGCATACATCAGGCCCAAATTGGTGAGCGCTGCGAGTTGAAGATCAGGGGCGTTGTCAGTCACGGGCTCGGAATGGAATTCGGCGGGGTGTCGTTGCAGCACACACGCGCCGGCATGACGGAAACCCTCTGGCTATTATGCCGCCGACCCCTTCGGGCTTGGGCAGCAGCGGCGTAATTAACCAAATTACACACCTGTATCTTTTTGCACAAAAAAATTGAAAACATCAGTGTACTGTCCGAAAAACGACACTTTTTGTGATCATAATGGGCCCGCTAGGAATCTCACACCCGCAGATTCCTGTTGCCCAACCCTAAATTGCATTGAACCAAGCTTCGTCCATGTCCAGAGTCCCACTGAGATTTATCGGTGAAAGCGATGCCATTCGGGCCATTCGGGATCTGCTGCCGGTGGTCGCGGCATCGAGCTCGACGGTCTTGATTACGGGTGAGAGTGGTACGGGCAAGGAAATTGTGGCACGCTCGCTGCACGACTTGTCGCACCGCGCGGGCGCGAACTTTGTCCCCATTAACTGCGCAGCCATTCCTAAAGACCTGATTGAGAGCGAACTTTTTGGCCACCGCAAGGGCGCCTTTACCGGCGCGGTGACCGACCGGGTGGGTCGTTTCGAGTTGGCGCAGAACGGCTCGATTTTCTTGGACGAAATTGGTGACCTGCCGCTCGAGTTGCAGGTCAAGTTACTGCGGGTGCTGCAGGAGCGGGTCGTGGACCCGGTCGGTAGCACCAAACCGGTCCCGGTGGATGTGCGCGTGATTGCTGCGACCCACCGCGATCTAGAAGCGGAAATTGCCGCCGGACGTTTTCGTGAAGACTTGTACTACCGCCTGAACGTGCTGCCTCTGAACACCCCGCCACTGCGGGAGCGTGCCTCGGATGTGCCCCTGTTATTGAACTTTTTTGCCAAGCAGCACGCTGCGGCGGGCGAAAAGCCGATCAGCTTTGCGCCCGACTTTGCCTATGCCCTGCAGGCCTACCCTTGGCCGGGCAATGTGCGAGAGCTGTCGAACCTGATCGACCGGTTCAGCACGCTCTTTGCCGGGCAGTGCTTGCAGCTCAAGACTTTTTCGTCGTCCTTGTTGCCCAAGGGCCTGGCGGCATTCAAGACCCAGGCGGAGGCGGGCGAATTGCCGGTCGTTGATCCCTCCATGCAAGGTACGGCCAGCGCCTGGGTGGACTCTCCGGGGACCGGGGGCATGTTTGACGAGGCAACTGACGAAGAGGAAGGGGCCGAGACGCCCAATGCGGTCGAGCAAATGACATTTATGTCGCAAGGCCTGCCCGTGTTGCCCCCCGAAGGGCTGTCGCTGAAGCATCGCCTCGCCGAAATTGAGCGTGATCTCATTTCACAGGCGCTCAGCCGTACCAACGGCAACGTCTCGCAGACCGCTCGGATCTTGAACGTCCAGCGCACCACCCTGATCGAAAAGATCCAGAAGTTTGGCCTGCGCGAGGGCTAAGCCCTCGTTTTTCGGGGCCGCACCCGCATCAATAAACCCGTTCAGGGCGCTTTTTCGGGCTGCGCCTGCACGCGCGGGTATTGCACCAACGTTTCCTTCGGTTTGGGCGGAGGCGCCGGTGCTGGCGGCGGGGGCGGCGGAGTCACCACGACGGGCTTGCTCGCCGCTTCGGCCGCCTTTTGTTGGCGCAGCGCCGTTTCCACTTCACGCTTTACCACGGCCGGATCCGGGCGCGGAGCAGGGACGGTGCGGACCTGGGAAGACAGGGCATTGAGCGCCGTGGCCTGGTTCTGAATCTTGGTATCGAGCGCCTGGATCAGCTTGGCGATGTCTGGGCCTTTGGTTTCCACCGGTTTAGAGGCAGCTTGTGCTGCCGCGTGGGCGGTCGCCGTGATGATTTCGTCCAGCCGTGCGTCAAGCTTCATTTGGCCGCCCACGATGGTGTCCTGGCGCGATGAAATGTCGCGCAAGGTTTCCCCTGCGCCGGTAATCAGTTCCATCGACTCGTTCATGGAAACAATGCGCTTGCCCACGGCCAGCAGCATGGCATCGGCCTGGGTAATGCGCGATTGCAGTCGATACGACATCATTCCAAACAGCACCATCGAGCACAGCATCAAGGCGCCAAAGGTCGCCAGCACCACAATGCCATTGATGCGTTGCTTGTTGTGCGACTCCACCAAGGCCGCTGCGGCCGCGTGCATTTCACCGGTCTGGTGGTGCATGTCGGCGGCGGCTTTCGCGGCCATGCCGGCGGCGCGATTTGCCAGTTCCGCCGAGTCCAGCATCGCTGAGCGCATGGCAACCATGTCGGCATCGTCGCTTTGTAAGTCTTCGTGCGGGGCATGCTCGTCGTGCGCGCCTTCGGTGGCATCGGCCGCACCGATGTAGCCCTGCGAACCAGGGCCTTCGACCGGAACGTCAAAATTCGGTTCGACCGGGTGATCCGGGTCTGCGGGGGCGGCGTCCTGCGGGGCGGAGCCGGCGGGAGTCGCGTCTTGGACCGGCGACGCGGCGCCCGATATGGCGTCAATCGCCATCGCCTCTTCGGCAGACAGTTTTGGGGTGGATTCAGTCATGGCAGGTACCCGGTTGGCGGTGGTCTAAGGCTAAGTTTCGTCTTTTTGCAGCAGGGACTGCAGCGATTCAAGTTGCTCGCGAACGGCGTCGTTCTCTAATTTCAGGTGGATGAGACGCGCGGGAAAATTCATTTCGGGCATCTCCGTTTCATAGACCGGACGCTCGTTTCCTTCGCCGTTGTCGGCGGGCGCGGTTTTTTTGCGCGCCGCCGACCCGGAAGGAGATGAGGGCTGCAGGGGCTTGGACGCCCGTTCGATGTTGTCTCGTGGGGGCAGTTTGACCTTGTTTTCACTGGCCGCCGCGGTGGTCGCCATGAGGACCTGGTGCGCCTCGACCTCGATTTCCTGGTCTTGGGCAAAGTGGTCTTGCTCGGTTCTGCGCACTTCGGTGCCGGCCTGGCCCGATTTGCTTTTCGCCACATGACTGCCTTCCGGCATTTCAACCGAATGCGGAATGCTGCTGGGGATAAATTGGGGTTCACTCATAGTCTTAGGGTGCGCGGCGGGGTAACTCCTGCGCTCCCGTATCGGGTGCGAAGTGGTCTTTCATGGAGCGCGCGGAACGAATTTGGGGGTCTTTCGGGATGCCACTGCCCGACGCAAAGGTATTGGCCTCTGCCAGGGACGTAAACGGACCCGACACCACGGTATATTGCGGCGCGTTCTGGCCGCTCAGGTACGTGGCCACGATGCGGGCTCGGCGCAGATTGGCGTGGGCCTGCAGCCAGAGCGTGGCTTCGTTGTAGCTCGGCACAATGGTGTGCTGGACCATAAAGGTTCCCGGGGGCATTTGCCGAACCCAGGACTGTCCTACTTGCGCTTGGGCGGGACTGGTAATGATTTCTTCGACTTCGGTCGGCGGGCTCCGGGGTGCCGCTGCCGGAGGGACGCTGGGCTCGGCCGTCTTGACGGGTCCAGCGGCGGGGGCGACCTGGCCGGTCCCTAGCGCATTGCTCGGACCCGCGGGCGCCACGGGCGCCGCCATGCTCGCCGCCGGAACCGCAGCGCTGGCCGCTTGTGATGCCGGTGCAGCCGCACCGGCCGCGCTGGCCGTCGCCGCCGCTTCTGGCGCCTTGCGAGCGCCAATGCCTAACAACGTGGCGGTCTGCTGCGTGCCGTAAAGCCCCAAGACCGTCAGGACACACCCGCCAAACAAGGCCGTAATGCCGATCAGCCAGAGCAAGGTTTTTCGCAGCCCACCCTTGGCGTTCTGAGGCGGAGCTGCGGCTTCGGTTGCAGCGGGGGCCGGTGGCGCGGCGGGCGCTGGCGGCTCCGCAGGGCTTGGCTTCACCGTTGACGGGGGCGGGGCGGCCGCAGCGGTCGCCAATGGCACGGCTGACGCGTGCCACGGCGTGATTTTTTTCAACAAGGCGCTCACGGCGCCCTCGCGACCTTGGGCTCGCGCCTGTTCAAGGAGCGCCTGCGCTTGTTCCTCGCTGGGGGGCTCGATTTCCCAATTCAGGATGCGCCGGCCAAACGAGGCCAACAGATTTTGTTTTTTGCTGGCCGTTGTGAGCAGCATGATGACGCGAATATTGGCCGCAGGAAAGTGCTGCACCAAGCGTGCGAGTAACTGGATCTCGTGGTCGGGCAGGGCCGAGGCATCGTGCACGATCCAGATCTTGGGCGGCGCCACCGGTACCTTGGACCCCATGGCGTCTTCGATCGAGTAGGCTTGCAGGACCTCATTAAAGCGGGTGATCAGCGCTTCAGCGCTGGCCGGAAAATAGACCTCGAGCCCCATGTGAGGCGCGGCCTCGCGCAGCCGGGCTACCAGCAGCTTTCCGTAGTGGTCCAGAATAGCGTCGTGGCTGCTCACCAGCGACAAACTCATGTTGTCGTCAATCAGGGCAGTGACGTAGCCTTCCAGGCGCATCCGGTCGGCTACCCGGAAGAACAGGGGCTGCACTCCGGCGATTGAATCGTCGCCATAGCTGTTGAAGTCGTTCATGCGGCGGCCTGCGGCGAGAGCTGTTTGCCATCGGCATCAAACAGCATGTTTTCCGGAATTTTCGGGTTGGGTCGAGCCATCGGCTCTACGCCGGGTTGCACTTGCGCCAAGCTAAACACGTAGGCTATCACCTGGGCTACGGCAAAGTACAGGGCCTCGGGGATTGGCTGGTCGAGTTCGGTGGTGAAGTACAGCGCACGCGCCAGTTGGGGGGCCTGGAATATCTCTATGTGGTTGTTCTTGGCCTCTTCTCGAATGCGGGCGGCCACATGGTCGGCACCCTTGGCGAGCAGGATCGGCGCGCCATCTGCCGTTGGGTCGTAGGACAGCGCAATGGCAAAGTGCTCAGGGTTGGTGATGATGACATCGGCGTCCTTGACCTTTTGCATCATGCGCACCGTGGCCACTTCACGCTGGCGCCGACGGATCTGGGCCTTGACTTCAGGGCGGCCTTCCATGTCTTTGTGTTCGTCTCGGATCTCTTGCTTGGACATGCGCATGCGCTTCATGAAGGAATAGCGCTGATACGGCGCATCGATCATGGCAATCAGCACCAGGCTCAAGGTCAGCCACAGGACTGACTCTGAAATCAAGGATCCGGCCTTGGCCAGCGCCGGCTCCAGGGCCATCCCGCCAAGGGAAATCAAGGTCGCAAAATGCCGGTCCATCAACACCAGCAGGACGACCGCAATCAGGGTAAATTTCAGAATCGACTTCAGCAACTCCACCACTGCGTGGCCGCCAAACATGCGCTTGAATCCGGCCACCGGGCTGAGTTTGGACATTTTCGGCAGGACTGCATCCCACGAAAAGAGGAAACCGCCGGTAGCGCCTGAAGCCAAAATTGCGACCACCATGGTCACCAGCATGAGCGGGAGCACCAGCAAAAAGCCGTGGCTCGCCTGGCTGGCAAAGGCCTGGGGCAACAAGGCTGGTGTATCCAGGTATTTCCGGTCCAGGGTAAAGCCGGCCGCAAAATACACCGAGAGCTGGTGAAACCAGAGCCCCCCCAGCGACATCAGCATCAGCACGGCGCCAATCATCACACCGGCGGCAGGCAGTTCGTTGGAGCGCGCGACCTGACCCTCGTCGCGCGCGCGCTTGAGCCGTCTGGCGGTCGGTTCTTCGGTGCGTTCGGCGCTGTCGTCAGCCATGGTGCGTGATCACCTTATTGCAGGCCAAACTGGCCGCGAATTTCGACAAAACCCTGCAGCCAGAGCCACTGCATACGCGCCCCCATGCTGGGCAGGGCCACCATCAAAATGCCAAAGCCCGCCACGATCATGACCGGCAGGCCCAGGGAAAAAATGTTCAGGCTAGGGGCAGCGCGAGTGGCCACCCCTAATCCAATATTGATAAACAGCATGGTCACCATGACTGGCAAGGCCAGCAACAATGCGCCCAAAAACATCATCGAACTCCATTGCACGAAGTGCGCCCAAGCGCCAGCGGTGACCAGACCTTTACCAATCGGCATGGTGGCAAAGCTGTCGATCACCAGACCCAAAAGTATGGCGTGTCCGCCCATGCCCACAAAAATCAGGGTGGACAAGATCAGTAGAAACTGTGCAAGCACGGGGACGTTACCCAAATTGGGGTCCATCAGGTTGGCCATGGACAGGCCCACCGCCGTGGAGACCGACTGGCCCGCCAGCAGAATGGCGGCGGTAATGATTTGGAGCGTCAGGCCCATGACCAGGCCAATGGCGATCTGGTTGAAAATTTCGACCAAACCCGCGGGGGAGAGGGGGTCGATGTTGGGCCAGGTAAACACCGGATACACCATCCAGGTCAGCGCCAGCGCCAGCAAAATCCGCATGCGGACGTTGAGCGACCGCAGCGAAAAAATGGGCGCGGACATCAGCAAGGCCGAGATGCGAAGCATAGGCCAAAGGAACGTATAAAAACGTTGAATGATGTCGTTGGCCAGAAGTTCCATGGGTGCGTTTCGGGCGGCAGGCCTTAGGCAAACAGGGTGGGAATCCGTTGGAACAGACTGCGCGTGTAATCCACCAGCGTCACCAATTGCCAACCGCCCACAATGGCCAGCGTAATCGCCAAGGCCGCAAGCTTAGGGATAAAGCTCAGCGTCGACTCGTTAATGGAGGTGGCCGCCTGAATGATGCCGATTACCAGGCCCACGCCCAGTGAAACGCCCAACAGCGGCGCCGAAATCAACACGATCATCCACAGGGCCTGGTGCCCGAGGTCTACGACTGCCGCTATGTCCATGGTCTTGGCTCCGTGAAAAAGTTCTGGGGAAGCGCCGCTCGCTAATGCACAAAGCTGGCGGCCAACGAGCCCATGATCAGGCTCCATCCATCCACCAACACAAACAGCATGAGCTTGAAGGGCATCGAGATCATCATGGGAGACAGCATCGCCATGCCCATCGACATCAGCACGCTGGCCACAATCAGGTCGATCACGACAAAGGGGATATAAATCAGAAAACCGATGGTGAAGGCGCTTTTCAGCTCAGAGGTAATAAAGGCGGGCACCAAGGTGGTAAACGGAACCTGGGTCGCATCGGTCACGTCGGCCTTTCGGGCCATCTGCATGAACAGGCCAATGTCGTCTTCGCGGGTTTGTTTCAACATGAAGCCCCGCAGCGGGGCCTCGGCCGCCGCCAGTGCCTTGTCAAACTTCATGCCGTTTTCCATATAGGGAACCAAGGCATTGGTGTAGATCTCGGAGAGCACCGGTGACATGATGAACAGCGTCAAAAAGAGGGCGATTCCCACCAATACGTTGTTCGGCGGCGTCTGACCGGTACCCAAGGCCTGGCGCAAGATGGACATCACGATGATGATGCGCACAAAGGAGGTCATCATCAACAGCAGCGAGGGCAGCAGGCTGATGGTGGTCATCAGCGCCAGCAATTGCAGGGACAGGCTGTATTGCGAGTCCTTGCCAGTGCCGGTCACATTGACCATGGGGATGCCTTGGCTCCAGGCCGCAGCCGGCACCACAAGCAAGATGGCCGCAAACGCGGCCCAGATCCATTTATTTTTCACGCGGTACATCCTGATCAGGGCCAGGGTCATCCCATTGGCCCAACGCGGTAAATTGGTTGACCGTCATCCCCACCAGCACTTGGTGGCGCCCAATACGCACCAAGGCCATTTTTTGGCGGGGGCCGACGCTCACGGTCTCGAGCACTTCGAGCATCGGCGGCCCATTGTGCTTAATTTGGAGGCCCTTCATGCGCTTGAGGGTCCACAGCAGTGCGGCCAGCAGCCCCAACACCAGCAGCATGCTGGCGCCCATGCGCAGCCAATCGATGCTGGTACCGGCGGTGCCCATGGCGGTTTAGAGGTTTTTCATCCGCTCGGAGGCGGGCACCACGCGGGTCAGGCGGATGCCGTAGCGCTCGTTGACCAGCACGACCTCGCCCTGCGCAACCACGGTGTTGTTGATCAACAGGTCCAGAGGCTCCCCGGCAATACGGTCGAGTTCGACCACGCTGCCCTGGGTCAGGCGCATCAGGTCTTTGATTTTGATCATGGCACGGCCCACCTCAATGCTCATCGTCACGCTGATGTTTTGCAGCACTTCGGGGTTGATTTGGTTCTCCGGGTCTTTGGGGCCGGACAGCATGGGGGTATCGGTGTCGCTCATGGCGTCATTCCTCTAAGGTTTAGTGGTTGCCGGGAACTACGGCGCGTTGTATTTGAACGGCCGTTTGGGCGCCCAGGGTGCCCACTTGGACATCGAAGGCCGGAATGCCGTTGGGTTGCAAACTGGCGAATTCAGGCTTTTTGAAGTACAAAATATCCCCTGGCTGCATGGTTTCGACCACACGCAGGGTGGTGTTGATTTGACCCAAGATGACGTTCGCCTCCAGGCAGGCGCCGCCCACGGCTTCTTCGAGGTTCTCGCGCCAAACGCGGTCGGAGTCCTCGTTGCCGTCACCGGTTTGGACCCGGCTGCGCAGCAGCTCACGCACCGGTTTGAGCGAGGCGTAGGGGTGCAAAATGTCAATGAAACCCATGTTCTGGGTGGCCGTTTCCGTCTCAAAGCGACTCAGAATCACCAGGTCATTCTCGTCCGCAATCTGGGCAAACTGCGGGTTGATCTCGGAACTCACAAACTCAAATTCCAGGGGCATGACCGGCGCCCAGGCCTCGCGCAGGTTGCGGAAGGTGACGTCCAAGATCATGTTGATGATGCGCGTCTCCATGGGGGTGAACATGCGCCCCGGTGAGAGCTGGCCAACGGCGCCTTGGCCAAAACCGCCAAAAAAGCTGTCCAGCGAGCTGAACACGATGGTGGGGTCAATCACCACCATCGAGTAACCGCGCAAAGGGTTCATCCGAATGACATTGACCGACAACGGAGCCCGCAGCTCCTTGACGTAATCGCCAAACTTGACAATCTGGACCTTGAGCGGGTTGACTCTCGGGCTGCTGCGCAGCACGTCCATCAGGCCCGGACGAAACAGCCGGATGAAACGCTCGTTGATCATGTCGATCGACGTGACGTTGACGCCCAGGCTGCTGTCTTCACTGGCAATGTCATGCTTTCGCACGCGCGCCGCGGTGTTAAAGCCGGTATCGACCGCAATCGAGCCGTCGCTTACGCCTTCAGCCAGGGCCGAAAGCTCGTCGGCTGAAAGAAGGTTATCTGCCATAGGAGTGGGTAATTACGGGGTCGATTCGGATTTACTGAACGATGAAAGAGGTGAAGTAAATTTCCTCAATACCGCCAAAATCTTCGTACTTTTCGAGCAAGGTGTTCATGGCGTCACGGATTTTGATCGCCAGGTCCTTGCGGAAATCGGGCTTACCCAAGTCCGGCTCGGTGGTCATGCGCATCGCGTCCATGACGACCGAACGCAACGCGAACTCGTGCTTTTTGATGTTCTCGACGACCCGTTCGTCGTAGCGCGTCATGACGGCGATCTGGACCGACATCACCTTACGAGAGCCTGCCAGGTTGACCAGGAACTCGCGTTCGAGTTGGCTGTAGGTGTACTCAAAACGCGGGCTGTCGGGAGACTTTTTGTTGAGCTTGGGCGGGCCGCCGTCCGACTTTTTATCGCCATGGGCATCAGCCTTGGGTGCGCCGTGGGCGTCAGCCTTGGGCGCACCGTGCCCATCATCCTTAGGCGCACCGTGGCCGTCAGCCGCGGGAGCTCCATGGCCGCCATCAGCGCCCTCAGCCACCATTTGGTCGGCCGTAGGCACAGGTTTGTTGAAAAACCCGGTAATGAACAGGGTTCCGACCATGGTTCCCGCCACCAGGACCACCAGCCCGACCACTGCTCCAATAATGAGGACGATCGGCTTTTTGGGCTTTGCTTCCGCTTCTGGGGCTGCTGCTGCATCAGACATAGGGCACCTTTATTTCGTGGTTCATTTCAAATTTTCGCCTAAATAAGGCTTACGCCAGCACATTCAATCCGTCTGTCGCGGTGGCGGGCGCACTGGAGGGTGCTACCGCCGCTGCGCTCGCCAGTCCGTTCACCGAACGCGTTCCAGCGGGGAGATTGCGCCCTTTACCGGGTGTCGAGTTTCCGCCGGATTGGCGACTTTGCTCTCCGTTTACGCTGACTGAAGCAACTGTCATGCCAGCTTGGGTCAGCGTGTCACGAAGTTTGGTGCTGCCTTGGGTCATGAGCTCGCGGGTGACGGCATTGTCGGCGCTAAACAGCGCGTCCAGGCCTCCAGCGTGCATGTCAAGTTCTACGTTGATATTGCCAAGCGCGGCAGGTTGCATGCGCATTTGCATTTTCCATTGACCGCGTTCGATCTGGGCGATTAAACGCTGTGCCGCTGCCTGGCCCATTTTTTCGGCGAGTTGCTGAAACTGTTGGGCTCGGTGATCCGCCTGGGCTTGGGCCGTATCGGCACTGTTGCCGCCGGCAGAGGCGTTGGCGTGGGTGGTAATCGACTGCGGCCCCGCCGTGCCGGCTTGGGTCGACAGGTCGTTGGGCTGGGCTGGATTGGCATCGGTCAGGTCGGCCAGCAAATCCGCGTCATAGCCGGCGGGCAGTTCCAGCGCTACCGTCTCGATAGCACTGGGGAGGTCTTTGGCGGCGGGACCGGAGGCCAGCAAAGCCGCCCAGGTCGTCTCTTTTCCGGTGCCGGACATCTGCGCCAACCGTTTGGTTATCTCCGGCGCGGGCATGGCCAGCGTTAGACGCACCGCGTCTTGCGGTCCCATGGGGGGGGCCACTGGAGGCTCCGGATCCACCGCCGTGACCGGTGCGGTGCCAGCCCAAGCCTGGACCGTCATGGGCATGAGGCTGACCGCTGCGGACTGCACGCCCAGTAGCGCAGTACCGCTGGGACTACCAGTAACGCCTTGGGGAGCGGCGACGGCCAGCGGGGCAGAGACCGCCATAGGCACGACGGCCAGCGGGGCGGTGACCGCCAAGGGCATGGCGGCCAAGGGTGCGGCGGACATGGGTAGCGGGGGCGGGGTAAGGAGCGCCGTGCCCAATGGGTCGGGCTGGACTTGCAGGCCTGTGGGTGCCGCCTGGACGGCGTTCAGGTCCAACGCACTCGCTTCCAGGCTGTCTGATTTCAGGGTAGCCTGGGCTTTACGCTCCAGCGTCAGCGAGGCGCTCATCACGCCGGCGGCGCTCGCGGCCGCCAGGGTGGCACTCAGGTCCTGGGCGGTTTTGCTGGCTTCCAAGCCCAGACCGTCCAGTAACGTCTGTTGGGTCAGGGCCTCGGTCGTCGCCGTTCCTGCCGTCAGGGAAGCGCTTGGGGTCGCCGTTGCTGTGCCAAAAAGGGCTTGAACCGCGCTCTCATCCAGGCCTTGCAGGCGGGCGAATTGCGCCAGACTGTCCAGGTCCGGCAGGGGCGCGTCGCTGGTGATGATATTAAGCTTGTTGCCTAAAGGCCGGACCTGCAGTCCTTGCCCGGGCGTGTCCAGAGCGGCAAGATGTTGCCGCTGGGCTTTGAGTGACTGCCCGTTGAGTACCTCGGCAAAGTCACCCCTTGCGGTGTGATGCTGGCTCGCGCCCGGCGCCGGATTCGGCTCCGTTGCCGGGGAAGAAGTGACGCGATTGGCTAAAAAACTGAAATTCGATTCCATGGTAAAGACCGCTCTGTTGAAAGCCACACGGGGTGGCGGATTTCCAGAGTGATGCAAGAAGCGTGACAGGACATAGATTGCCACTTCCTTGGGAATGGCCTTGCCCTTTTATGTCGGAAAAGTGTGGCATGGAGCTTGCATTCAGGTGGGGTGTGCGAGCGCATTCCCACCACATCCCGACGTAAGGTCGCCATTTTCATGAATATTCGTCCATGAGCACGATGACCCTGTCAAGCATTCGACAAAACCTGTCGAAGTTCAACTTCAACGACCTGAGCATTCCGGCTTTGGTCTTGTTGATCATGGGTATGTTGGTGATTCCGCTGCACCCGATGCTGCTGGATGTGCTGTTTACCTTCAATATTGCGTCCAGCGTGTTGATCATCATGATCGCCATCAAGGTCCGCAAGCCGCTCGAATTTTCTGCCTTCCCGTCGGTGCTGCTGTTTGCCACCATGCTGCGCCTGGCGCTCAATGTCGCGTCGACACGGGTTATTTTGGTTAACGGCCATGAGGGCCATGAGGCCGCCGGGAAAGTGGTGGCTGCGTTTGGCGAGTTTGTCATCGGCGGCAATTACGTCGTCGGTTTCATCATTTTTGCGATCCTGATGATCGTGAACTTCTTCGTGGTGACCAAGGGCGCCGGCCGCGTATCCGAGGTGAATGCCCGTTTTACGTTGGACGCGATGCCTGGCAAGCAAATGGCCATTGACGCCGACCTCAACGCCGGCGTGATTGACCAGGAAACCGCCAAAATGCGCCGTGCCGAACTGGCGCAAGAGTCCGATTTCTTTGGATCCATGGATGGTGCCTCCAAATTTGTCAGTGGAGACGCCATCGCTGGCCTGTTGATTCTGGTGATCAATCTGGTGGGCGGCCTGGCGATTGGCATTGGCCAGCACGGTTTGTCCCTGAGCGATGCCGGCCGGATTTACTCACTGCTGACGATTGGTGACGGCCTGGTGGCCCAAATCCCGTCTCTGTTACTGTCTCTGGCCACTGCCATTGTGGTGACCCGTGTCACCACCACCGAATCCATGGCCGAGCAGGCCGGCACGCAGCTGGGCAACCCCACGGCGTTATTTGTTACCTCGTCCATCATGGCCATTCTGGGCTTGGTGCCCGGCATGCCCCACCTGGTGTTCATCATCTTGTCGGCAGGCGCGGCGGGACTGGGCTTTCTGGTGCTGCGTCGTTCTGAGGCGGATGGAAATTCGCCGGAACAATTGGCGGCCGCCGCAGCGGCCCTGCCCGAGCAGCCGAAAGAGCTCGACTGGGAGGACCTGGACCAAGTCGACCTGGTGGGCTTGGAAATTGGCTATGGACTGATTCCCCTGGTCAACGCCGAGACCGGCGGTCAGCTCATGACCCGGGTCAAGGGCGTGCGCAAGAAGCTTTCTGCAGAACTGGGGTTTTTGATTCAGCCGGTGCGCATCCGCGACGCCCTGAGCATTGACCCCGACAGTTACCACATCGTGCTCAAAGGCGTGATCCGGGGCCGTGGCAAGATCAAAGTCGGCCGCGAAATGGCGATCAATCCCGGCCAGGTCTACGGCCCGCTGGAAGGTACGCCGACCCAAGAGCCCGCGTTCGGCCTCGAGGCGGTGTGGATTGAACCGTCCCAGCGCGACCATGCCCGCGCCTTGGGATACACCGTGGTCGATGCGGCCACGGCGGTGGCGACTCACTTGAACAAGGTGTTGCGCGACAACGCCTCCGACCTGCTGAGCCACGACGAAGTCCAGCAGCTGCTTGATAAATTGACCGCCAAGTCGCCCAAATTGGTGGAAGACCTGGTGCCGGCCAAGCTGTCCTTGGGCGTTTTGACCCGGACCTTGCAAAGTTTGCTCAGCGACGGCGTGTCCATTCGGGACATGCGCACGATCGTCGAAACCCTGTCTGAAGTGAGCGCACGCACGCAGGATCCAGAGCAACTGACCTCGCTGGTTCGCCCGCGCCTGGGCCGGATGATCGTTCAAGGCCTGGTCGATGACAAAGAAACACTTTCGGTCATGACCTTAGATCCTGGACTGGAGCAATTGCTGCACAACGTGTTGCAACAGCAAGGCCAGGGCCAAAGCATGGTGATCGAACCCGGCTTGGCCGAACGTCTGTTCAGTGCCCTGCGCGATGGCACCAAGGCGGTGGAAGACCTCGGCCACAGCGCGGTGCTGGTCGTTTCCCCTGCGATCCGCCCCTGGTTGGCCAAGTCGGTCCGCCACCGCGTGAGCGAGCTTGTGATCCTGTCCTATGGAGAAATTCCGGATGACCAGTCGGTCAAGGTGATTCACACGGTGCACGCTGAAACCAAAAACAACGAGGTTCGCCGCTAGGGTCGGTGCTCCGCAGCCGCCCTCCGCAAGCCCGCCCCTTTACTAACCGAAGACTGCCATGGAACTAAAACGCATCCTCGCCAACGACACCAAAAGCGCTACCGAGCGTGCCATGGCGCTGTACGGCCGCAATGTGCTGGTGATCTCCAACCACACCGTGGGCGGGCAGACCGAGCTGGTCGTCGCTCTGGACATTGACGAACAAACCCTGGATTCCACCGTGTCGCCCGCGCACCAGAGCGCCCAGACAGCGGCTGCCCCGGTCGCCTCGATGGCGTTTTCTAAGCACCTGGCACAAGCCCAGGCGCCGGGCAAAGAACTCCAGGCGCCCCGCCAGGAGCCCACGTTCAGCAAACCGGACGACGAGCGCGACTACCTTCGCAGCCGCGAAATCATGGACTTGATCCGCGACGAACTCGCCAGCCTGCGCCGTGAAATCAGCCTGAGCCAAAAAACCACGGGATGGCAAGCCAGCCTGAACTTGTCCGTCGAAGTGGAAGACCTGATGACGTCCTTCACCCAGGCGGGCATGCCCACCGGGCTGCGGACCTTGTTGCTCGATACGGTCAAAGACATGCGCAGCGAGCACGAAGCCCTGTCAGCGGTGCGCCATCAACTCGAAGACATTGCCCGTCGGCCCAGCGTAGCGCTGCCCCAAACGGGTGTCCACCTGATTGCGGGCCCCTCGGGCTCGGGTAAGACCATGATGGTGATGCGACTGGCCAGCCAAGCGGCGGCCCAACTGGGTGCTGACAAGGTGGCCGTGGTCAGTTACCAGGATGACCGCGTTGGCGCCTGGAGCCATACCCAGACGCTGGCGACCCAAGTGGGCGTCGAATGCTTTCGGGCGGACACCCCGGCGGCACTGGTGGCCGTCCTGAATCGCTTGAGTGAGCGCGGTCTGGTGCTGATTGACACCTCTGGCAGCCAAATGGCCGCCCGCATTACCGAAGTTCAAACCGCTTGTCCCGCCTGTGAGACGCACGCGGTGGTGTCGGCCGATGCATCCTCGGCCACCTTGCGCCGGGTGTTGCGGAGCTCAGGCATCCGCTGGAACAGCCTGATGGTGAGTAAATTGGACGAGTCCGTGCAGCCTTGGCCGTTGGTCGAATTTCTCTGCGATAATTTTTTATCGCTTTCTGCAGCGAGCGACGGGGCACATATCAATGCGCTCAAGCGCGATCTGAGCACCAGTGCTCTGGTAGAAATGGCGGTGGCCCAGCTTTCCCGTGCACCCGAGGCGATTGCCCCCATCCAGGTGGCAAAACCTATGCCGATCAAGCTACAACCACCGACACCGCGACTTTCTGCACCCGCAAGCCCACGGGGTTTGCGTGGGCCGTTTAATTGAGCAACTAGAAAAATACAATGCAAAAGTCAGTTCGTACCGAGGTGATTGGGATTGCCAGCGGAAAAGGTGGAGTGGGAAAAACCACCGTGGCCGTGAATTTGGCCATCTCGCTGAGCATGATGGGGCACCGCGTCATGCTGTTCGATGCCGACCTCGGCCTGGCCAACTCACAAATTGCACTGGGTTGCGCCTGCCCTTACAACCTCAGCCACTTTATGAGCGGCCAAAAGACCCTGCAGGAGATCACCGTCACCTCGCGGCACGGCGTCATGCTGGTGCCGGGGGCCTCCGGGGTCAAAGAGCTGGCGGCGCTCACCCGTGTGCAGGCGTCGCGTATCGTGCAGGCCTTCAGTGCGCTGGAAGACGACATCGATTACCTGATTGTGGACATGGCGGCCGGAATTTCCCCGTCGGTGCTGGCCTTTATGGGGGCCTGCCAACGTCGTTTCATCGTCGTGCGCGATGATCCTTCGTCCATTGCTGACGCCTATGGCACCATCAAGGTACTGATCCAGGACTACGATCTAAATGAGATTTATGTCATTCCGAACGCGGTTAACAGCCAGGCGGACGGGCAGAATCTGTTTCGCCGCATCAACCAGGTGTGTGCCCAGTTTCTCAACTTCACCACCCATTACCTGGGTTCGATCGAAAACGACGAGATGATTTTGGCGGCGCACAAGAAATACGAGCCTGTCATGGAGTTCGCCCCCCGCAGCAACAGCGCGCGGGACTTTAAGCGACTGGCCAAATCGGTCACCCAGATGGCGCCGATCGCCAATTTCTCGGGTGGCATGCAGTTTTTTGTCGAACGTCTGGTTCGTTACCAGGCCTGATCGCCCATGGCCGTTTCCACCCGCCTGTATGAGGATGCCCACGACAACAGCGAAGCGCTGGTGTTGGCGCACCTTGGCCTGGTCAAACGGGTGGCACTGCATCTGAAGGTACGGATTCCGCCCTTTATGGAGCTCGACGAGCTGATTCAGGTGGGAATGATTGGACTGCTCGAGGCCGCACGCGCCTTCAACCCGACCAAGGGAATTGAATTTGAGAGCTTTGCCCTGAGCCGCGTGCGTGGGGCGATTTTGGACGAGGTCCGGCAATTGTCGTATTTGCCGCGCTCGGCCGTCGCCTTCAATAAATCGGAGAACGAGGCGACCAATGCGCTGGCCAGCGAGCTCGGTCGCGCTCCGACCCAGGCCGAACTGGCCGACCACATGGGAGACGACCTGGACCAGTTTCAGAAGCGGCGCGGCAATGCCAAACGCTTTGAAACCTTGTCGATGGAAGTCATGACCGACGAGGTGTTGGGGATTGCCGACGAGCGCTCGCGCCAGCCCGACGCCATCGTAGAGCACCAGCAGTTCATGGGCGCGGTGGCTGAAGCCATTGGCGAGCTCCCGGAGCGCGACCAGTTGCTGATGTCTCTCTATTACGTAGAGGAATTGAATTTGAAGGAAATTGGCGAGATCCTGGGCGTCACAGAGTCCCGTATCAGCCAATTGCTGACGGCAATTGTCAAGAAATTGCGGGTCAACCTGAAGATTGAAGTGCCCGGCAAACCGTCGGCCACCCGGGAGCGCTGAAATGTTGGGCGTGCACGGTTCGAAAGTCCTCAAGTTTTTTTCGACTCGGTCGATACCTAGTGGGTACGCAAACCCAGTAGGAGAAACCGATATGCGACTTCAGTTCAAAGCCATGGAATCCTATGGCTCAGACAACCTGGCTTCCCAGGCCTCGGTGGCCAACAACGTGGCCCTGATTCAGATGCTGTTTGACGGCCTGGTCGATGCCTTGGTGTCGGCGCAAGGGCATCTGGCCCACGGCGCGATTCAGGAAAAGGGCAAGTGCATTGCACGCGCCAGTCGCATTGTGGTTGGTTTGCAGGGCTCGCTGGATTTCGCCAAGGGTGGCGAGTTGGCACAGAATTTGAATGACCTGTACAGCTACGTGACTCGCCGTCTGATTTACGCGAATGCGAACAACGACATGGCCGTGTTGCAGGAAATTCACGGCTTGATGACAGAAATTCGCAGTGCATGGCAAGAGGTGCCCTCGCTCTTGCCAAGCCAGGCAAACGCGCAGTTTCACTAGCGCGCGGATAGGCGGTGCTGCTCTGGGGCAGCACCTCAAGTTTTTTTATGCGCTTTCCCTTAGGGGTGGCGTTTACCAGGTGGGCGGACCTTGCAAGAGGTCGTCCACTGTCCTTTTTTGGGAACGACTATGTTCGGCATCATCGGAATCGTGTTTTTGAATGTCTGCGTATTCGGCAGCTTTATTGTGGGCGGTGGCAGTCTCGCACCCTTCATCCATGCGGCTCCGATTGAAGGCTGGTGTATTTTGGGCTCTGCCATCGGCGGTATGCTCATTGGCAATAGTCCGGATGTGGTCAAGGCGGTTTTTGCGGGTATCGGTCGGACCTTCAAGGGGTCCAAGTACCACAAAGACGACTACCTGAACACGATCTTTTGCGTTTCCAAGGTCATGAAAACGCTGAAAGCCGAAGGCGCGGTCGCACTTGAGGCCCACATCGAAACCCCGGAGTCCAGCGCTATCTTCAGCGAATACCCCAAGCTGCTCGCCGATCATGCGCTGTTGCACTTGATTACGGATACGGTGCGCTTGATGGTGGTTTCTCAGGGCACCTTGAGTCCCATGGCAGTCGAAGAGGTGATGGACAGTTCCATCAAGTCGCACCACCACGACGAACTGAAAGCCTCTGATGCAATTGCCACGCTGGCAGGCGCATTGCCGGCGCTGGGGATTGTGTCTTGCGTGATGGGTGTGGTGAAAACCATGGAGCAGATTGACCAGCCACCCGCGGTGCTCGGCGGATTGGTGGGCGCGGCTCTGGTGGGAACCTTTATTGGCGTGTTCTTGGCGTATGGCTTCTTTGAGCCCTTTGCCAAGCGACTGGCGCAGATCATTGAAGACGAGGCTTGCATGTATGGCGTGGTCAAGCAAATCATCATCGGGACCATGCACGGGCACCCTATGCCCCTGATTCTCGAGGCGGCACGCGTCTGTATCAGCCACCACAACCAACCTAGCTTCGCGGAAGTGTTCGACGGTTTGCGAGGTAAATAAGCATGGCGACTGAGGCCGCACCCGCCAGCGAAGAAGAAAAACTGGCCGCCGAGGCGGCTGCGGCCGCAGCGGGCGGGGCAGAAGCGCCGGCCACCGATGTCGAAGCGCCGCCGGAAGAAGGGGCGCTTGCGCCCATCATTGTCAAGAAAATTGCGGCAGGACACGGGGGTGCGCACGGCGGCGCCTGGAAAATCGCCCTGGCGGACATGATGACGGCCATGATGGCGTTCTTTTTGTTGATGTGGATTTTGGGTGCGACCAACGATTCACAGCGAAAAAGCGTGGCCGATTACTTCAAACCTTCGTCCCAAAGTCAGATCACCATGGGGGCGTTAGCGGGCTCCAACGGAATTTTGGGTGGGCGCTCCATCATCGACCCCGATGGTTTCCCCTACACCGCCAAGCAAACCGCGCCGATGGAGCGTCTGACGCCGCGTTCGGAAGGTGGACCGACGGAAAACGATCCGTCCCCCAACAGTGAAAACGCCCGCGACCACGACGCAAAAACGCAAAACCAATCCGAGGGTCAGGGCGGCAGCCAGGCCCAGGACAGTGCCAATTTTGACCAGCTGGAGAAAGAGGTCAAGGAGCAATTGGCGGCGAACCCGGCACTCGAACAATTGAAAAGCCAAGTGCAGTTTGTGCGGGACAAGGAAGGCTTGCGCATCGAGGTGATCGACAAAGCCGATTTTTCGATGTTCCCGCTAGGGACTACCAAGCTGCAACCCAAGGCGCAAGCGCTGTTGGGAGAAATCGCCAAGTCTCTGGAGGCCATGCCGAACAAAGTGAGCGTGCGCGGCCACACGGACAGTGTGGGATTTGCCAACAAAGAGGGGCGCAATAACTGGTCTTTGTCCGCTGAGCGGGCCGAAACGACGCGCGCCACCTTGGAAAAAAATGGGATCAAAGCGGATCGCTTTGTCCAAATTGAGGGGGTGGCGGATACGGCTCCCTTCAACCCGAACGACCCTAAAGACCCCCGAAACCGCCGGATTAGTATTACGGTGAAGTTCAAAGAGGGGCAGTAAGCGGGCGCTGGGGCCCTGGGCCCCGGTGAATTGGACGCTTACTCGCAGCCCTTAAATTCGCGCTTGATGCAGGTTTGGGCCAGTCGCTTTGCCACCGCGAGTTGGCTGTCAGAGAGTTCTTTCGAAGATTTTTCCAGCTCCTTCGGTGCTTTGGCGTCGCCCCCTTCTGTGGCCATGATGAACCACATTGCGGCGCGCTGGTGGTCCCGATCAAACCCTTGCCCGTTCGCGTACATGCTGCCGAGCTTGAACATTGCCTTGGGTTCGCCTTGGGCGGCGGCCATGCGCAGCCACTTTATGGCTTGGGGGTAGTCTTGCGGCACGCCCTGGCCAAACGCGTACATGATCCCCAACAATGACTGGGCCTCGCGGTTGCCCGATTGCGCGACGCCTCGCCACTTGGCGACGGCCGCGGCGTAATCCTTGCGTTGGTAATCGGCGTAACCGTCTTCCCAGGGTCCGGCTTGCGCGCCACAGGACAGCACAATGAGAGCAGCACCGGCTGCTTGAATCCAAGATCGCATGCAATAGTTCCTTTAGATGGTTTTGGTGGCAGGGACTGCCGGGTGGTTGGCGGGCAGTGCGGCCGCAGTCGACGCGGGGCCGGGTGGATTGGGCTCGGAACTGGAGGTCGCTGGCACGGCTTCATTGTCCAGCGAAGCCCGGTAGAGCGCATTCAGGCGCGGCAGGCGCTGCAGAACATCCACCCATTCCAAGTCAAACGGCAGGCCCAGCCAGGCGCCGGCATTCTTGAGCGCGTCCACACACTCCTTGATCGATGCGCGGTGGTTGTCCACCAAAGTGAGTTCTTGTGGGGTGAGTGCGTCGCGCTCGTTGACGCCCAAGTCGGTTTCTAGCGCCTGCAGCTCCTGCTGGCAGCGTGAGCGTTCCGCCCGCAGCATGCTGCTGGCCCGCTCGGCGCGCGCCTGAATTTGCAAACGGTCTACTTCGCGCCGGATGTGGGCCAAGTTCTGCAGCGTCAGGTAATAAAAAATGCCGGCCACCAGCAAGGCAGCAAAGAAAAAAATGGTTAACAGGACCAATGTGGTGTTCATGGCGCGATCCCTTTGCGAATCCTGACCCTTTGCGGCGCCTTGGCCCGATTGGCCTGGACGCGAAGAGTCTCTGATCTGTATATCGGCACAGGATACAAAATATTGAGACCGAACGCAGTACGCGAGAAGGCCGACGGGCGGGCCCGTGGGGGCACAATAGGCGCATGTTGATTCACCCCCACATTGACCCCGTCGCCCTTCAACTCGGACCGGTGGCGGTCCACTGGTACGGTCTGACCTACCTTGCCGCATTTGGTCTTTTTTTGTGGCTGGGCAGTCGCCGCCTGCGCGCTGCGCCTTTCGCCAGCCCGCAGGGTCAAATTCCCTGGTCGTACCCTGACGTCGAGGACCTCCTTTTTCTGGGCGTGATGGGCGTCGTGTTGGGCGGGCGACTGGGGTATTGCCTGTTTTACAAGCCGCTGTACTACGCTAGCCACCCCCTTGAAGTGTTGGCGGTCTGGCAGGGCGGTATGAGTTTTCATGGTGGCATGCTGGGGGTGATTGCGGCCATGGCCTGGTTTGCGCGCTCCCGCCAGCGATCTTTTTGGCAGGTCGCCGACTTTGTGGCGCCTTGCGTGCCGACCGGATTGGCGGCAGGGCGGATCGGCAACTTTATCAATGGGGAGCTTTGGGGCCGCTTGGCCGACCCGGCATTACCCTGGGGCATGGTTTTTCGGGGTGCCGGGGATGCGCCACGCCATCCCTCTCAGATTTACCAGTTCTTGCTGGAAGGTTTGCTGCTCTTTGCATTGCTGTGGTGGTATGCCTCGACCACTCCCAAGCAGGGGCGCGTGGCCGCCGCATTTTTGGGCGGGTATGGCGTATTCCGCTTCATTGCGGAATTTTTCCGGGAGCCCGATGCGCACCTCGGACTGCTTTCCCTGGGCATGAGCATGGGCCAGTGGCTGTGTATGCCCATGTTGCTCGGCGGACTGCTTTTGTGGCTCTGGGCAGGACGCCGGTCCGCACAGTCTTAGCGGGTTCTGCGGGGGGAGGTATGCTCGCAACTTGGCGATTTATTTCCAATTTTTATCTTATTCCCTGAAAGTCCGATCCCGTGACCCAGCGAGTGCTCATCGTCGACGACACCGACATCAGTTTGCAGATGATGAGGACGCTGGTCAAGCGCTTGGACCACACCGAAGCACACGCCTTTAACGACCCCCTGCTGGCGCTGGACTTTGCGCGCCACACACCCGTGGACGTGGTGGTGGTGGACTACATGATGCCGACCATGGACGGACTGGAGTTCATCGACAAATTTCGCAATATTCAGAGCGCACAGTCCATCCCGATACTGATGGTGACGGCCAACGACGAGCGTGCCGTGCGGTATCGCGCACTGGAGTCGGGCGCCGATGACTTCTTGTCTAAGCCCGTCGACCCGGCGGAGTTTCTGGCCCGGGCGAAAAATCTGCTCAAACTCAGTGACGCCAACCGCAAATTGACCGATCAGGCGGCCTGGCTGGCAGAGGGCGTTCGCCTGGCCACCGCCGAAGTGCGAGCGCGCGAGCGGGAAACCGTGATGTGCTTGGCCAAAGCGGCGGAATACCGTGACGCCGACACCGGAATGCACATTCTCCGGATGTCCCATTTCTCGTGGCTGATTGCGCGTGAGTTGAAGTTGCCGCTGCAGGACCAGGAACTTCTGCTGGACGCTGCGGCCATGCATGACATTGGCAAAGTCGCCATTCCCGACCGGATATTGCTCAAGCCCGGAAAGCTGAATGCCGACGAACTCGCGGTCATGCGCGAACACGCGGTGCTTGGCTACGAGCTGCTCAAAGAAAGCACGTCCCCTTTGCTACGGGCGGGTGCCGCCATTGCCTTGGGTCACCACGAGAAATACGACGGCAGTGGCTATCCGCAGGGGCTCAAGGGCGAGGACATTCCGATCTTCAGTCGGATCGTGGCGGTGGCTGACGTCTTTGATGCACTCAGTTCCTCGCGACCTTACAAGCGTGCGTGGTCGGTGGATGAAGCGGCTGAATTTTTGCGCGCCGGTCGAGGCGCGCACTTCGACCCCCACTGCGTGGACGCGTTTTTAGGTGCGTGGCCCGAAGTGCTCGAAATCCGACAGCGCTTCCAGGACGCCACCGACAGCGCAGTTGAGGTTTGAGGGCTAGCGCACCACCAGCACTGCGGTCGTGGCATGCGTCAGCACTTGCTGGGTCTCGCTGCCCAAGAGCAAGCGCGTGAATCCCCGCCGGCCGTGCGAGGCCATAACGATGAGGTCGCAACCCTGCTTTTTGGCCGCTGCAATCACGGCGTTGGACACCACATCGGAGCGGCTGGTCAGGGCTTGGGCTTTGACGCCCTTGGCCAATGCGGTTTGTGCAATGGCGTTGACATTGGCTTGGGCGTTATCCGCCCAGAGCGTTTCAATCCGTTGAATTTCGGCGCCGTCGATGGCAATGCCCCCTTCGAAGTAGCTGATAGGGTAGGGCGGCACGACCTGCAGGGCGACCAAGTCGGCCTTGCAGGCCACGGCCAGGTCGATCGCGCTGGTGACGGCTTTTTGGGAGAGTTCTGAGCCGTCGGTGGCAACCAGGATGCGTGAGTACATATTTTTCGCCCTTTCGTTTGAATTGCCACGAGGCTATCAGCGCAAAAATTTTGGCTTTTGATATGGATCAACGGCTAGGGACGCGACTCAGGCACACTTGGGCATTCGTTACTCTCTGGCTGGCCATGCCTCGGCCGGTTCGTGTCTTGTTTTCATGCCGTCTGTTGCCCGATTTCAACTGCTCGATGACCCCCAGGAGTGGAGTGCCTTTAGCCGTCTGATCGATGCCCGCGCCGGCCTGTGGGAGTCTCAGGTGGTGGTGGGCGGCATGCACTGTGCCGCCTGCTCCATCACCGTTGAAGACGCCCTGCGCCAGGTTCCGGGCGTCCAATCCGCTGCGGTCAGCGTCGGCGGCCAGCGCGCCACCGTCCAGTGGCGGGCGGACGCCGTACTGCCCTCCCGATGGATGCAAGCGGTCGTTGGCAGTGGCTACCAGGTTTTGCCCGCCAATGATGCGTTTTCCATGGGTCAGCGCAAGGCGGAAAACCGTGCTGCCCTGTGGCGCTGGTTGGTGGCCGGTCTGTGCATGATGCAGGTCATGATGTATGCCTACCCCGCCTATATTGCCCGCGCGGGTGACCTGAGCACCGAGATGGAATCTTTGCTGCGGTGGGCCTCTTGGGTGCTGACCCTGCCGGTGGTCTTTTTTTCGTGCGGCGGCTTTTTTCGCAGCGCCTTCAACGATGTGCTTCAGCGCCGCGTTGGCATGGACTTGCCCGTGGCGCTGGGCATTGTGGTGACCTTTGCGGTCAGCACGGCGGGGACCTTCGATCCAACGGGCCTGTTTGGCCGCGAGGTGTATTTCGATTCCCTGACCATGTTTGTGTTCTTCCTCTTGAGCGGACGCTGGCTGGAGCTTCGCTTGCGCGCCCGCACCGCCGGAGCGTTGGAGGCGCTGATGAACCGCTTGCCAGAGGGCGCCGAGCGCCAAACCCCCAGCGGGGACTTTGAGCGTGTTGCGGTGCGTCGCGTCGTGGTGGGTGACCTGCTGCGGGTGCAGAGCGGCGAGTCATTTGCCGCAGATGGTGTGGTGGAGCGGGGTAGCAGCAGGGTGGACGAAGCCTTGTTGACCGGCGAGTCGCGGCCTTTGCTGCGCGAGGTCGGGGGCCAGGTCCTCGCGGGCAGCTTTAACCTGGGCTCCACGCTGTGGGTGCGAGTGCAACGGGTGGCTGAAAACACCCGGTTTTCCCAAATTTTGGCCCTGATGGAAACGGCCTCAGCTACCAAGCCCCACATTGCACTTTTGGCCGACCGCTTGGCTAAACCCTTTTTGGTCGCCGTCCTGGTCAGTGCAGTCGCTGCGGCTTTGTGGTGGTGGGACCGCGACCCGGAGCGTGCCCTCATGGTCGCGGTGTCGGTGCTGGTCGTCACCTGTCCGTGCGCATTGTCCCTGGCGACCCCTGCAGCCATGTTGGCGGCCGCCGGGCGTTTGGCGGGTGGCGGAATTTTGGTCCGCCGTTTGCAAGCCCTGGAAGCATTAGCCCAAGTCGATACGGTGGTTTTTGACAAAACTGGCACCTTGAGCCGGGATCGCCTGTGGGTGCACAAGCTGCGGACCCGGCCAGGGATCACAGAGGCGCAAGCACTGGCGTGGGCGGGCGCGTTGGCTCGCCACTCGTTGCATCCAGCGTCACGCGCATTGGCCGACGCGGCAGGCAGCTCGCTCGGCTGGGTTTGCGCCAGCGTGGTCGAAACGCCCGGACAGGGCCTCAGTGGCGAGGTGCGGCAGGACGCCGGTGAACCTGAACCGGCGACCGGCGCAGGGTTCGCACTGCGCTTGGGGTCGGCTGCCTATTGCGGGGTCCAGAGCGAAGCGGCTGTGGACACCGAAGTCGTTTTGGCGGACACAAAGGGCTGGGTGGCTACGTTTTCATTGGCGGAGGCGCTGCGGCCGGACGCCCAAGCCTGTGTCGATGCACTCAAGGCGGCGGGCCTGCGTGTGCAGGTGCTTTCTGGTGATACCCAGCGGGCGGTCGATCGGGTGGCGGGGTCTCTTGGCATCGCCGAGGCGCGGGGCGGCTGCTCCCCGGACGACAAGTTAGGCGCACTGCGCAGTTTGCAGTCCAGCGGTCACCGCGTGGCGATGGTGGGTGACGGACTCAACGATGCCCCGGTGTTGGCCGGTGCGCAGGTGTCGTTTGCGCTGGGCCAGGCGGTTCCGCTAGCGCAGGCCCGGTCGGATTTTGTGGTGCTGGGCGGGCAATTGCTACCAGTTGCCCACACCGTGCTGCTGGCCCGGCGCACTCTGGCCATCGTGCGACAAAATCTGGCCTGGGCACTGATTTACAACGCAGTCTGCGTACCCCTGGCGGTGGCCGGCATGCTGCCGGCCTGGGCGGCCGGGCTAGGCATGGCGGGCAGTTCCCTTCTGGTGGTGGGCAATGCCCTTCGGTTGTCGCGTCCGGCCATCGACATCGCGCCACGCTAGCGGCATCATTGCCCCGAAATTTGGAGATTCCTGGTGGACATTCTGTATTTGCTCATTCCCCTGTCCGTGGTGCTGGTGTTTGTGATTTTGCTGGGGCTTTGGTGGGCCATAGACCGTGGTCAATTTGAAGAAATTGAATCTGAAGGGGAAAGAATCTTGCGGGAACCCTGATTTTTTGCCGCCACTTGGGCCCTGATTTCGGCATATTTGACCTGTGTCAAGGCTTGCGTAAGGGTTCCCCTTGAAACTCTCGCGCAAGGTCATTTCAAAGGAATCAGGTATGGCAATTGCGAATCAGCGGGCAGCGAGCTACAACGACACCGTCGTTCGGCAATTTGCCATCATGACAGTGGTTTGGGGCGTGGTGGGGATGCTGGTGGGGGTGATCATCGCCGCCCAGTTGGCTTGGCCCGAGCTTAATTTCGGTATTCCCTGGCTTAGTTATGGTCGCTTGCGACCACTGCACACCAATGCCGTGATCTTCGCGTTTGGCGGGTGTGGTCTTTTTGCCTCCGCCTACTACGTGGTGCAGCGCACCTCTCAGGTTCGACTCTTCGGCGGCAACTTGGCCAGCTTTACGTTTTGGGGCTGGCAGTTGGTGATTTTGGCGGCCGCCATTTCTTTGCCCTTGGGCTACACCCAGGGCAAGGAGTATGCGGAGCTGGAATGGCCCATTGATATTTTGATTACGGTCGTCTGGGTCGCGTTTGCGGTGGTGTTTTTTGGCACGCTGGGCACCCGCAAGGTCAAGCATATTTACGTTGCCAACTGGTTTTTTGGCGCATTCATTTTGGCGGTTGCGCTGTTGCATCTGGTGAACAGCGCCGCCGTCCCCGCGGGCTGGATGAAGTCGTACTCCGCGTACGCAGGTGTGCAAGACGCCATGGTGCAGTGGTGGTACGGTCACAACGCCGTCGGGTTTTTCTTGACCGCAGGCTTCTTGGGCATGATGTACTACTTCATTCCCAAGCAAGCAGGACGTCCCGTCTACAGCTACCGTCTGTCCATCGTTCACTTCTGGGCGCTGATCTTTACCTACATGTGGGCGGGCCCGCACCATCTGCACTACACCGCCCTGCCAGACTGGACCCAGTCGGTCGGCATGGTTTTCTCGTTGATTCTTCTGGCGCCCAGCTGGGGCGGCATGATCAACGGCATCATGACGCTGTCGGGCGCTTGGCACAAGCTGCGTGATGACCCGATCTTGCGCTTTTTGATTGTTTCCCTGTCCTTCTACGGCATGAGCACCTTTGAAGGTCCGATGATGTCCATCAAGACCGTCAATGCGCTGAGCCATTACACCGACTGGACCGTGGGCCATGTGCACTCGGGCGCCTTGGGCTGGGTCGGTCTGGTCACCATGGGCTCCATGTACTACCTGATTCCGCGCCTGTTTGGCCAAAAACAGATGTACAGCGTCAAAGCCATCGAGATCCACTTTTGGACGGCGACCGTGGGCATCGTGATTTACATCGCCGCGATGTGGATTGCCGGTGTGATGCAGGGCCTGATGTGGCGCGCGATCAATGCCGATGGCACCCTGACCTACACCTTCGTAGAGTCGGTGAAGGCCACCTATCCCTTTTATGTATTGCGTTTGCTGGGCGGTCTGCTGTACCTCAGCGGCATGCTGATCATGCTCTGGAACACCCTGAAAACCGCTACCAATGGGCGCGCTGAGACAGTGATGATTCCCGCTGTTGCGGCCCACGCCTAAACCCGAAGGACCGAACCATGGCAAAAGACACTTCTACTTCGAGCCTGTCGCACGAAAAAATCGAAACCAGCAATTTTTTGATGATTGTGCTGATCCTCCTGGTCTTACTGGCCGGCGGGATGGTCGAAATTGTTCCGCTGTTTTTCCAAAAATCGACAACGGAGCCGCTCAAGGGCGTTGCCCCCTACACCGCGCTGCAGCTTGCCGGGCGCGACATTTACACCCGTGAGGGTTGCTACAACTGCCATTCACAGATGATTCGTCCTTTCCGGGCGGAGACCCTGCGCTATGGCCATTACTCCGTGGCAGGCGAGTCCGTCTACGACCACCCTTTCCAATGGGGTAGTAAACGGACCGGCCCTGATCTGGCCCGCGTAGGCGCCAAATACAGCGACGAGTGGCACCGCATCCACCTGACCAACCCGCGTGATCTGGTGCCTGAATCCAATATGCCGGCGTACCCTTGGCTGGAAAAAACTCCGGTCGATGCGGCAGTGATGCCTGCGCATATGACCGCGCTGCGCCGCGTCGGTGTGCCTTATACCGATGCGCAGATTGCCAGCGCCGCAGAGGACGTGAAAGGCAAGACCGAACTCGACGCCACCATCGCCTATTTGCAGGTGTTGGGCCTGGCTCTCAAATAAGCAATGGAGGCCGCAATGGACGTCAATACCCTGCGCGCAGTGGTGACTGTGGTGAGTTTTGCGATTTTCATCGCCATCATGGGGTGGGCGTGGTCCCGCCGACGCGAAGCCGATTTCACCGAAGCGGCCAACCTGCCTTTTGAGCAGGATTAATGGCAAACGCATGCACAAGGAACCGATATGAGTGATTTCACCAGTAATTTTTGGGCCCTCTATGTGGCCGTTATCACCGTGGTCAGCATGCTGGCCTGCTTGCTGCTGCTGTGGTTCAGCGGTAAAGCACGGGCCATGACAGCCAACGACAACAGCACAGGCCATGTCTGGGACGGCGATCTGCGCGAAATGAACAATCCTCTGCCGCGCTGGTGGGTGTGGTTGTTCGTAATCACGGTGGTCTTTGGGTTTGCCTACCTGGCCTTGTATCCGGGGCTGGGGAAGTCCACGGGTCAGCTCGGCTGGACCGCGGTCGGTCAATACGAGGCCGAGGTGAAAAAGGCGACGTTGGCCGAGGCTCCGCTTTATGCCAAGTTCACTGCTATGGCCCCCGAGGCGGTGGCCAAAGACCCGCAGGCCCATGCCATTGGCGAGCGACTGTTCATGAACAACTGTTCTCAGTGCCATGGCTCTGATGCTCGCGGCTCCAAAGGATTCCCTAACCTGACCGATGGTGACTGGCTCCATGGCGGCGCCCCGGACAAGATCAAGGAAACCCTGACCCTGGGCCGCATCGGGCAAATGCCTCCTATGGCCGCCGCCGTGGGGACCCCTGAGGATGTGAAAAACGTGGCCAACTACGTGCTGAGTCTGTCGGGGAGCCCCCACGATTCAGTACGCGCTGCCTTGGGCAAGTCCAAGTTCACGGCCTGTGCAGCCTGCCACGGGGCGGACGGCAAGGGCAACCAGGCCCTCGGGGCGCCTAACCTGAGCGACAACATCTGGCTGCACGGGTATGGCGAAACTGCCATCATCAAAATGGTCAACAACGGCAAGGTCAACCAAATGCCAGCACAAGCGGAAAAGCTGACCGAGGCGCAAATTCATGTGTTGGCCAGCTACGTCTGGAGTCTTTCGCACCCCTGATGCCGTTTGGTGCTGGCCCTTGGGTCAGCGCGAACCCTGAAGCAGCCACCGTAGCGGCTTTGTTCGCCTCGAGGCGAACGCCCCAAATAAAGTGTTTCTCCATTGACCACCGATCGATCCCCGAGCCGCAAGACCATCCCGATTGCCGTGTCACCTGACACCGGGCCGATCACCGCGCCCGATGGTGCCAGCCCCGAGCTGATTTCTCTTTACGAGTCGCACCAAAAAATTTACCCCCGCAGTGTCTCGGGGTTTTTCTCGCGCATGCGCTGGGCGACCGTGTTCCTGACGCAGTTGGTGTTTTACGGTCTGCCTTGGCTGGACTGGGGGCAGCGCCAGGCGGTACTTTTTGACTTGGGTTCTCGCCGCTTTTATATTTTTAATCTGGTGCTGTACCCGCAGGACTTCATTTACCTGACGGGCTTACTGGTGATTTCGGCCTTGTCGCTGTTTCTTTTTACGGCTGTGGCGGGGCGACTGTGGTGTGGGTACGCCTGTCCGCAGACGGTGTACACCGAGATTTTTCTGTGGATTGAAAAGCAGACTGAAGGTGACCGTTCTGCGCGCATGCGCCGCGATGCGGCTGGCTTCAGTTGGGACAAGTTGCTCCGCAAAAGCGCAAAGCATGCGATCTGGTTGGCGGTGGGTGTCTGGACTGGATTTACCTTTGTGGGTTATTTCACACCGATTGGCGTGCTGGGTCGCGAATTTTTCACGCTCAGCGTGGGTCCATGGGAAACGTTTTGGGTGTTTTTCTATGGGTTTGCGACCTATGGCAACGCGGGATTCATGCGGGAGCAGGTTTGCAAACACATGTGTCCTTATGCCCGTTTCCAAAGTGCGATGTTCGACAAGGACACTTTGATTGTTACCTACGACGCACAGCGGGGTGAACCTCGGGGCGCACGCTCCAAGAAGGTCGACTTGTCCCAGTCTCACCTGGGCGCTTGCGTGGACTGCAGTCTGTGTGTGCAGGTGTGCCCCACCGGTATCGACATTCGTAAGGGCTTGCAGTACGAGTGCATTGGTTGTGGCGCCTGCGCCGACGTCTGTGACGAGGTCATGGACAAAATGAACTACCCGCGCGGCTTGGTGAAATACTCCACCGAAAACGCGGTGAACCAGCATTGGACGACGGGACAGACGCTGCGCCACGTGTTCCGACCCCGGGTGCTCGTCTACACCGTGATTTTGTGGGCCATTATTGGCCTGATGTTTGTGAGTTTGGCGCGACGCCCCCCTTTCAAGGTCGACATAGAGCGTGACCGCAGTGCGTTGGCCAGAGAAGTTGAGGGAGGCCGAATAGAGAACGTTTTTCGCCTTCAAATCATGAACGCCTCGGAGTCGCCGCAGCGTGTTCATATCCAAGCCGATGGATTGGATGGACTCACGCTGGCCACCGACGCAAATCTGGTGGTCGAGGCTGCGCAGTCACGCTGGGTGGTGGTGCGACTTCAAGTGCCAGTGGAAACAGTGACGCCTGGCGCACACCCCATCCACTTTGAAGTGGACGGCCAGGACAGCAACGCCGTGGTCATAGAGAAATCCGTGTTTATCGTTCCCCGTTAAGGAAATTTATGCAAAACACTCCCGCTCACACCCCAGCCCCATGGTGGAAGCATGGCCACGTCTGGTTGGTACTCTCCGGCCCCGCGGTCGTGGTGGTTGCAAGTTTTTTCACCTTTTATCTGGCCTATATCGGAATGGACACCGTGGTCGATGAAGACTACTACCGCAAGGGTGTCGAGCTCAATCAGACCCTAGGCGCAGCGCCCACCAACCTGGCGCCCGCCATGCAGGCCCGTAACCATGCCGCTACCGGCATGGTTGTGAAGCCAAAATAATCATCCTTGGGGTTGCCTCTCCCGCGGCGGCGGGAGTGCGGTGCCAGACTTAGGCGCAGTCTGCGCGGCCGACGATGTCGCGCAGCAGGTCGCTGCGCAGGATGCGGATATTGCGCTTATCCACTTCAACCAAACCGTCTTCCGCAAACTTAGAAAACGCGCGACTCACGGTCTCCAGCTTGAGGCCCAGGTAGCTTCCAATTTCTTCGCGGGTCATGCGCAAGACCAGTTCCGACTGCGAAAATCCCCGCGCATGCAGCCGGTCCACCAAGTTGAGCAAAAACGCAGCCAGTCGCTCCTCAGCCCGCATGCTTCCCAAGAGCAGCATGATGCCGTTCTCGCGCACAATTTCGCGGCTCATGATCTTGTGCACATGGCGCTGCATCGACGGAATGTCGCGCGAGAGCTCCTCGATCCGGTCAAACGGCATCAGGCAGACCTCAGCGTCCTCTAACGCAATGGCGTTGCAAGTGTGGTGGTCGTTGGCAATGCCGTCTAATCCGAGTACCTCGCCGGCCATTTGGAAGCCGGTGACTTGCTCGTGCCCGTCTTCGGATGCCACATACGATTTAAAGAAACCGGTGCGTATGGCAAACAGACTGGTAAATTTCTCACCATTGTGAAAAAGCAGGCTGCCTTTTTTCACTTTGCGACGCAGATTGACGACCGAGTCAATCTGGTCCAACTCCTCCCGATTCAGGCCCAGCGGCATGCACAGTTCGCGCAAATTGCAGTTGGAACATGCCACCTTGATGGTGTGGCTGTTGATGGGAACGATGGTGGCGCTTCGCACTGGCGCGGTGGCGCCCGTGGGCGGCGCTGCAAGGGTCTTGGGTGATGGGTCGAACATGGGTGACTTCTCCTGGTGAACCGCGTATCGGGTGTCTCCGTGGATATTGACGCATGTCAAATACACAAACCGTGTGCTGGTTCACATTATGAGGCTTGTGAATATGTTACTAGAATAAATTACATGCCAATTCCGGTATCACTTGGATTACTTCAGCAATTCGACGTAGCGGGTCCGCGTTACACCTCCTATCCGACCGCGGACCGCTTTGTAGAAGCGTTTGGCGAAGTGGAATACCAAAGCACATTGGTCCAGCGATTTACGGAAGAGGGCGCTCGGCCCCAGCCTTTGTCAATGTACGTCCACATCCCTTTTTGCGCGTCACTCTGTTATTACTGCGCGTGCAACAAAGTCATTACCAAGCACCACAGCCGTTCTGCCGAGTACTTGCGTTACCTGGCGATAGAGCTGGCGCTGCATACCAACCTCATTGGCAAGGGACGGGTGGTAAGTCAGTTGCACCTGGGCGGAGGCAGTCCGACCTTTTTAAATGACCAGGAGTTACAGGCGCTTTTGGTCTTGTTGCAAGATCACGTTCAGTTGGCTCCGGGCGCAGAGCTGTCGATCGAGGTGGATCCGCGCACCGTGGACTTGGCGCGAATTGATGCACTCGCGTCAATCGGCTTTAACCGCCTGAGCTTTGGCGTTCAAGACTTTGATCCGGCGGTTCAAAAAGCGGTTCACCGTGTTCAGCCGGCGGAGCAGGTTTTCACGCTCGTGCACGCGGCCCGCGAGCGCGGCTTTGAATCGATCAATGTCGATTTAATTTATGGGCTGCCCCTGCAAACCGCGGCCTCTTTTGACCGAACGCTGGCCCAAATTACGGACCTTCGGCCGGACCGCATCGCCCTATACGGATATGCGCACCTGCCTCAGCGCTTTAAGCCCCAGCGCCGCATCAATGAGGCTGAATTGCCCCCAGCCAGCGCCAAAGTGGCGATGCTGGCGCGCTCTCTTGAAGCCCTGCTGGCGGTGGGCTATGTGTACGTGGGCATGGACCACTTTGCGCTGCCCCATGACCCGCTGGCCGTGGCCAAGCGCCAAGGGCGCCTTCACCGCAATTTTCAAGGCTATAGCACCCAGCCTGACTGCGACCTCATTGCCTTGGGGGTTTCATCCATCGGGCGCGTGGGCGCCACCTACAGTCAAAACGCCAAAACTCTGGACGATTACTACGACTTGCTGAACCATGGGCGCTTTCCCGTCGTGCGCGGTTTGGCGCTGACGCGCGATGATTTGCTGCGGCGGGCGGTCATCATGGCGATCATGTGCCAGGGCGCAGTGCATTTTGAGTCGATTGCCTTGGCCTACCTGGTCGATTTTTCGCGGTATTTCGCCAGTGAACTGGAGGCGCTCAAGCCCCTGGCCGACCAAGGGTTGGTGGCGCTGCAAGAGGACAGCATTGAAGTGACGGACACGGGCTGGTTCTTTGTGCGCGCGGTGGCCATGGTGTTTGACCGCCATTTGCAGGCGAATCAGCACCTGAATCGGTTTTCGAAAATTTTGTAATTGAGGTGCCTGCCGTACCATTGACGGGTGAGTAACGCCCTGATTTCTCTTGCGAGCACCGCTCTTTTGATGGGCTTGGTGGGGGGGCCGCACTGCGTGGCCATGTGCGGCGCAGCGTGCGCGGGGCTGGGTCAGGCGGCTGGGCCCTATAAAAACCGGGCCATTCTGGGGTTTCAGGCGGGACGCGTGCTGGGTTATTCCGCCTTAGGCGCGCTGGCTGCGGCTTCAATGCAAGGGCTGGGCTGGCTCACTGTGCAGTCGGCAGCACTGCGCCCCGTGTGGAGCATGTTGCATGTGGGCGCGCTGGTTTTGGGTCTGCTGCTGGTAATTAAGGCAGAGCAGCCGCCTTGGCTGGAACGTGCCGGGCGCCGGCTGTGGCAAGCTGCACGCCAATGGGGTCAGCGCAGCGGCAGCGCACCTTGGGTTTTGGGCGTTTTGTGGGCCTTGCTGCCCTGTGGCTTGTTGTACTCCGCCTTGTTGGTGGCGGCGCTGGCAGGATCGGTCCTTCACGGGGCCATGGTCATGGCCTTGTTTGCCCTGGGCACCAGCGTTTCCATGGTGGCGGGGCCTTGGCTTTGGCTGCGACTGCGCGGCGATGCCGCGTTGGGTGGACACGGGCATCTGGGCGTGAGGCTCGCCGGTGCCGCGCTGGCGCTCAGCTCGGGATGGGCGCTGTGGATGGCGTTGGCGCACAATGCCGCGCCGTGGTGCGTGTCCTAGTTCCAGCTTGCCTGTTCGCGGCGGTGTGCCGGGGATAATCCGGCCATGACCACTTCCTCTTGGGTCCTTTCTGTTGCCTCGCCCTGGCGCCTTTCGGTGGCGCCGATGATGGATTGGGCCGCCTCATCAGTTTTTTGCGGGCCTTTCGGCCTGTTTGTATGCAACTGATGTGCAAATCAAAAAGATTAGGCTTTGAATGGACCAGGAAACCATCAGCTGCTACTCAGAGAACGTTCAAGCGGTTTCTGTCAGTTATGAGCCAGTGCTCAGCCGCCTGTAAGAGAGTTTTCAGGACGGTTTTAAGGTCCGCCTCACGCTGCTCGATATTTGTTGTGGGGCAGGCCGTGGCCTCGCCTTTTTGGTCAGTTTGGACCAGCACTGCTTTGGGCTTGACGCCACGCCAGAATTTGTGGAACTCAGACAAAAAAGATCGACCGTATCCCATCCCTTAAACTTTTGGAGCGTCTGCACACATGCAATGAATTTCTGATTGGAAGTCATCATCCACTGCTAGGGACGCTTACCAACCAGACTGGGGAAGCCTGAGACAAGCGGGTACGGTTCTGGTCGAAGATTTTTCAATAAGTGCAGTTGAATCTATTGATTGCATGCGATTCTGAGCATGAATTTGACCCCGACGATGGAGCCTAAACTGATCAATCTAATAGGCGGACATTGAACATATGACAAACATCGCCTACTACGCAGCAAATATTCAGAACTTCTTGATAGCTGAGGAAGATTCAATACTGGGCGCCCTCAGTATGCGCCATGGATTTGCTTTAGAACATCAGCAAAAGCATGCATGGCAAGGCCAAATACATCTTCTTCGCAAACATCTCGCAACTTCAACTGAGGGGTGGATTTATTTTGAGTTCTCGATTCCCCGCATGGGAAAACGAGCTGACGTCGTAATTGCATCCAGTGGAATCGTATTTGTCGTTGAGTTCAAGGTCGGATCGGATACTTTTGATCGGCATGCCATTGATCAGGTGTATGACTATGCATTAGACATTAAGAATTTTCACAAAGGAAGTCACGACCTTCCAGTTATTCCCATTTTGATTGCAACAGCTGCGCCGCTTCAAACTGAGTTGAAACTAACTTGGGGCGCGGATCAGGTAGCGGAGCCGACGTGCATATCACCAGAAGGGTTATCGAAGGTATTTCAATTGGTGGCCAACGCCTGTCCTGGTCTAACAATTGACATTTCTTCTTGGTCGAAATCTGGTTATCAACCAACACCTACCATCGTCGAGGCAGCCCTGGCCCTTTACCGACAACATGATGTTAGGGAGATCACAAGGTCTGAAGCTGGGGCTGATAACCTTGGTATCACCGCAGCACGGGTTCAGCAGATCATTGACAGTGCCAAGGCCAATAACAAAAAGGCAATTTGTTTGATTACTGGTGTTCCTGGGGCGGGTAAGACACTAGCCGGCCTAAATATTGCAACCTCACGGGCGGCGCAGCATTCTGATGAACATGCGGTGTTTTTATCTGGGAACGGACCATTAGTTGATGTCCTTAGGGAGGCGCTGGCACGAGATAAATCAATCAGGGAAAGCATTCCCCGAACAAGAGCCTATCGTGAAGTTTCGACTTTTGTCCAAAATATCCACCACTTCCGTGATGAGGCCCTGGAGAATGAGGATGCCCCCATAGAGAAAGTCGTTGTTTTTGATGAGGCACAACGGGCCTGGGATAAGCAAATGGCCAGTAAGTTCATGCAACAAAAGCGCGGGCATGCCGACTTCGATATGTCGGAACCATCTTTTCTGATCGGAGCAATGAATAGGCACAAAGATTGGTGCGTAATTATTTGTCTCGTTGGCGGGGGACAGGAGATCAATACTGGTGAAGCTGGGCTTGCAGAGTGGATCAAGGTCATTCGAGATCAGCACGCCGATTGGGATGTACACGCCTCCCACCGTCTAAATGATCGTGACTACATCTGGGATGAGGAAATGGCTAAGTCCCTGGAATGTACCTCCGCTTCTTGGGATGAGTCCTTACATTTGGGCGTCTCAATTCGATCATTCCGCGCAGAAGCACTTTCGGAGTTCATTGGTCATGTGGTGGACAACAAACCTGAAAACGCGAGAACTACTTATCAGGCAATCTCCGATAAATACCCAATCTTTCTGACGCGCAATTTGGACGACGCGCGTTCATGGCTCCGAAGCAAAGCACGCGGAAGTGAACGCTATGGCTTGACTGCATCATCTGGTGCAACGCGGCTAAGAACTGATGGGATCTGGATCAAGGCAAAAATCGAAGCGCCAGTCTGGTTTTTGAACGACAAGACTGATGTCCGATCTTCCTATTACCTTGAAGAAACGGCTAGTGAATTTGATATTCAAGGGCTCGAACTGGATTGGACTTGCGTCTGTTGGGACGCTGACTTTAGATACGCAAATAATCAGTGGAACTATTTCAACTTTCGGGGCACCAAATGGCAGCGAGTAAGCGCCGCGGATAGGCAGCTTCATCTAAAAAACGCTTACCGAGTTCTGCTAACCCGTGCAAGGCAAGGCTTGGCGATTTATGTTCCGCAGGGTAATCAAATAGACCCAACCCGAGATCCCAAAATGTATGACGAGATTTATAAATATCTGCTCACTTGCCTAGGTGAGTTTTGATCTTCGCAGGTATCACGGTCTGATCGCAATGTATGGGATTTATTTGTTTGAGTAGATTGACCCAATGTGTTCCCAATCGGTACTTCGTGTGCAATTCGTTTGCACATCATGTTAAAAATGGCCCAAATGCAGCATTTCCCAGTAAAAAATGACTATGTAAGTCAATTGCATAACCCCTGGCGCCTTTCGGTGGCGCCGATGATGGATTGGACCGACCGCCATTGCCGCTATTTCCACCGCTTGCTGACCCGCCATACCCGGCTATACACCGAGATGGTCACCACCGGCGCACTGCTCCATGGTGACGTGCAGCGCCACCTGCGCTTCAACGCTGAAGAGCATCCTGTCGCCCTGCAACTCGGTGGCAGTGACCCGGCCGATCTGGCGGCCGCTGCCCGCCTGGGAGAGCAATGGGGTTACGACGAGATCAACCTCAATTGCGGCTGCCCCAGCGACCGGGTCCAGCGCGGTGCCTTCGGCGCTTGCCTCATGAACGAGCCGACCTTGGTGTCCGACGGCGTTAAGGCCATGCGTGATGTGGTCGATGTGCCTGTCACGGTGAAACATCGCACCGGCATCGACAAGCAAGAAAGCTACGGTTTTGTGCGGGACTTTGTGGGGCAGGTCAGCGAGGCCGGGTGTGAGGTGTTCATCGTCCATGCGCGCAATGCCTGGTTGCAGGGCCTGAGCCCCAAAGAAAACCGTGAGATTCCGCCGCTGCGCTATGACCTGGCCTACCAGCTCAAGCAAGACTTTCCGGATCTGACCATTGCCGTCAACGGCGGCATCAAGACCAACGCCCAAATTTCCGAGCACTTGCAACACGCCGATGGTGTCATGCTGGGGCGCGAGGCTTATTACAACCCCTGGCTGCTGAGCAGTTGGGACGCCACGTTCTTTGATGATCCGCACCCGCTTCCCAGCCGCGAGGCAGTCGAGGAGGCGATGGTGGTCTATATGGAGCGGGCTTTTGTCGAGGATGGCTGCCCCTGGTATGCGATTGCGCGCCAGATGCTGGGCCTGTACCACGGCGAGCGTGGCGCCCGCCTGTGGCGCCAGGTGTGGAGCGATCACCGGCTTAAACCCTTGTCCCCCCGCGCCGTATGGCGGCTGGCCCGCGAGGCACTCGAGCGCGGTGCTACGCTGCCGGCTGACGCGCGCGCCGAATCGCCGATGCAGACCGCGTGATGGACGCAGCGCCATCGCCCTCTCAGGTCCGGATTGCAAAATTTTTGTTTTGGGTCATCCCGCTGTTGTGGATCGTCAATTCGGTGATCGCCCGGCGCGCACCCGGGGTCATTACCCCCCACGTTTTAGCGCTGGGACGTTGGGCTCTGGCCGGCCTCCTGCTGGCTTGGCTGTCACGGCGCGAGTTATGGCAGCAGCGCACCGAGCTGCGCCTGCACGCCGGCCGCTACCTGGCGTTGGGCGCGTGCGGCATGTGGATTTGCGGCGCTGCGGTGTACTTTGCTGGGCAGAGCACCAGCATGATGAATATTTCACTGATCTATGCCGCCTCTCCCGTGATGATCACGCTGGGCTCGGTGCTTTGGCTGGGCGAGTCCTTTTCTACCCGGCAAGGACTGGGGGTGGTGGCCGCGCTGGCAGGCGTTGTGCACGTCGTGGTGCAGGGCGATTGGTCGCGCTTGGCGGGACTTGAGTTTGTGGCGGGCGACTTGTGGGTGGTCGCCGCTGCGGCCGCCTGGGCGGCCTATTCCTTATTGCAAAAGCGCTGGCCCAGCGCTCTGGGGTCGACCGCGCAACTTGCCGCTATTTGCGCGGGGGGTGTCGTGGTGTTGCTGCCCTTCGCGGTGTGGGAGTGGACCCATGGCGAACCCGACTTGGGTGCGCAGGCGCTCTGGCTGGTGGTGGTGGCGGCACTGGTTCCGGGCATTGGCTCCTACTGGATTTACGGCTGGACCCAAAAAATACTGGGCGCCGGGCCCGTCGCCATGACCATGTACCTGGGGCCGCTGTATGCCGCCGTGGTGG
>Ga0114968_10000216_pt1 | contig 43074 bp, 43 predicted proteins | sample M_130807_EF_Meta_FD_87020 | JGI IMG/M metagenome (GOLD analysis project Ga0114968, IMG submission 87020) | Freshwater microbial communities from Lake Montjoie, Canada to study carbon cycling - M_130807_EF_MetaG | ecosystem: Environmental > Aquatic > Freshwater > Lake | place: Lake Montjoie... | reverse complement strand
GAGTTAGCCAAAAAGGTAGTGCGCATCATCAAAGACAGCAAGATCAAAGTTCAGGCCAGTATTCAGGGCGATGCAGTGCGCGTCACAGGTACTAAGCGCGATGATTTGCAAGAAACCATGGCATTGCTCAAAAAGGAAGTATCCGAGGCTCCCTTAGGATTTAACAACTTTCGTGACTAATGTTGTTGCACTAGCTAGCCAAGAGGCTATTGAGCGCTTCTGTGACGCTTGTTGGCTTGAGGATGGGTTAGCGCAAAACAGTTTGTCCGCCTATCGCCGAGATCTGCTGCTCTTAGCTCAGTGGCTTCAAAAAGATTCTGGTGCCGACCTCTACAGTGTTGCTGAAAAAGATCTCACTGCTTACATTGCGTATCGACGTGCTGATAAGGCCACTAGTGCGAATCGCCGTTTAACTGTCTTCAAGCGTTTCTATCGTCATGCCCTGCGTATGAACTTGGTCAAAAGTGATCCATGCATTGGTTTGCGCGCCGCCAAGCAAGCATTGCGCTTCCCTAAGACCTTAAGCGAAGATCAGGTTATGGCTTTGCTGAATGCGCCTGATGTTGAAACTGCCTTAGGTTTACGTGATCGCACTATGTTAGAGTTAATGTATGCAAGCGGCTTACGAGTCTCTGAAATTGTAGCTTTAAAGACCATTTCCCTGAGTTTAAGCGAAGGTGTTATTCGGGTCGTGAATGGCAAAGGCGGTAAAGAGCGATTGGTACCATTTGGTGGCGAGGCGGGGCAGTGGTTACGTCGCTATTTAGCGGATGCCAGAACACCATTGCTTGAAGGTAAGTCTTCTGAAGCGGTGTTTATTGGGCGTCATACTGGTACTAGCCTCACCCGTCAGGCTTTCTGGGCTTTAATTAAACGTTATGCCACGATTGCTAACATCCCCGTGGCTTTATCACCGCATACCTTGCGTCATGCTTTTGCTACGCATTTACTGAACCATGGTGCTGATCTCAGAGTTGTACAGCTTTTGTTAGGGCATGCTGATATTTCTACTACCCAGATTTACACCCATGTGGCTAGGGAGCGTCTCAAGTCCATTCATCAACAGCACCATCCAAGAGGTAAATAAGAGACATGCTGACCTAGGTAAACATCAACAAGGTAATAAGTGTTTAAGATAGCGGTATGAATTTCACTTTAGAGCTGATGTTAATTCTGTTTGCCTATTTGATTGGCTCAATTTCTTTTGCCGTGGTGGTGAGTAAGTGCATGCGTTTGCCTAATCCCTATTCTTATGGCTCGGGTAATCCTGGCGCAACCAATGTATTAAGAACTGGCAATAAGTTGGCAGCTGCGCTCACTCTGATCGGTGATGCATTGAAGGGTTACTTTGCAGTTATTCTGGCCTGCATTTTCTTGGGTGATGATTATTTGACCTCTACACTCAGCTCGTGGTTACTGTGCGGAGTAGTGATTGCTGTGTTCTTGGGACACTTGTTCCCACTATTTCATGCTTTTAAGGGTGGCAAGGGTGTTGCTACTGCTTGCGGTATTTTGTTTGGGATTAATTGGATCTTGGGCACGGCAACTCTGGGGACTTGGATTATTGTCGCGATGTTCATACGCTACTCATCTTTGGCTGCTTTAGTCGCCGCAGTCTTTGGCCCAATCTATTTCGTATTCTTATTCGGCTTTCATCCCATGGGTATTGCCTTGCTGGTGGTGTGCCTACTTTTGATTTGGCGCCATCGTAGTAATATCAAAAATCTGATGAATGGCACCGAGTCACGTATCGGTTCAAAGAAAAGAGGGTAACCATGACTATCGCTTATTGGTGCATTCTTTGTATGGGAATTCTTCCTTATGTAGCAACGGGCATCGCTAAAAAAGGATTTGAGAAATATGATAACGGCATGCCGAGACAGTGGCTTGCTAAACAGATAGGCTTTCGAGCGCGAGCCAATGCTGCCCAATCTAATCTTTTTGAGTCACTTCCCTTCTTTTTTGCTGCAGTAGTGATTGCTTCGGTTTGCAATGCGTCACAAAACAGAATCGATTTGTTAGCAATTGGGTTTGTGCTGGCACGCATTGCTTACTTATTTTTCTACGTTGCTAATTGGCCTACAGCTAGGTCAATCGTTTGGCTTGCTGGATTGGCTTGCGTCGTAGCAATGTTCTTCCAGATTTGAATCATTTCATCTTAAAAGTAATACACCAATCACTGAGACAAAAAATATTTATGACGACTAAAAAAAATCCTGCAAAGACAACTTCTAAAGTCACAGTTAAAAAATCTACTAGTGTGAAGCCTATTCAGAGATTTATTTCTAAAAAGAGCGATGCTGGTACACCTATATCCTTAGTTATTCGTCAGCGCATTGAAGCGCAAAAGGCGCGTTTTCATGCGAATGATAATATCTCCGCATTTATTAAGCCGGGCGAGCTAGAGGGCTTGGTAGATGAAGTTGCAGAAAGGATGCAGGCAGTATTAGAAAGTCTTGTTATTGATACTGAGGGCGATCACAATACTAAGAACACCAGCCAGCGTGTTGCAAAAATGTTTATTAAAGAAGTATTCAACGGGCGCTATATTGATCAGCCAACTCTTACTAGATTCCCTAATGTCAGTCGTCTCAATGAGTTGATGATTATTGGCCCGATTACAGTTCGTAGTGCCTGCTCACATCATTTTTGCCCCATCATGGGGCGAATTTGGATTGGTGTTTTACCAAGTAAAGAATCAGCACTAATTGGCTTGTCTAAGTACTCACGCTTGACAGAATGGGTAATGTGTCGTCCACAAATTCAGGAGGAGGCGGTAGTTGAATTAGCTGATATGCTTGAGAAAAAAATCAAGCCGATTGGAGTTGCAATTGTTATGGATGCAGATCACTTCTGTATGCAATGGCGCGGTGTAAAAGATCGCGACTCTAAAATGGTTAACAGCGTGATGCGTGGAGCCTTCTTAAAAGACTCTAATTTGCGCAGAGAGTTTTTATCTCTTCTAGAGAAGCGGTAGGCATCTATGGATAAAGCAATAACTAGCAAAGCGAGAAATATTATCTGCAATCAAACTTTGGGAAAGTTTTTAGGCGGTGCATTTTGTACCCTTAATTTGCTTGGTTGTGGCTCTATTATTTATCCTGATGTAAATGAAGATCCCGCTAAAAACAATAAGGCGGCTTTCCGGCGTGATGCTCTTGATTGTGCAAGTGCTTATCCAGAGTCTGGTTCAGGGGTGCATATTAGACAGAGAATTGGGTGTATGAATCTCAAGGGCTGGCATTAACATTGCATCATGGGTGTAACTTATTTGTTAATTTATTAATTGAGAATGTTTCTCAATTAAATACCTATATAAATCAGGAACTTATATCGCTTATAGACGACCAATTTCCCCTGCACTATTATTGCTAGAAATCAAGTTTCTCTCTCTAAACTTACTGGACTCCACATGAAAAATACTCGTCGTCAATTTATTCTATTGTCTGCCGCTGGCGCTTGCACGTTGGCTTTGAATGGTAGGGTTCAAGCACAGGCCATGGTTGCTGAAACTGATCCACAGGCAACTGCTTTGGGTTATAAATCAAACGCTACTACTGTAGATAAAGTGAAGTACCCTAAGTACGCTGCTGGACAGGTATGCGGTAACTGCGCTTTGTTTCAAGGTAAATCTGATGCATCTGCTGGTGGTTGCTCGCTATTTGCTGGTAAGCAAGTTGCTGGCAAAGGTTGGTGCTCTGCTTACGCTAAGAAGGCTTAATATAATCGTAATTTAGTGCTGTGTTTAAAAAAGCTGCCGCATTTAAGTGGCTTCTTTGATGGTGAATGGCCCCTGAGATCTCCTGGGGATAACTACTGAATGAGAGTAAAAAATTAACATAAGGCACGTATTTCAACTCATCATTAGGGGTAGGTTTAATCTCTATTTTTTCTATCTTGGTCGGGATAAACTCTTCATTGCTTGAGTGGAGTTTATACGCCCCGCTTTGATTGTATATTCTAGGTTTAATATCGATGCTTACAATAACCGTGTGTGTTTGTGAGATTTCTGGTATGGAGGGCTGGCTCGTGGCCGCCTAGGATTGATGTTTTGCTTGTTTTGCAGTTCCAAAAAACCTCGTGGCTCGGGCATAGGCCGTCATTAGGGTGATATCGTGTCAGATTTAGTTTGCATTTCTACGACCCTTCTAAAAGATGAGCGGTTAATGGCAATGCCTTTAGAGGTATCTTCACCAATTATGGGAATGTTTATACAGTGCACCGCTCGTACACGCCTGTCTTTGTAGTGGATTTAATTGAGGTTCTCGGTGATGCTTATCGCAAGCCATCTTTCCAGTAATGTGTTTTCATCTGCTTGAAGTGTATGAGGGGCAGTTTACTAAAATCTAACTGGTAAAGCGCCATCCCAATAGACTAAATGATTGATTCCAGACCCCCATTTTCTCTAGGCGTTAGTTTCAATCGTCTGTTAGAGTAGGGATGTAAATGTATTAAAGTAACTGCCGAAGCATAATTCCAAATTTTTTTGGTTAATGGACGTATCCATTGAATATTCATTATTCTGTAGGTTGATGCTTTCAAAGCTTATTTTATATTCATTGCTATTTATTAACCTATCTATGGAAATAAAGCTACTTTTAGATTGATCTTATAATTAATTAATACCAATTTATGTAGCCTAAAGTAGCAAAAAATGGAAAAAAATACTGATAAGTACTGTAATTCTAATTTGAGTGGAGAGCTCATCTCAATTTCACCATTAGATTTGATTAATTTTGTGAGAAATTTTTGGAAAATTATTTGTGTTAGTAGCCTAGCTGGTTTGTGCTTGGGGGTTGTATATATTACTGTGATACCACCCCAATTTGAGGCAGTAGGATTATTTCGTATTGCGCAGATTCAAAGTAAACAGCCAACAACTAACCAATCGAATAATCTGGAGGAGCCAGCGGTCTTAATTTATAAACTAAAGAACCCAAACTTTTATGGAGATAAAGAATTTCAGGCCTGTGGTGTTGGTGGGTTGAATAAATTAGGCGACCAAGTGATCGGCATGATGAGTGTGACTACCTTTGCTGGAAATAATTCTATAATAAAATTAAACGTGTTGGGTTCAAGCCCTTCTCAAAGCGTGGCTTGTGCTCATGCGATTTTTGAGGCAATCAAAAAAAGTCAAGATAATGCATTGAGCGGTGAATATTTAGAGGCAAATCGACTGCTAAATTACTATCAAGCAAAGTTGGATGATACAAAAGATTTCATGAAAAATCCCCCTAAGGGTGATATTTCCCAATCTATCTCCTATTTAGTGGCCCGAGATGAGGCGCAGTTTGCATTAAGAGAAGTTGAGAGAATCAGGCAGTCTATTAGGTCAATTGAAGAAGGTTCTTCAAGGCTGATATCGCCCTTTTATGCATCTGATACTCAAGTTTTCCCAAAAAAGAAGTTAATTTTGTTTATTGCGACCTTAATAGGATTGCTTTTTGGTTGCACATTTGCACTTCTTCAAAAAAAGCGGGTTATAAATTTTCCCCACTTTTTCTTTTGATTTATTTCGTTATCTTGAACTAATGGCACAGCTATACATGTATCGGTTGGCTTATTAAGGCTGTGTTTATATAAATGTATTATCACCTCGGTGCACTAAATGATTCCTTATGGTAAGCAGGTTATAAGCGAAGAAGATATTCGCGATGTTGTTGCCGTATTAAATTCCGAATTTCTTACTCAGGGACCATTGCCTTTATTATTTGAAGAGAGAGTTTCAGATTTTTGCGGCGCAAAATATGGGGTTGTGACTAATAGTGCAACTTCGAGTTTGCATCTAGCTTGTTTAGCTCTCGGTCTCGGCAAAGGGGATTTACTTTGGACAAGTGCTACAACATTCGTTGCCTCCGCCAATTGCGCTCTCTACTGTGGCGCCAGCGTCGACTTTATAGATATTGACCCAAATACTTTTAATATTTCCGTTGATGCATTGGAGGAAAAGTTAATAAAGGCTAGTTTTGCTGGACTTCTTCCTAAGATAGTTGTCCCAGTTCATATGTGTGGCCAACCGTGCGAAATGAGGCGTATCAAACATCTCTCTGATAAGTATGGCTTTAAGATTATCGAGGATGCTTCTCACGCACTCGGCGCAAAGTATGAGGGATTCCCTATAGGTGATGGAAGATATAGTGATGTGACAATATTTAGCTTTCACCCCGTGAAAATGATTACAAGTGGAGAGGGTGGAATAGCAGTTACTAACGATATTTTGCTTGCAGATTTAATGAGACAATATCGTAGTCATGGCATAACAAGCAATTTGACCCAAATGGCCCCACGCCCGCAGGATGAAATTTGGAATTATCAGCAGATTTCTTTGGGATTTAATTACAGAATGACTGATATTCTTGCAGCATTAGGTTTGAGTCAATTGAATCGTTTGCATTTATTCGTTGAGTCACGTCGTCAAATTGCATCAACATACAACTCTCAGTTGATTAAATTACCAATTCAATTGCCATGGGAGCATCCAGATTGTTTTTCAAGTTTTCACCTTTATCAGATTCGAATTGATGAAGGGGAGTCTGGGAGAAGTCAGCGCCATATTTATGATGCATTACAAGGCGGAGGTATAAATGTAAATTTGCACTACATACCTGTTTATAGGCAGCCATACTATGAAACTCTTGGTTTTAAAGTTGGCTATTGCCCTGAATCTGAAAAGCATTTTAAGCAGGTTTTAAGTATCCCCATCTTCCCCGGGCTAAGTAGAGGGGATCAAGATAAAGTTATTTCAATAATTTCTGAACAGTTTTCATGAAATTAGCATTGGGTACTGCTCAGTTTGGTTCGTCTTACGGTGTCATGAATTCACTTGGGCAGGTTGAATTAGCTAATGTAAAAAAAATAATTGGCCTGGCAAGATCTTCTGGATTAAAAACACTCGACACAGCCATTTCATACGGTAACAGTGAAAAACTTCTTGGTATTGCAGGGGTGAGGGATTTCGAGCTCATCACTAAATTACCCAAGGCTCCAAATGGAAGTTTTAATATTGAGACTTGGGTCATTCAAAATATTAAAGCTTCACTTTTGAATCTAAATAGCTCAAAGTTCTATGCAGTTTTATTTCACCATCCTGATGATCTCAGGGGTGCCAGAGGTGAATCTATATTTAATGCGCTCAATCGCCTGAAAGGGGAGGGGTTGATCGGTAAGATTGGCATATCCATATATGATCCTTGCGAGTTAATAGATTTAGTTAATGCTTTTCCATTAGATTTGGTTCAGGCTCCATTTAGTTTGGTTGATAGAAGGCTGGAGGAGTCAGGGTATCTTCAAATACTCTTTGACCTAGGAATAGAGATTCATGTGAGGTCGATATTCTTGCAGGGCTTGCTTTTGGCACCAAAGGCCTTAATCCCTGACAAATTTAATCGCTGGAGCTTTTTATGGACAAGGTGGAATGAGTGGCTAATCGCTAATTCAATTAAGCCTTCACATGCATGCATAGACTTCGTTTCTTCTTTTGAGCAGATAAATAGAGTAATTGTTGGCGTTAATTCTGTAGAACATTTTAAGGAATTAATTGAGGGCTTTGGGTGCGTGGGTCAAAATTGGCCCCCGATTTCCTCGAGCGATCTGGATTTAATTGACCCGAGACGATGGGACGTATCTTGAAAATTATTGCTGTGGTTCAGGCTAGGATGGGATCAAAACGCTTTCCCAATAAAGTTCTTAAGGAGATTGGCGGCATTCCTATGATTGGATTGCTACTTTCTAGACTGGCTAAAGCTAAACAAATCGATCAAATTTTGGTGGCAGTGCCCGTAGGTATTAAGAATATAAGTCTCGTTGAATACGTGCAAAAACTTGGTTTTAAGTGTGTCCAGGGAAGCGAAGATGATGTGTTGGATCGCTATTTGTCTGCTGCTAGGCAGGTTGAAGCAGATGTCGTTGTTCGCATCACTGGCGACTGCCCCTTGGTGGATCCCGACCTTGTGGATGAGGTGGTGCAAGGATTTAAATTGGCCAATGTTGACTACTTTAGTAATGTCGCAAATTTAACATACCCAGATGGCTTGGACATTGAAGTATTTAGTATGCAAGCATTAGAACAAGCTGGATGTGAAGCTAAGGATGCCTATGATCGAGAGCACGTTACCCCATATCTCAGGAGTGCTGATCAATTTTCTCGCGCCTCAATTGAGTATAAAGATAATCTTTCGGGGTTACGATGGACAGTTGATGAGTATGTAGATTTTCAAGTGGTATCCAACATCTTTGCATATTTTTCACCAGATATCTATTTCTCATGGCTACAGGTATTGGCCTTGCAACAAGAACAACCTGAACTTTTTATGGCAAATAAAAAATTAATCAGAAATGAAGGAGCTTTAATGGGAGAGGGTCAAAAACTCTGGAAGAGAGCTAAAACATTAATTCCTGGTGGCAACATGCTTTTATCTAAAAGAGCTGAAATGTTTTTGCCGGATTATTGGCCAACCTATTTTAGTAAAGCTAAAGGCTGTAAGGTTTGGGATTTAGATGGCAAGCAATATACCGATATGAGCATTATGGGTATAGGTACAAACATCTTGGGTTATGGTCATCCCGAAGTTGATGCAACGGTACGCGAAGTAGTGGATACAGGCAATATGGCTACATTCAATTGCCCCGAAGAGGTGTACCTGGCTGAAAAGCTTGTTGAAATGCATCCTTGGGCTGACATGGTGCGTTTGGCTCGAACGGGAGGGGAGGCTAATGCTATAGCGATAAGGATTGCGCGCGCGGCTGCTGGTAAAGATAAGGTAGCAGTTTGTGGATATCACGGCTGGCATGACTGGTATCTATCAGCAAATTTAGGGGATGATAAAAATCTTGATGGGCATCTTTTGCCCGGGCTTGAGCCCAACGGCGTCCCTAGAAGTCTGAAGGACACAATTTTTACCTTCCAATATAACGACTTTTCATCATTAGTAAATCTGATAAATCTCCATGATATCGGCACAATTAAGATGGAAGTAGCACGAAATGGTGGCCCAGAAAATGATTTTTTGCAAAAAGTACGACAGCTTGCTACTGACCGAGGGATTGTTCTTGTTTTTGATGAGTGCACCTCTGGTTTTCGTCAAACATTTGGGGGATTACATAAGTTATATGGGGTAGAGCCAGATATAGCAATCTTTGGCAAAGCACTTGGAAATGGTTATGCAATTTCAGCAATAATTGGTCGCAGAGAGGTTATGGAGGTGGCACAATCGACATTTATTAGTAGCACATTCTGGACTGAGAGAATTGGGCCGGCTGCAGCATTAAAAACATTAGAGGTGATGGAAAGGGTGAAATCTTGGAATGTCATTACGCTAACTGGAGAAACCATTACCAAGCGCTGGAAACAATTAGCGGAGAAATATCAATTAAAAATTGACCAGTGGGGCTTACCAGCCCTTACTGGGTTCAATTTTAGAGGTGCCAATGCGCTCGCATACAAGACTCTAATTACGCAGGAAATGTTAGCTGCTGGATTTTTAGCGGCCAATAGTATTTATGTTTCGACGGAGCACACACCGGAAATACTAGATGATTACTTTGCAATTCTAGAGCCAATATTTTCCCTAATAAAAGAGTGTGAAGAGGGCCGAAATGTCCTAGGATTACTAAAAGGTCCAGTTTGCCATGCTGGTTTCAAGCGATTAAATTGAAATATAACTGGAGTACTGGGTATGAGCTGGCGTCAGCTAAAATAGTATTTGATAAGTTGACTAGTGACGTTGAGGAGCTAAACCTATTGGCGAAAAATTTCTTTCATCAGATGTCGCTATCGAATTAATTTTAAATCTTACATTAACTGGAAACCTTGCTCGCAGTAATAATTTTTAGTAACTAAAGTTATCTAAATTGATCGACAATAGTTGCGAATGTTTGTGCATGCAGAGTAATTTAATTTCTTTACCTAAAAGAAGGCCTCATACCTGAAGGCAGGTGCTTGGTACTTCGTGGATCGTTTGAAAATATTGAGCATGTTGAGGCGGATAATTAGCTTTAAGATGCACTTACAAGTCGAGAGCCTTTATATTTCTTACAAGTAAAAATTCTTAGGCCGTACAAAAAATTTCCCCAAGCCCTCATTCATAATCTAGTACTTAAGACTACTCTAAATTTTCAAAACTAACAGGGTCACCAAAGCTTACGTTAGTCTTAACCTTTCGACCTAATATCTCATCATAAAATTTCGGCGGGATTCCAAATCCTGGTCTAATGCGTCTAATGTCATTATCAGTAATTGATTGGCCAGCTTTTAAGTCACGTACGAAATAAATTGAGCGTCTAAATGCTAGACTTGGTTGCTCGGCATGAGGTCTAGTGAAGTCCTCGCAACCAAGTGATAGCCATGCATCCTTCGTGCTGCTAACTAAATTTATCAATTCAGAAGGCTCAATTGAGAACTCGCTATCAGGACCTTTATCTTTGCGATTGAGGGTAAAGTGTTTTTCAATTGCTGAGGCTCCAAGTGCAACCGCTGAAATTGCGGCAGTTGCACCGAGCGTGTGGTCAGATAAACCAACTTCTACCCCAAATTTGTTTCTGAGGTTAATAATTTTTCTTAGATTTGATTGGTTGATTGGGGTCGGATAGCTGCTGATGCAGTGAAATAATAGTATTGAGGTGGAGCCAGCATTTAAGGCAGCAGTAACTGCCTCTGAGATTTCTTCCTCGGATCCCATGCCGGTAGATATTAACAGTGGTTTGCCTGTCTTTGCTGCAACCCGAATTAGCGGCAAGTCAGTCAATTCAAACGACGCAATTTTGTAGGCTGGGGTTTTTAATTCCTCTAGCAACTCAACTGCGCTTTCATCAAATGGCGTTGAAAAGCAATCTATTCCAACTTCATGAGCGTATGAGAATAGTTCTTGATGCCAATCATATGGAGTGGATGCTTCTTCGTAAAGATCATATAATTTTCGACCATTCCATAAGCCCCCCTTAATCAGGAAGTCTGCTTTACTACAATTGATGGTCATCGTATCGGCCGAGTAAGTCTGAAACTTCACAGCATGAGCCCCGGAATCTTTTGCCGCCTTAATAGATAACTTTGCCCGCTCAATGGAGCCATTATGATTGGCAGAAAGCTCTGCAATTATGTATGGCTGATGCTTATTGCTGATAATTCTATTATTTATTATGAACATTTTTTTGAATTATTGTTGTCTTAAATTGGAGTTAGTGAAAAAGTAGATTGAATTTTATTGGCATTCAATTTAACTAATTGAGCCTCCATTTTTTTATCACTTGGGGCTATGTTGATGAAAAAATAAGGGGGTCTTATGGATTTAATCTGCTTGAGTGGTTTATGTTTTTTGAATATCAAACTCAGAACTTGAGAAAGAGAGTTTATCTCAGACAGGAGGGTTACGCCTATGCAATTATTGTGCATAACGTACACGCTACCAATAAATTTAGACTCAATTTTTATTAGATACCAGGCTCTATAAGGGTGGTTTTTAACAAACACTGTGTGTTCGCTTCGTGTTGGAGTTATTGTATTGCTTATATTGTGCTTTCTTGATTTTATGATGCTAAAGAGTGCACTTATTTGATTAGTTGTCGGTACTATCCTCTCAATCGAGATATTTTTTAATTTATCCGTATGCATCGTAAGGATTCACTCAATAGACAAGTATTGAAAAATATTATCTTCTGCAATTTTTAAGAACCCACACTTCCCAAATATTCTTAAGCTGGCCTTATTTTCATGTTTAATTGTGGCCGTTAATTTCACTAAATGATCTTTCTTATAAAGCATAATTGAATTTGAAAGAAAGTCAAATGACATATTCTTACCACGCATCTTAGGATTTAAGTTAATAGAGACTTCAGAAGAATTGGTGTTTATATTAAGATCAAATCTGGTAATGCCAATTTTTTCAGCCCCATTGATTCCGATGAAAGCTAGTATTAAATTTTCCTTTAATGCAGTCTTAAACCATTTCGTATGCTCAGGTAGGCTCACAGCTGACTTGTTAAGAAACATACTGCGACTATGTCGATCATTTCTCCATTGAAATACATCCATAATATCGGTGATGTCTGCTTTTCTAATCAACATTTTTATTCAGTTTTATTTTTGCGTAAAGTTCACCATTATTTTCTAGTCGGGCTTCTGAGAATTCAATCTTATGATTGCCAAAGTTGATGTATGCCCTTGGATACCCAGCTCCATCGACCATTCTTATTCTGTCGTAGATTTCTTCTACTGTATAAAAAGTCTTAAGTTCATTATCTGAGTAATTCAGTCTTTTGAACGCCACAATTTCCCCGCTTTGCTCTATGGGGTCAGGTTCTTCTTTGCAAATTTTAAGTATTAGCGTCTCAATAGCTAAGGAGACCCTGGCAAGAATTTCACAAATTGTCCCATCTAGCTCTATACCAATAGAATCATATATTGGCCCACCGTCAAGAACTTCCGTCATTTTTAAAGCACATACTGGTGATTTTTTTATATTTCGTATGATTAGGTTTTGAATTGGGCTGCCACCTCTCCCATATGGTAGTGGGGCTGTATGAAAGACGATGCATTCAAACTGTTTAAAAATTTCAGGCTTGACCTTCCAATTCCAATGTGGAAAAAATATGTACCTTGGATTAACTATGCTTAGATGCTCAAGAGTTAACTCCTCTTTATTGAAAATTTCAATAATATTTAAACTTTTGTATTCAAAAGATTTGGGATGGCTTCTAAACCAGTCCTGAGATGAAGCGACTATATATTTACTCATCTCCGAACCGCTCGGATAATTTCAAAGGCCTCTGCATACATCAGGCCAACTTGATTCCCTCTATATTTTGCTAAATTTTCAAGACCCTCATAAGAGCGAGTATGTGGTGGAGCCATCATTTCAACCTCATATTTCTTAAGGGCTAATAGTTTTTTATCCCAAGTTTTAGTTATGTCGATATACAAATTTGGGTGAAAGGTATTAGTTATTGATTTATGTCCAAAATCAGTGGCTGAGGCAACTTCAAAGCTACGAATTTCTTGCCATATTTCATTGGGCTGTGGGCGAAAAGCCGTTAAAGTTGCCTGGCTAACTATGCGATGGTCTATATTTAAGTCTGCGGAGCTGTGGGTATAAATCATGGTGGGTTTAATATGAAGCTTTACATTTTCAATCAATTTGACTACATCCAAAAGAGGTACGGTATCCATTGCATTGTCTGGGAAGACGCCCCCCTCCAGCCAATTTAGCCCAAGAATTTTTCCTGCATGCATCCCTGCCTTAGCGCGAATATCAATCTTTTTTTGGGATTTGCTGTGCCTAGCGCCAATACCATCAGTCATTGAAATACCGTAAACAATGTCCCCACAGTGAGAGTGTTTGGCTATCGTCCCACCCATACCCAATACTTCATCGTCTTTATGTGCCACAACCACTAAAACTGTCTGTCTATTTTTGATCATTTTTAAATTAGCCGTAGCATTCTTTTTGGTGATAATTAGGCCACATTGAATCATTTTTTAGCATTAGTCAATAAGCAGTATTCTGTGTCTAATAATTACTAGGATTGATGGACACACTGCTCCTGTGGATATTAATTGGCTTTGATTGAGTTGGGATAGGAAGTAAGCCCCGCCATGTAATTAGCTGTAAAATTGCACCGAGATCAGAGTCTAAAGGGTGATCTTGGAGTCAAAGTGTGTGGTGTAAAATTTGTCAATAATTTAAGTGGATCGTCCAAGAATGAGCGTTTTAGCCATTATCCCAGCCAGAGGTGGCTCCAAAGGTGTACCTCGAAAAAATATTTATCCAGTTTGTAACATCCCATTGTTGGTTTACAGCATAAAGCACGCTCTTGAAGCTGAAGCGGTCGATCGAGTTCTCGTTACAACGGATGATGAGGAAATTAGGCAAATTGCAATAAAAGCTGGTGCTGAAGCCCCCTTTTTGCGTCCTTCAGAGCTTGCTGAGGATGATTCTCCAGATCACCCTGTTTTTGCGCATGCGCTGGATTATTTGGAGGTCTCAGAGGGGTATATGCCAGACATCATTGTGCATTTGCGACCAACTAGCCCACTTAGGCCACTGGGTCTAATTGATGAATGTATTTCGATGCTAAAGGCTGCGGGCAATGATTTAGACTCTGTAGTAACTGTGAGTGAGGTCAATAGACACCCATTCCGGATGTTTAGATTGGAGAATTCGGGTAAATTTACAAGAGCGCTCCCTATTGATGATTATGTTTCACGATTTGGGTTAAGTGAGGCCCCCCATTTAATTGATCGTCATGAGTGGCCTCAGTATTTCTACTATAACTGTGTAGTTGATGTTTTATGGCGCAAGACCATCAGAAATTATTCAAGTACAACAGGCGACAGAGTCGGCGCACTAAAAATATCTAATGATATCGATATTGATACCTTAAATGATATAAAGGCATTTGAATTTATTTTAAATCGAGATAAAACATGAAATATCTACTTATTGGAGGCGCAGGCTTAATTGGCGCCAAGGTTGCTTCAAAGCTTCAGAAATTAGGTCACCAGGTTCTTATTTATGACTCATTAGTTAATTATTTATCTCCATTTGATAAGGATGGTGGGCTTACAAAATTAATGAAACATCCTTGGTCAATAGGTGATTTATTAAATAAGAGATTTATCGGCGAGATAGAGCCAAGAATCAGTTTTATAAGGGGTGATGTGCGGTACAAGGGCCATTTGATAAAGGCTATTAGCAAATTTTCACCCGACGTCATAATTAATTTTGCTGCAATCCCGCTTTCATCTGAGTCGAATGAGTTTACGGAGGATGCTACTACAGTCAACGTCAATGGCGTTCAAAATATACTCGAGTCCATTAGAGATGTTGGTACCAGCATAAAATTTATACATGCATCATCAAGCATGGCATACGGGGATTTCGCATACCAACCCTGTGATGAAAACCATCCTACAGATCCTATAGATATTTATGGGGCAACAAAATTGGCTGGTGAGAAAATCATTCAAGCCTATGGACATCAATTTGGAATAGATTGGACAATCATACGGCCATCTGCGGTTTATGGTCCAACCGATGCAAATTGGAGGGTGATCCAGCTGCTAGTTGATAAAGCAATTAAGGGTGAGCCATTAACAATACATAACCCGGAATCTGCCTTAGATTTTACTCATGTTGAAGATATATCAGATGGATTTGTGCTTGCAGCCACCTTACATGAGCAATCCCGAAATCAAGTATTCAACATCACTAGAGGGGAGAGCAGAACTCTTGATGACCTTTGTAATTTGTTAAAGCTATATTTCCCAAATTTAAAAATAGAGCTAAGTGATCGTAGTAAGGCCGAAGTAAGATCCGAAAGAGGCGCCCTTTGTATTGATAAGGCAAAAAAAATCCTTGGTTACAAGCCTAGATATAGCCTTGAGGATGGCTTAGCGGATTATTTAAATACAGAATACGACATACGGAAGAAATTATGATACCTTTGTGCAAACCTTATTTTGATGAAAAAGAAATTAATGCCGTAAAAGCTGTCCTTGACTCTGGATGGCTTGCACATGGCCCAGTAATTGAGAAGTTCGAAAAAGAATTTTCTGCTTATATCGGCACCAAGTATGCGGTTGCGGTAAATTCATGCACCTCTGCCTTGGAGATATGCTGTAAATTGCTGCCCATTGGTTCGGAGGTAATTGTGCCAAGCTTTACATGGGTGGCAAGTGTAAATGCTATTCTTGCTAATGGACTTATTCCTGTTTTTTGCGAAGTGGATATAGAAACTCGCAATATCGATACAAGCGCATTATCTGGGCTAATCAATAAAAATACGTCTGCGGTTATGGCTGTCCATTATGGAGGTTTGCCTGCCAATCTTTTGGAGCTGAATCGAATAGCCAAAGCCGCAGATATTATGTTGATTGAAGATAGCGCAGAGACCATTGGTGGTATGTGGAGTGGAGTAAACGCAGGGAGCGTTGGGTTGGGTTGCTTTTCCTTTTACCCAACAAAGAATATGACTTGTGGCGAAGGTGGAGTATTAACTACCAATGATGAAGAAGTCTATACACGTGCAATAGCTTTACGAGGGCATGGAATTTCAACGTCAGCCCGTGATCGAGAATTAACATCTAAACCCTGGGAGAGAAGGGCATCAATGATTGGCCATAATTTTCGGATGTCGGATGTTGTAGGTGCTATCGCATTAGAGCAGTTAAATAAACTGGAATGGATGAATAATCGTAGGATAGAAATTGCAAGTCAATTTAACCTAAATCTATCTGCAGACTTTTATATACCACCCTTTGTGCCACAAAATGCCCGGCACGTATATCAAACGTATTCAGTTTTGGTAAAGGATGGAATTGATAGGGACGATATCGTAATGAGGGCTAGGCAAAAAGGGGTTCTCGCAAGCGTCCACTTTGCGCCGCCAGTTCATAGGCAAAAGCCATATGAGGCTTACTTTAGGGATTTGCCAAATACAGATTACTTGAGTACGCACATAATAAGTTTGCCGATATATCCTGGTTTGGCAGAGTCGGAGATTGGGCTTGTAACTGATGTAATGAATGAAGTTGCGAATGAAGTCAGATGATATGAAAATTCTGGTGATAGGCTCTGGTATGTATGTGACGGGGCGAGGTAATACTGGTGTTGGAGTTTTGCTAACAAGCATTCTTGGGTGGGGCAAGAAAAATAGGCGAGAAATTCAGCTGCACATCATATCCAAGTCTGCCTCAAGCAAAGATGAGGTTGATGCTGCGTTAGTTAGGATCTCAGGGACTCTGGGAGTAAAGGCAATAGTTCAATTTCATACAGCCTTAAGTAAGGCCAATTTTGATAGCTTTCTCATAAAAGAGAGATTTGATGCAGCTTTTGTCGCAACTCCGGATCATACCCACTACCACTATTTAATAAGCCTTGCGAAACATGCCATAAACTTTTTCACAGTAAAGCCGGTAGTAGAAACGTATCAAGAGCACTGTGAGATTGTGAAGGTCGCGCTGACCAACAAGCTAGTCACCCATGTAGATTTCCACAAAAGATTCGATAGGCAAAATCAAATTGTCAGAAGTATTTTTAAGGAAAAAAGATGTGGAAACATTGTTTCTGCTTCAATTATCTACAGTCAAAAACAATCAATACCCTTAGTAGTATTTAGAGCCTGGGCAGAGCAATCTAATCCTGCCCAGTATCTGGGCGTACATTATGTAGATCAATTTTATTTTTGGTCTGGCATGGTGCCCCTAAGGTGTATGGCATTACCAAGATTTGGGTATCTCCAATCAAATGGACTTAATACACCAGATTCTGTCTGTGCAGTTATAGAATGGATTGATGCAAATACGGGAGCTAAGGCAATTCAAACGCTTGATTGTTCATGGATTGACTCCATTAAATCAAACGCACTATCGGAGCAGCGAGCAGTGATAACTTTTGATAATGGAAGGATTGAATTAGACCAAAAAAATAGAGGGCTAGTTGTTACGGATCAAACTCAAAATGAATCAGTAAATCCGTATTTCGGCGTATTTGTTGAGACTGGAGGATCTAAGGAGTTTTTGGGTTATGGATATGATTCAGTAGCATCATTTTTAGGTCGTATTGAGCGCAATGAATTTGATGAAGTGGTGCTAAAAGGTGACAATAATTTCTATCCAACTATTCAATCTACCCTTATTGCAACAAAAGTTACTGAGGGGATCAATAGAAGTATTGCAAGCCAATCAGAATGGATAAATTTATGACTGAATATTTAGTTAGAGCAGAAGAGTTTCGCGAATTGATGAATCTGGCATTTCAGGATATAGGCGTTGAACAGGCCTCCAGAAGCCACATTGTAGAAAATCTGATTTTTACATCCCTAAGGGGGGTGGACTCTCACGGCGTTAAGCTATTTCCATATTATTTAAAGGCTTTTCAGGCTGGTAGGTTAAACAAAACGCCTCAAGTTACTACTGTTTTAGAAACTAAAGCTTACGCAAGCTTAGACGGTGATTTTGGCACCGGCCACTTTGCAGGAATTGTTGCGTCTGATAGGGCGATACATTTAGCTAGATCAGAAGGGTTAGGACTGGTAACAGTTAAAAATTCAACGCATTTCGGATCCTGTGCCTATTATGGATTCCATATTAGAAAGGCCGGCATGCTTGGATTGGTCTTTACAAATGCAGACCCGCTCTTAAAGCATCCAAATACAAATAAATCTTTTTTTGGTACTAACCCAGTATGTTTAGTGGCGCCGCTAGCTAAGGGTGACAGCCTTTGTATTGATATGGCAACTTCTGTGGTGTCTTTTAATAAGATAAGCAACTATGCCAGAGAGGGGCTGGAAATCCCGATGGGTTGGGGCTTTGATGAATCTGGAATGCCAACAAGCGATGCCGGGGAGGTGAAAACTTTAGCGTCTTTTGGGGGGTATAAAGGTTTTTGGCTTGCTATGATTGTGGAAATACTAACTTCTTGTCTCGCGGATGGGGTGCTTGGAAATGATGTAATTGGTATGTATGGCAATGAACCGCTCTCAAAGCAAAGGCCTATTTCACAGACGTTTATGGCAATAGATGTTAACCGCCTGAACAAGAATTTCGAAGATAGAATTTCATATATGGTTGAATCTTTGCGTAAATTGCCTACTCTAGAAGGATCTGTGGTTATGGCTGATGATGTTGAGAGGGAGACTATGCTCATAAGAAGTGCGGGTGGAATTCCAGTTAGTGAATCATTAGCCAGGGAATTTCTAGCAGTAACAGACAGATTTAATTTAATGTTCAAGGCATGAGATATTTCGCACCATGGTTTTCTGGATTAGCTCAAGATCAAGAGGCAATCGAATATATTTCGCGCTCTAATTTGATTTCTGGGGTCGAATTAAATCATCATGAGAATGACGATTTAATAACATTTGAAAAGTTTGGCATCCCTACAATATTTCATACTCCTGCACATAAATTAATTGGTAACTTATGTGCAGAAAATTTTCATGATCAGCTATCTTCGGATGAATTTACGCGCGTACTTCATGTAGCGAAGCAAAGTAGCATGAATCTTCTGGCTTTTCATTTGGGCTATTCAGCATCAGAAGTGTACAAAATGCGAGGTCATCCAAATATACCTGCTGCAGGGGCGAAAATATACGATGATCACAAAGAGTTAATGGAAAAAATTACAGCTAATGCCACAGACTTAATTGATAAATTTAGTGGCGCTCTTGGACATGACCATGTTTTTTTATTTGAAGGGTTGGATAGCTCTGATTCAATAGATATTAATTGGGAAATACAATCAAAATTAGCAATAACAAATAAAAATCACATTAATAATTTTGTTAAGACTAAAAATAGCAACGCGGCATTGAACTGCCTTACAGATCCAGAATTTTTGGCTGAATTTATTGATCGACTTCAGCTTAAATGTAAAAGTGATGTGGGGATACTGCTAGATATTGCTCATACGTGGATTTCTTCAACTTCACATGCAAATAGAAATAATATAAAACCAGATAGCAGATTTGATCAATACACAGAATTACTATCAGGAAAGATAAAGCAAATTCATATTAATAGACCGGGTGGCAATGGTAGAGAGTATTTAACAGACGCCCATCAACTATTAATAAATGATGTTAATGATTCCGTAAGCTCGGACATATATACGTGTTGGAAGAAAATAAAAAAAGAAATTGATGACTCAGTAGTTGTGACGATTGAGGTCGCAAAACCTTCAAATCTAGATAACCTTTTATTCTTAAGCGAGATTGAAAGGCAAATCATAGCCCTAGAAGACTGCTGATGTTTATCGAGGAACTTGACAAGGATATTGTGTCAAAGCTATTTCTCTTGAAAGAGGATTATGAATTTTCAACGCAGAACAGTATTCAAAATTTATATTCTTTAGTATTCAATATATCCAAGTTTCTGCTCTCCCCACTTCTCTTGGTTAAAATTTTGAGGCTTCTTTCGAGAATAAGCTTCTTAAAAATTATTTCGAGCAGTCAAAATTTGTATTCATGTAGGGATAATTCAGTTATCCCATACTTGCTTAAGAAAATATTTCCAAACAGGGAGGTAACACTATTTCAAAACAGTATTAGATTTGACTATGATTTAAAAATATTGGTATCTGAGTTAGGATCGTTGGGTATAGATTCAAAAAAAATAGAAGGGATAACTTTTTATTGCTGGACATCTGACTGCGTAAACCGACTTAAAAAATATTTTGGAGAAAAAAATATATATTTAGTTTATGGTTCATATAGATTTAACTACTTTAAGGAAATATATTTATCAACCAAAAAAAATATAGGTATAAAGTATGACGCAATTCTAATTTCCTCATTCAATGGTATATGTGAAAATAGGCTTCCAACAATAAGAAAATATATCAATAAAGAAATTGAATACGATGCCTATAATATTTGCAATCAAAAAATGACAAAAATATTTATAGAGGCTTGTAGGAAGAAAAATTTATCTGTTGGGATCGTTTGCAGGAACGAATATCCAGAGGAAGAAAAAAATTTCTATTTGAGACTGGGATTTAAAGATCAGGAGTTAATAAAGTCTGGAAAAAATGCAGGTCGATTTGACAGTTATCGTGCAATAGTTCAATCAAATTTGGTTATAGGGTTAGGCACTAGCTTATTAGTTGAGGCGGAAAATTTCATGCAAAAAAAAGTTATTGCATTTGATCTGGATGATAAGCATATATTCACTCCGCCGACCATAGATCTGGATAATATAATCAGTTTATCAGATGAAAATGAGGCCAAATCAATGCTATTTAGAGTGATATCCACGTGATATTAAGACAAGTATCTACAGTTACATTGGGCAACATTATTGTTGCCCTTCTTTCTTTTATCTGGAATATTGTATTGATACGGTTTGGTGGTATTGAAGTTGCAAAATCATTCTATTTATTTCAAGTCTATTTTGTGTTTATTACAGCATTAATTAGTATGGGTATTCCTGCTGCTGTAATGCATTGGCAGATGAATATCAAAGTCGATAGAGATTTTATAATTTACGATGCTAGATTTATAAAGATTTTATTTACCATTGTCATATCTATAAGCTGTATTGTTTTAGTTTCTAAAAATTTAATTTGGTTGATGTTATTGCCGGTAGGGATGCTTGAGATATTGTTTATTACTAACTCAAACAGCCTGATATTGTTTAGAAATAAATTATTCTTCATAAAATATGTACTTATTAGGCAAATCTCACAATTTCTAATATTTGGATTGGCTGTTTGGATTGAGGGAGAGGCGAGTTTCATTGCTGTAGTAGTGGCAATTATGTCTGGGTATATAACGTCGTTAATTTGGATCCACATTACCTGCACATCAAAGACGGTGCCAATTCTAGCTTTCTATAAAAAAAATTCAAAATTTGTAAAAGGAATGGCGATAAAGGGAATAGTTGGGCCTCTTACTTCAATGTTGGAAAGACAGTTTATTAATCATTTTATGATGTCAGAGGTATTTGTCACATTTATCTTTATTCAAAAATGTTTTGATGGGATTAGAGTTCTATTTGAGTCAGCAGAAAAAATATTTATGAAGAAATACTTTAAATCACATAAGGTTGATTTAAAGGACTCGGGAGCATTTACTGCATACTTAAAGTCAATTACTCTATATGCATGGATCACATTGATGTTTACGCCTTTAATTATATTGCTGGTGCCAATTCTTTATATTGATTTACCATATATCGCAAGATATACGGCCTTGATTGGCCTTTGTAGTATTGCAAGCATTTATTCATCTTCCTTTTTTTTGGTTGCTTATAATAAAATGCATGTAGGAAGATTAATTTTCTATAATGCATTCCCATTATTTATAATGCCTTTTGCACTAATTCCATTTCCTGGTTTACCGGTGATACAGCTTTATTACCTACTTTTATCCATCGTAGCAATTACCTATGCATTTATTTTTAATAAAAAAATAGTTGGAGCTGGCAACCTTAAGTTATGGTTTATTATTTATCTGCCTTTTTTAATAATGTTAGGAATTTATGCGTGCACTCTTTGATAATAAAAAGATAGTTGTTACTGGTGGTACGGGATCATTTGGCAAAGCATTTGTGCGTCATATTCTTTCAGTCAGCGACAGTTGTGAGTTAATAATTTTCTCTAGAGATGAGTTGAAGCAATTTGAATTTCAGCAACAATTGCAATCTGATAGGGTTAAATTTAGGCTTGGAGATATTCGAAATTTAGATTCATTAATGCACTCTTTTAAGGGTGTTGACTACGTGATTCATGCAGCTGCATTGAAGCAAGTACCAGCTGCAGAGTCAAATCCATTGGAATTCATTAGTACGAATGTTACGGGTTCAGTAAATGTGCTTAAGGCGGCAACTGAGATGGGGGTCTCTAGGGTTGTAGCATTGAGTACTGATAAGGCATCATCTCCGCTAAATTTATACGGCGCTACAAAATTAATTTCAGATAAGATGTTTACATCCGATCACAACAGTTTTTTTGCTTCAAAATTACGTTGTTCGGTCGTTAGGTATGGAAATGTTTTTGGAAGTAGAGGATCTATAGTTCCTTTGATTCTAAATAATCCCGGAAGAAGAGTTGCTATAACGGATCCAAGCATGACGCGTTTTTCTATTTCTCTACAGGATAGCATTAACTTTGTTGTTAGCGCGTTAGAAAATTGTGTTGGTGGAGAAATTTTAGTGCCCAAATTGCCGGGATATCGTTTGCTTGACTTAGTCGAAGCGCTGGAAGTAAGAGATTATGAGGTCGTTGGTCGGCGTCCAGGCGAAAAAATCCATGAAGAGATGATCGGGGTTCATGATGCGCACATGACAATTGAGTATGAGAAATTCTATTTAATACGGTCTGTAGCAGATAAAAAATGTAATTTAGATGAGCTATCGAAAGTTTATGGAAATCCATTAAGGACTTCCATGCCTGAGAATTTTTATTACTCAAGCGAGAAGCCAGAGAAATTTTTATCGGTTGATGACATTAAGAAGCTGGTTATAGAGTTTGATAGGAAAAATAGACAATGATCAATTACCCTCAGTGAAAATGAATGCGGACGAAATTGATGTAATCCTTAGTTTAGTCTTGGAGTCTCAGGCTGAGGAGCTTCCTCTTGATATTGATTCGGAATACCAAAAGCGAGCTATTAAAACTATTGCTTATGAAGTAATTCAAGTTCTTGCAGGGTTAAAGAAAAACCTACCACCTTTAAAGACTTGTCAAAAAGTTGACCCTTATCAACTACATCAATGGCTAACCTATTGGGCTGATTATTGGTCCCCAACCATCATCAGTAAACTTCCAAAATTATCAATATCTAGCCAGTGCATTGTGGGTGTCAATCTGGGTGTGCGGCAAATAGTTTACTTTTTAATATGGCTAGTCCTATTTTTTAAAAATATTTTTAAAAAAAGGCCAACGAGCTTATTGTGCTACTCCGTTAAGCAAGGCGGGATATATCAAGAATGTAAATTTATTTTAAATACTCCAGATGCATCCGCTTCTCCAATTTTTTTGATGTACTTTATATATTTGAAGGCCAGATATATCCTTCCAATTACTAAACGTATGAAATTTATTCGAATTAGAGACAAATTTCAAATCAAACTCGCAGAATATTTAAGTAGAGACATTTCAATAGCTGAGCATGAAATCATAAAATATTTTCCTTTTGAATATATTTATGCTTCTTGTACCGTCAGGGGTAGGGGGCTTGAGTATATAAGCGATGGTAATTATTCATCCAGCCTATTGACAAGGCTTTTATTAGCTACAAGAAATGTAAAATTAATTGTTTATCAGCATGGTAATAATTTTCTTATGAGAGGTAAATTGTTAAAAAATACTTATGAGAGTGCTGTAGCTTCCAGATATATTGGGTGGGGAAGGGAGACTATTAATAGTCAAAATATATTGCCTAATCAGCGTTTTTTGATAGGATCATTACGTACACTGCCCGAGCTTAAGAAGGAAATTATTTATAAGAAATTTAGCTTAACTATTTTTGGATGCGATTCCTCGGATACCTTTATTGATTCATGGGCTGAGAAATCAATTCGTAGAGAAATTGTAATGTCTGAATTCATAGATAATTTTTCAAAGCAATACGAATTAAGTGATGCTAACGCTTTTATCCAATACAAGACTCATCCGTGGGATGATAGGCCTAGACCGCATCTCAGTAAATTTTATAAAAAATATTGTCATAAGATTAATTTTGAGAGAGGCAAAGAAGGCTTGATTGCTGCATCACTCTATGATTCAACAATTTGCTGGTTAAGACTAGCCCTTAATCGCCCGACGATATTTATATTTGATGACTATGATGATGTGGTGCCTGAATATCGTGAAATGATTAAAAATTTATTTGATTTACAAATTTGTTTCAGTGATGAAACAGCGCTATTTGAGAAATTATCTTACATACTTGAAAATCAAAATGAATATATTGAAAATTTTTTAAAACTTGACATACCAAAGATTATTTCCCCCTATATTATTAGATATGGCTGATTAATATTCAAATTGGTTCTTCACTTCCTTAATTTAATATACTAATTTTAAAATAATCAATAATAATGATTGAGCTAAAGGCAGCAAATGACGAGTAATAATTTATGTAGGCTTTGCAAGGGTGAGCAAAAATATGTATTTTCAAAAAAAATATTGAATAAATATCATGTCGATTATTTTAAATGTAGTGAATGTAGCTCTTTGCAAACTCAATATCCGCATTGGATTGAAGAGGCATACCAAAAAAACAATCTCTCTAGTTTGGATACGGGTGCAATGCAGAGAAATCTACATAACTTTTCAGCCTGTATCGCGTTGTCGAAGCTACTTAAAATCAAAAATGTATTAGATTATGGTGGTGGAGATGGTGTTTTGTGTCGTCTGCTTCGTGACTTTAGGATTAATTGTTACCTTAAGGATAGTTATGCATTTCCTTCTTATGCTCAAGGTTTTAATATTCCAGACTTTGATAAGCCCGAATTGATAACTTCATTTGAGGTTTTAGAGCATTTAGTGGAGCCAGCAGTCGACTTGGAGAAATTATTTAATTATTCATCTAGGTATTTATTGGTTACTACTGAAATTTATTCAAATCAAGATCATAACTGGTGGTATCTTGCCCCACTCTCAGGGCAACATATATTCTTCTATTCGGGAAAATCATTGGATTATATTGCTGCACTTTACGGCTACCAATATGTTGTTAGTGGGGGTTTCATTTTTTTCTATCGAAATCTTTCGACGATTAAATTGTGGTTAATTAAATTTCTATTGAGAGGCAGGATTTGTAGATTAATCAGAGGTGCCATGATGCTAATACCGGCAAAGGGCGTTTGGGATGACTTTATTTCCCAGTCGAATATTGGTAAGCAATGAATATTGCACTCCTTCAAAGATAAATATGCGCATTGCTTATGACTACCAGGCTTTTTTCATGCAGAAATATGGCGGGATATCAAGATACTATATTAATTTAGCAAGTCAGTTACATGCCCTTGGCCAGCAAGTCAAAATATTTGCACCTTTGCATCAAAATTGTTATTCAACTGCTTTACCTACACATGTGTTTGAGGGATACAAGTTAAGTAACTTCCCCCCAAAATCAAATGCAGCCATTATTCTATACAACGAAATCTCAACGAGACTAAATATTAACAGATGGAGTCCTGATATTCTGCATCATACTTATTACTCACAATGTAAGTTGACGCCAAAAAAAATTCCAGTTGTGCTTACTGTTTACGATATGATCCATGAATTATTTAGTGATCAATTTTCTCCGGTAGATAGAACTTCAATATTCAAAAGGATGGCCGTGCAACGTGCCAATAAAATCATATGCATATCTGAAAGCACAAAAAGAGATTTGATACGTCTTTTTGGTGTTTCAAGCGAGAAAATTTCAGTTGTTCATCTTGGGTTCGATTTTTTTAACTCTTCGACTATCGATAAAGATCAGTCAACTGCACACCATGCTAAGCCTTATTTGCTTTATGTAGGCAGTCGTTTTCAATATAAAAACTTTGAGAGATTCATTAGGTCTATTGCCTCATCGAGGAGGCTAATGCAAGATTTCAACATCATACTTTTTGGAGGGGGATTTTTAACTCAATTAGAGACTGAATACTTGAACAAGCTTGGTTTTGCTGAGGGTCAAGTAAGGCAAGTTAATGGTGGAGATAGCATATTAGCGAATTATTACCGTGGGGCCGAGGCATTTGTCTATCCATCTCTGTATGAGGGCTTTGGAATTCCTCCGCTGGAGGCCATGGCATGTATGTGTCCAGTTGTCGCTAGTAATTCAAGTTCAATGCCGGAAGTAATTGGGGATGCTGGTGAATTTTTTAATCCCTATGATCAGGATGATATGACCAATGCTATTGAGCGCGTAGTATATTCCGATGAAAGAAAAGAGTCTTTAAAAAAATCAGGAATTAGAAGATTGAGTTATTTTTCTTGGGATAAGTGCGCGCTTGAAACTCTAGCAATATATAGCCAAATGTAACCAAGTTCCAGTTTAACCTTATCAAATATTTTGAAGTAAGAAAATTAAAAAACTACTTTTTAGAAATATATCCCATATATTATTAAAGGATTAAAGCGTTTTAAAACTTAATGCCTAAGCGCTAATTAATTATTAGTAATTCTAGAATATCTACGTAAGGGAGGTATCTGTGATTTCGGGAGTTCAATTGCTTGATTTAAAACAAGTTCATGATGAGCGAGGGACGGTCGCAAAAATGCTTAGCAGTAAAGATCCGTGGTTCAGCGGATTTGGGGAGATTTATTTCTCTACGATTCATCCCAACGCAGTTAAGGCTTGGCGAAAACATAAAATTATGACTGCAAACTATGCTTGTATTGACGGGGCTGTCAGGATTGTTCTTTATGATGATCGAAAGGAATCAAAAACTTTTGGAGAGTTAAATGAATTTATTCTTTCACCTGAAAATTATAAATTACTAGTTTTAACACCGGGAATTTGGAGTGGATTTATGGGATTGGGGGAGAAAACGTCAATAATTGCGAATTGCGCATCTATAGTGCATGACGATAATGAGGTTGAGAGAATCCCTTATAATTCAATAGATATACTTTATAACTGGTGAGAAAAAGTAAAAATATGGATGTAGTAATTTTCTGCGGTGGAAAAGGGACGCGGCTTTCAGAGGAGACTTCTTTCATGCCGAAGCCTCTTGTAGAAATTGATGAGCGACCAATTCTTTGGCACATAATGAGGCATTTTTCACATTATGGTCATAATAGGTTTATTTTGGCCTTGGGTTACAAGGGCGATCTAATTAAGCGATATTTTCGAGATATTACAAAGCTTCCACCAAGTGTAGAGTTTAAAATTGGGGAAGGTAAAGTTGTACCAATTTCAAATCTGGACTCAGAAATGAAAAATTGGGAAGTTGTATGTATTGATACCGGATTGGATAATGAGAAAGGTTCCAGATTAAAGCAGATACAACCGTTTATAAAATCAAAATCTTTTTTTGTGACTTATGGTGATGGTGTTGCTGATGTAAATTTAGACCGGCTCATAGAGTTCTATAAAAAGCAAGCTACTGCAGGTGTATTAACTGGAGTATGCCCCCCTTCGAGATTTGGTGAAATAGAAATCGCTGATGATGTGGTGGTAAGTTTTATAGAAAAGCCACAGATGAAGCAAGGCCTGGTCAATGGCGGCTATTTTATTTTTGATCATTCAATATTCGATTATGTCGAAGAAACCCCCACCTGTGACTTTGAATTTGGAGCGTTGCAAAACTTTGCCGCAACAGGGGGTCTATCAGTATATAGGCATGATGGATTTTGGCAGTGTATGGATAACATTAGGGAGAAGGAGTTTCTCAAGAAATTGGCCCAAACTAATAATGCCCCTTGGATGATATGGAAGAAATAGCCCTCTCTGATTTCTACAGAAATAAAAAAGTATTAATTACAGGCAATACCGGATTTAAAGGCTCATGGCTTACGCAAGTGCTTTTAGGCTTCGGGGCTAAAGTGTTTGGATATTCAGATGTAATATATCAGTCACCAAGCTTATATCAATGTCTTGATTTAGCTAAGCAGATCAAGCAGGTTATCGGTGACATTAGAGATTTAGATTCCGTGGCTACAGCTATTAATAGTATAAAACCAGATTTAGTATTTCATCTTGCTGCGCAACCTTTGGTAAGGGAATCTTATTTAAATCCGCTTCGGACATTTGAAGTTAATGCCGGTGGGATGATCAATATTTTAGAGACTATTCGCAATTATTCAGATTCACTTACTGCTGTCCTTATAACTAGCGATAAGGTATACAGAAATATAGAAATGATTAATGGATATCGTGAAGATGATTTAATAGGTGGAAAAGATCCATATAGCGGATCAAAAGGCATGGCAGAGCTTGCTATATATTCGTATTTTCAAAGTTATTTTCAAAAAGCAGTAAATGAAAAGCGTATTGTGATTGCAAGAGCTGGTAATGTTGTTGGTGGTGGTGATTGGGCTCAAGATAGATTAATTCCAGATGTGATTCGGGCGATCGAAGCATCAGGAAAAGTTATGCTAAGAAAGCCAAGCGCTACCAGGCCGTGGCAGCACGTATTGGAACCTGTTGTTGGGTATTTAAAGCTTGGGATGTGCGCTAAAAATAACGAATTAATTAACGGGATGGCATTTAATTTTGGCCCGCTGATTTCTGAAACGGGTTCGGTTTACGATTTCTGTGAAAATTTCTTGAAGGCACTAGACCTGGACCCAAAAATATATCTAGAGATTGATTTTTCTCCGACAATGGAGGCTCCAGAGGCAAATTTATTAGCACTAAATTGTGATAAAGCTTATGGACTAATGGGTTGGTCATCAAAGTTAGAGCGAATTAGTGTAATAGATATGACGGCTAGCTGGTATAAAGCTTATATGAATAAGGATAATCTTGTGGATTTAACTAACGCGCAAATTAAAAGTTACCTTACTCATGGCTAATAAAGTTTTGGTTCTTGGGGGGGGTGGATATTTAGGTTCTGCATTAATTAGGCAAATGAATCTTGAAAACATTCCTCATCACTACACAACGACACACAAAAATAAAAACATAGATAATACTAAAATAGTAGGAGAGAAAATATATTTAAATTTTTTGGATGACTTAGGAGCTAAAAAGGCTTTAAAAATTTTAGAAGAAGAGGATTACTCTTGTATATTAAACTTAATATCATCTCCAAAAAATTCAAGTTTAGGCCCTTCGCAGTTAAGAAAAATATGCATTGACTCATTTTATTTTGCAGAAAATTTAGCAAAAAAAAATAATTGTAGTCTTTTAAACTTTACAACAGTGCATAGTAAAAAAATAGGCCCTAAAAATCAATATGAAAGAAATCACCGCCTGAGAAATAAACTCGTTAGCAGAAAAAATTTTCTTGGGTTTAATTTTTTTAATATAGTGGTTCCAAATGTATTTGGATTATTGGGAACAGAGATAAATCGTGGAAATGAATACTTATTAAATTCGTGGATTAATAGCGCTAATGCCGGAGAAAAAATAATTGTTAAGAGTCTCGAAAATCAAACGAGGCAATTTATGTGGATAAATGATTTTACTTCTGAAGTTATTGACATAATACTAGGTAGGAACAATATACTTATAGACACGTGCTTGGCTAGAAATTCCTTACATCTAAAATTTAGCGAGGTTCTTTTTGCGCTTAAAATGGCAATTCAAGAGTGTAAAAAAAAAGATATTGAGATTCATGGAGACGGATATTCAAATTGGTTCGATGATGTAGATTCGAATAGTTTGAATGTAAGAATTGTTAAACAAATTATTAGCAGAGAGATAGTTTTGTGTGGAGAACATAAATGTGCTTTTTAGTATAGTAATTCCCACATTTAATAGAGGCAAAGAACTCAGCCTTGCTTTAGAGTCAATCGAACAGCAAACTATTAGTAGTTTTTTGTATGAGGTGGTGATAGTAGATAACTACTCCGAAGATAACACGCTTGAGGTCATAAAATCATTCAAAAATACTCTAAGTTTTTTGCAAGTCCATAATCATGGAAATATTGCTTACTCAAGAAATGCTGGTGCAAAAAATGCACGGGGAAAGTACTTAGTATTTTTGGACTCTGATGATAGTTTTGCCATTACAAAATTAGAGGAAATTCAGAAGATATTAATTTCAAATGAAAAAATAAAATGGATTTATCACAAAATTAAAGAAAAAAAATCTAAGCCTAATGGTGATTTTTTTACGAAGAAAAAAATACCAAAGATAAGAAGACTAAAAAGCAATCAGTTTGAAGACTTAATGCTAAATGGAAATGCAATGGTAACATCAGGCGTAATTATTGAGAGGGAAATATTTCTAAAAAGCAACGGGTTCAGTGAAAAGCGAACGCACATTGGGGTAGAAGATTTTGAACTATGGGTTCGTTTGACATCAATGAAATTAAATGCTTTTTTCGTTGATAGAGAGTTAACATACTACGGTCTTTCACATAATTCCGAATCAACTCTAAGTAAGTCATATATCAATAAAACCTTGGCAATTTATAGAGAATTTAGATCAAAGTTAATGAGTAACATTTTACGAAAAAAAAATAAGGGACTTGCTTCATATACGTATGCACGTATGTATATTAAATATGATGGTTATCTAAGTAGGAAGAATAAATTACTATGTACTTACGCGATTATTAATGGAAATTTAAGAACCAAAACAAAAGCGTTTCTTACCTTGCTTCGAGTTTTTTGATGTTATCAGTAGTAATTCCGACATATAAAAGATTTGATAAGGTAAAAAACCTATGTCGTATACTGGAACCAATTGAATGCGTTGGTGAGATTATTTTGGTCGGATCTGAAACGTTCGACTTTCAGAAGCACGAAAAATTGATCCGTGGAAAAATTAAATATGTGTTGGCGCATGAGAATTCAGTTGCCTTAAAGCGTAATATTGGTGCCAAAGAATCTAAGTTTAATTACATCTGTTTTTTGGATGACGATGTAGTAATTGATTCTCCATCAATCAATCAACTAAATAAATTGCTACATAATAAAAAAAATACCATCTATTGTGGAACCGTACGGTATAAATATCTAAGCTCAAGGGGTATTGATCTATTTTTAAAATACAGAAATAAAAGAGCTATATTAGGATCGGTTGGATCTAACTCATGGAAAAATTTTGTCAGCATGTATTTTGGCTGCTCAAAGAAATTATTTAATATGCTCGGGGGATTTGATGAGCGTGTTAAGGGGTACGGAGCCGAGGAGTATAGTTTTGCATTAAGTGCGAAAATAAATGCAGTTCCGATAGAGTTTAATACTTGGATAGTTGGGTATCATGATGAAGTAGATACCTCTATTAAGATTAGGAATGAAAAAGTTAAAATGACCATTGAAAATGGTATGCGGTATATTGAAGAAAATGAGATTGAAATTCCATTGTTAAAGAAAATTCTTTTGAAAACATTAGATTGCATCCCATTAAAAATTAATATTCTTTTTTCTTTGCTAATAAATAAAATAGTAAAAAAAATTGAAGTATTCTTAGAACAAATAAGATATAGTTCATTTCCATTTTATTTATATTGCGTATTGTGTCGATTTCAGTATTTTCTAATACTTTTATTAACGATAATTCAAAATAAAAATTCTATACAGAATAAATAATGCTTATAAATAAGCTTAATATAAAATTATTAAATATTTTTTTTTATAGCTATTTTTTTTTGGCTCTATATAGGATAAATATATTAATAGCAGCCATCCCATTTATAGTTTTTATAGCGATATTAATAATTAACTTTAGAAGCTTAATTAGAAAAATAATTCTAGGGAGATATTATGATTATCCAATTTTTTTATACATAATATTTATACCAATAGGATATGGGTTACTTAGTTTACTGGCAAATCAGTATGGTATTTTCGAATATGGTAGAGTTTTAGCCACTACGTTACCTATCGTAGTTATATTTTTAATTCAACCAGCTGAGCTCAAGAATATTAATATAATTAAACCATTTTTAATATTCGGATTTTTAGCAGCTAGTACAATATATTTTCAATATGTTTATGGTCCAGTTGATTGGTTTGCTGCTGATTCTATGAGGGGTGGCTTTAATAGGTATGCATCATTAGCGGGAAATTTAAATTCATATCCTATTGGTCTCGGTGGATTATTGGCTCTATATATTATTTATAATAAAAGTAATGGTATTAATTTCATTAATATATTAGGATTTTTATTTTTAACAATCGCAGGAATTTTAACGTTATCAAAAATCGCAGTATTAAATATTATTATTGTATGTTTATTAACATATTTAATTTATTTTAAAATATTAAATTTATACAAATATTTTTATAAAATTATAATAGCAATATTTTTATTATTTATTATTTATTATTTAATAAAAGAAAATGATTATATAGTTAATTATTTTGAATTAATTCTATCCTTTGTAGGATTAGGTAGTCCAAAAGTAGTGGATTATCACCTACCTCTAGATGATGTAGTGTATAGACTTACTGATTTGCCTGATTTTAACTCTTGGAGTTTATTTGAAGTTATATTTGGGGGCGGCCTAATTGCATTTGGTTCCTCAGTAGGCGCTAATGGAACTTTCTATCATAATGATTATATTAATTACATATCTGCAGGTGGGGTACTTGGATTATTTGTACTCTTAAATGCAATTATTAGGCCTATTAAAATATCTAGAGATATTGCAACCCTATCATTTATTTTGCTAGTAAATCTTTGTTTTGGTAGCGGAGTATTATTTCATTTCTTTGAAGGATATATATTGATTGCAATAGCGTATTTTGCAAGGTGTAAGTTTGAAGAAATTATTTACAATAATAGAGCTGGATTTATATGACTTTCAATCTATTTCTTATTTTTCTGGCGGGAATTTTATCTCCATTACTACCAATACCGCTTACAATCATAGGCATACTTTTGGCAATGGATGGTAGCAATACTTATCTTAACGTTTTTTACTTGTTTGTTTATGTATTATTTGTAGACTTTGTATCATTTTTTTATAATTTTATTTACATTAAGTATAATTTATATTCTTATCTTAAAAATAATTTTATTCTGAGATTTTTCAACTTAAATTTATCAAGTAAGAAAAATAATTTAATAAAATTATTATCAGAAAAAATCTATAAAAATAATTTATTAATTAAAATGGTATTGTCAAGAATGTTACTTCCATTCACCTTATTTTATACTTTATTTGTACTATACAGAAATAGTGTCAATTATTTATATATAATAATATCAAGTATAGTTGGACTTACACCAAGAATTTTAATAATTTCAGGTTTAGTTAATATTACTCTTGAATTCGTACAAACGTCCTCTATAAATTATACTTTATGCATTATTATTACTGTTTTAATTATGATTATGTATTTAATTAAGAAAATATTAATAAATAAATGAATTCTAAATTAATAAATAGCTATCTGGCTATTTTTACAATTATTCTATTTAGCTCGGTAAGAAGTAACATCATTTACATTTTAGTCTTGTCTCTAGCTGCTTTATATTTTTTAAAACAGATAAGTTATCAGTTTAAAAGTTTTAATTACTCTATTTTAGAATTTTCTTTAATTATTTGGCCCATTTTAAGATTATTAATTGATTTAAACTCTTTGAACTTTCATCCTTTTGTTGCCCTTGTCTATTTATCAATTTTAATTCTTTTAGGCAGAAATTTAACTCTTAATTCTGTTAAAAATTTGTGTTATTTATATCTTTCTACTGGTATATTTTTTATTATTATTTATACCCTAATTTTCTTTCTTAACTTTTATGGATGCATAACAAGTGAGCCCCTCTATTACAGGTTCGGGATTGCTCGGTACTCCTCTTTATTTGGCTCACCTGGACAACTTGGCTACATAGTTGGTTATTTACTTTGTCTTACCATATTTTTAACAACTGGACGTTTGCGCTTTTTCCTTATATTTCTAATAACACTTTTTAGTGTGATTATTACATCTCGCGCATCCCTTATATGGTGTGTAATTTTACCCATTTTAGCCAACTTCTTTTTTCAATATTCACGTAAATACCTTATTTATACTGTGGCTGTTACTGTCACACCTTTTTTATTCTTATACTTCATATCCCCTGATTTGGTTACTTGGATTTTACCTTCGGTTGGTCTCAGTCCAATCAATGAAGTCATTAAATCTGAAACAATTGATCCGCATTTCACCACCATCAGCTCGAGAATATTTTTCTCCTTGATATCTGATCCATATAATCTAATTATTTCATCAACTAGCGGATTTTTTATTCTTCTTTTTGGTGCTGGTGTTGCCATACTTGGGATTCCAGTAGGTTTACATGCTCGTGAATCCTTTTCAAATTATTATCAGATTCATAATGGAGTCTTAGAGGTTTTCTTTGCTTTTGGTTTATTTTGGTCTCTTATAATATCAATTTGCATATATAAATTCTTTGAACTTTTCATTCGTGATCATGACAACTTATTTAATAATAACAATTTTACTTATTGTATTTATTGTCTAGCCATCATATTTTTAGTAAATGGAATAATGGGCGTAACATATTTTCATATTTGGCAAGTGAGTATACTTGCTATCATTATTAATTTTCACCTTATTTACAAGGAAATTAAGTGAACATAGCAATTCTTTATGGAACTCGTCCAGAAATTATAAAATTAAATCTAGTTATTAGGCGACTTCAATCAATACCAAATATTAAACTTTTTAAGGTTTGGACTGGGCAAAACTACGACACCAACTTAAGTGATAATTTTTTTCAATGTTTTCCCCATGCATCTCCAACACATTATCTTGAATGTTGTTCTACTACTGCGGTGCAGTTTGTTGGATCTGTTATTCAAAAAATGGATGATTTTCTTGCTATGCATCCTGTTGATGCCGTCCTTGTTTTTGGGGATACAAATAGTTGTCTTGGTGTCTATGCAGCCAGGCGTCGAGGCATTCCAATTATTCATTTAGAGGCAGGCAATAGAAGCTTTAGTAGAAGGGTGCCAGAGGAAGTTAATAGGGGTATTGTTGATTGGCTGAGCGATTTGAATATTTGTGTTTCCGAGTCGGCTCGTCAAAATTTAATTAGAGAGGGATATGATCCCAGATTTGTAATCAATGCTGGCACTCCTATGAGGGAAATACTTGATGAATATAGCCTTCAAATTAATTCAAGCTCAATTTTGGATCAGTTAGGGCTTGCCACAAATTCTTATATTTTAGTAAGCTTGCATAGAGAAGAGGTTGTCGATGATTCAAATAATTTATCAAAAATTCTTAATTCCATCTTAAATATAGCTAAAAAAAATAATAAAAAGGTTGTACTGTCATTGCATCCACGCACAAAAGAGAGGCTTGGTGAAAGTATTTTAGATGAGGAAATAATTTTAATGCCGCCTATGAATTTTTTTGATTACATTAGCTCTCAAAAACAAGCATATGTTGTCATTTCAGATAGCGGAACAATATCCGAAGAAGCTGCAATTGGTTGTTTTCCAGCTGTAATGATGAGGCTTTTCCATGAGCGGATTGAAGCAATTGATGATGGGATAATTACTCTCGGGGGGGTTACGGAAGAGCATTTAGAGCTAGCAATAGATACAGCAATCTTATTTAAAGAGAATACCTCTAGTAATAATGACTACTTACGTACTAACTTTTCCACTTCCGTTGTGCGTTCGATGATTGGATATATCAGCTCAATTCATGCTAAAAATAAGTTATGAACATTTTAGTAATTGGTTCGGCTGGAATTATTGGGCGCGAAACAGTGCGTATTTTTACTGAAAATTCATCAACCCAAGTATTTACATTTAATATTCCATTGTGTGATTTTGGGCAAGGCATCAAGGTTGCAGAGTCAATGATCATAGATCTTGATGTGGATGTAATTATTTACTGTGACAGATTAAGTGGTAAAGAGGGCAAAAATCCTTCAGAGCACAATATTTTTGACGTGAATGCAAGCATACCAATTCAAATTGAAATGTTATGCAATTTGTACGATAAATTTTATGTGTATGTAAGTACTGATTGTGTATTTAGTGGTGGTGGAGTTTCTTTTTCTGAAATATCATTACCCAATGCAACCAGTCTTTATGGTAGGTCGAAGTATTTAGGTGAGCCCAATAGCGTTAACTCCTTAATAATTCGTGGATCGTTTCTTGGCATAACAAACTTGGGACATCAAGAGGAGTTGATTGATTGGTACTTGTCATCTACAAAGCCAGTAGATGGTTTTGTGAATGTATTTTGGAATGGGGTAACAGTTAAAGAATATGGTGAAGTAATTTTTGATTGTGTAACGGCAGGAACAAGGGGTATACAGCACTTATCTGGACCAACAGTATCAAAATACGAATTACTAAAAGCTATTGAAAATGTTTTTGGATCTAATCAATGCAGTATTCTTAAAAAAGAATCAGGGATGGATTGGAGATTATTGCGAAGCTCCAAATATTATTTTAGCGGTGACCTTGAAAGTCGTCTTGGAATGATTTTAGGGGCATCATCAGTATGAATAAAAAGAAAATATTGGTCTTAACTCAGTACTTTTACCCAGAAAATTTTTTAATTAATTCCTTGGTTGAATTAATTAGTGATGATATTGAGGTTGATGTACTTTGCCCATATCCCAGCTATCCTAATGCTAGTCTCTTTGAGAATAATAATTGGAGTGATTGCGAATTTTTGGACGACAAATTCCCACATAAAATAAATCGAATAAGATCGATATTGAGAAAAGGGGATGGCGTAATTCACCTTCTATTTGTGAGCGTGTCATTTATTTTATCGGCAACGATATGGCTTTTATGTAATCGAAGAAAATACGATGCAATATTTTGCCACCTGCCATCGCCCGTATTACTGGGCATTGCGCCAATATTTGCCTTTAGGTCTGAAAAAAAAATATTATGGGTATTGGATTTATGGCCTGAAGCTGTTATGGCCAAATTAAAAAGTTCAAGAATTCCTAAATTCATACGTAGCCCGGCTGGTTTATTTTTAGATTATCTTATCAAGATAATGTATCAAAAAAGTAATGTATTGGCTACACATACTAGTGAAATGGTAAAGCATCTGGAGGCTGAGTCTAGTAAAAAAGTTTTTTTATTCCCGCAGTGGGGGGTAACTGTTTTACCTAATTATGATCATCCGGCAATTCAAATAACTCATGATTTCTGCATTGACTTCAAATTAAATGTTGTTAACGCAGGTAATTTTGGTGTTCATCAGGATATAGATCTCTTAATAGATTTAACAGTTGCATGCCCAAGTATTGGCTTTGTATTTTTAGGTGACGGTTCTAGATGGACTGATTTGGCTGAGAGAGTTGCTAGTAATAAGTCTAAAAATGTTCTGTTGATTGATCGGGTTTCCGAATCCGTACTTATGGCGTTAATTTCAAATTTTGATGTTGGGTTATCAACCCTTCAAACTGGCGGCGGGCTTTCTAAAATCTTGCCCAGAAGAGTTAATCTTTATATGCAAGCTGGGCTTGTTCTAATATCCCATGGCACAACTAATGCTTTTGAAGGTTTAGACGATTTGGATACATTAAGATCCTCCTCTGATGAACCGATACATGATTTGGTCTATAAGCTAACAGCTTTAGAGGAAATGAGTCGTGAAAACTTGGAGCAATTAAAATATGAAACTAAAAATTTCTATAATAAAAACTATAGTGAATCAGAAGTAAGTAACAAATTTATGAAGATGCTGGATTGAAACTTAGGTAATAGATTTTGAATATATTAATTACGGGTGCATCAGGCTATTTGGGTAATAGTATAGTTCCGTATTTGCTAAAACGTGGGCATTCTATTTTACTGGTTTCGAGAAGCAAGTTTTCACACTTAAATCAATTCCCCGGGATAGATGAGCTAACTTATGATGAGTTATTTTCATCACACTTTAGTAGATCTTTTGATTGCTGTATTCACCTTGCCGTATTAAATAATTCGAATATCCTTTTTACATATGAGGATTTTTACGATGTCAACGTAAGGCTAGGTGTTCGAATCCTAGATTATTGTTTGCAGAATGGTGTAAAGCGTTTTATATACTTTGGCTCTGCACATGAATTTCACCCAGGAAAATTAACACCTTATTCTCAAACCAAAAGATGCTTTAGCGCTATATCCCAGGAATACACTCATCACTTCGACGTCATAAATATTTGCATTCCAGCAGCTTATGATTTGAAATCCCTGCCAAAAAGATTATTACTCATTTCTCGGTTTAATCCGCTTGCTAAAGACATAATTCTTGATTCTGTAAAGATTTTTTGGCCTTTGTGTTCAACTGATAGACTCTACAATACGGTTGAAATATTTCTCGCGAAGGATAGCAAATCTCAGATACATCATTGCGCAGATGATCAGGATGATAATCCAATTTACATTTTTTTAAAGAAAGCCCTTGATATAACTGGGTCGCTTCTAACTATATTCAGTCTCTGGTGGCTTTTTCTGCTAATTTGGATAGTAATTAAAATAGATGGAGACGGCCCATCGATTCTACGCCAAATTAGAGTTGGGAAAAATAGGACTATATTCACGTGCTATAAGTTTAGAACTATGCAAATTGATGCGCCTGTAGCTGGTACACATGATGTAAGTACCAGTTTTGTTACTAGGCCAGGAAGATTGCTGCGCCAGTATAAGATCGATGAATTACCTCAGGTTTTGAATGTACTGAGGGGGGAAATGAGCTTTGTGGGACCAAGACCTTGTTTGCCGATTCAAAATACTCTTATTGAGGAAAGGGATAGAAGAGGTGTTTTTGGCGTTTTACCAGGCATAACTGGGTATTCTCAAGTAAGAGGATTTGATATGTCAAACCCAGTAATGTTAGCTGAAAGTGATAACTTTTATGTTGTTAATCGCACGATAGTGCTCGATTTAATTATTTTATTCAGAACTATTTTCAGAGGCAAAAAATGCTTATAAAGATTATATTTTTAATAAATTTCAAAAATAATATTTCATCTATTTGATATGAATTTAACGCCTAATTTATTTGCGAGTAATCTATTAAAGCTGCCTCGAGGTGTAAAGAAAGTATTGCTCGGATCACTAGACTTTTCTTCTTGTGTTCTAGCATCATGGCTTTCTTTGGGATTAAGGTATGAAGTTCTCATTGTCCCATCTGGAGCCTTCCTTAATCTATTAATCTACTCAACACTTCTATATTTTCCAGTTTTTTTATATTTTGGGCTTTATAGGGCGCTTTCTCGCTATTCTGATTTTCGTGCCTACTTAAATATTTTTAAAGCATTTATTGTCTATTGCATTTTCGGATGCGTCCTATTTGGTATGGTAAAAATTGATGGTGTACCTCGTTCTTTGGGACTTATTCAGCCTCTAATTTTTTTGATGCTAGTGCTTGCGACACGTGGTTTAGCAAGTACTATTCTCGCTTTTGGTATTGTCGGTAGAGTTAGTGACAAATCAAAAATTAAAATTTTGATATATGGGGTCACTAGTGCTGGTCGTCAATTGGCTGCATCCGTTTATTTAGGCCAAAAATATAAGTTAGTTGGTTTTTTGGATAATAATTCCACTCTATGGGAAAGCTTTGCGGAGGGAGTTCCCATCTTTAGATCCCCAGATGTTTTCAGGGTGGTTCAAGACAATAGTATTTCTGAGATTTGGCTTGCGCTATCTGGATCTGATTCGGATAAAAGGTCCGAGGTTATCGAATCAATGCGCGGACTTAAAGTGCGGATTCGATCAATGCATAATTTCTATGAGCATGGGAGCGGGAATTATCTCCATGGGATTGAAGAGCTCGATGTTGCTGATTTATTGGGGCGCAATCCAGTGAATGCAAATCTACAGCTCTTGGAAAGAGGCATCTTAGATCAGGTTGTCATGGTTACAGGAGCTGGAGGTAGCATTGGCTCAGAGCTATGTCGGCAAATTATAGAGTTTCAGCCTAAAACACTGGTTTTGATTGATCAATCCGAATTTGCTCTGTATAAAATTCATACAGAGATCTTGGGGTTATTGAGGAGTAGCAATTTTGATTCCTCAATTTCTGAGCCTATAAACCAAGATAAAGCACCATTTCAAGTGGTTCCTATCTTGTCTTCGGTTGCCGATGATCGCGCTATAAATGAGCTCTTTGAGCGTTGGAGGCCGGATACAGTGTTTCATGCGGCTGCATACAAGCATGTACCCTTAGTTGAAAAAAATATAGTAGCGTCTATTTCTAATAATGTTTGGGGAACTTTATGTTGTATAAAATCCGCTATCAAATTTAATGCAAAGAATTTTGTTCTAATCAGTACCGATAAGGCAGTTAGACCAACCAATGTAATGGGAGCCACTAAAAGATTGTCTGAGCTTGTCATGCAGGCTTATGCAGCTGCATCAAAAGATTCCTCTACGATTCTAAGTGCAGTAAGATTCGGAAATGTACTAGATTCGTCGGGTTCAGTCGTTCCTTTGTTTAGAAAACAGATTCTAGAAGGTGGGCCGTTGACATTAACTCACCCAGATATAACGCGCTACTTTATGACAATACCTGAGGCTGCTCAGCTAGTAGTGCAGGCCTGTTCAATGGCTAGCGGTGGTGATATTTTTGTTCTTGATATGGGTGAGCCAGTTCCAATAATAAGCTTGGCGCGCCGTATGATTGAGTTTTCCGGATTAACTGTTAAGGATGCTGCAAATGAGAGTGGTGATATAGAAATTTTAGTTACCGGACTTAGGCCAGGAGAAAAGCTTTATGAGGAGCTTTTAATTGGGGGTAATCCTGTGAGCACTAGGCATCCAAAAATAATGAAGGCAAGGGAGTCCTATATTGAATTAGAAGAGCTAAACCATAAATTAAATGACCTATTAGAAGCTATGAAATTAGGGAATATGCGCTTAATTTTAGATATATTGATTGGCTTGGTTCCAGAATATAATCCTTCTCAAGAGGTCGAAGATTGGTCGTGTTCCAGTTGGCACGTATATTCAGGGGGTGGTTCCGATACGAAATCTACCTCACACTGATTGCAGATGTTAAGAATTCCATTTCATCTATCAAAATCATTCAAAATTAGGAGTTTTATTTAAATGGAGCATAATTTTTGGGGTAAGCTCGCATCAAAATTCCTAAGAAAATCTTTTGATGTCCCTATCAAGAATTCAAACAGTGCCATTATTGGGCGAAGTTTATTTAGCGTAGGGAGGTTCACATACGGACATGATTCAATTTCAGTTGAGCAGTGGGGTGAGGGGGCTCCTTTGAGTATTGGAGCTTTTTGCTCTATTGCCGGTGATGTAAAAATATTTTTAGGCGGCAATCATCGAGCTGATTGGATTACAACATTTCCATTTGGGCATATTTATGAATCAGTATTTGGGGGAAAAGATATTGTTGGGCATCCATCTACTAATGGGGGAGTATCAATAGGTAGCGATGTTTGGATTGGCCAAGGTGTAACAATTATGTCTGGCCTAACTATTGGCGATGGTGCAGTGATAGCTGCAAACTCAACTATAGTGAAAAATGTACTTCCGTACTCAATAGTTGGTGGCAATCCTGCGCAACTTATTAAATTAAGATTCGATAAACAAATAATTGGATTGCTTATGGAGTTGAGATGGTGGGATCTTGAGGTAGGAGTTATTAAGGAGCTAATGTATGACTTATCTCAGGCACCAGATCCATCAAAAATTCGCCAATGGGTTGACATTTATCGTCTAAAATCTCAACATCCACAAGGATAGGGTGCCGTTTAGGCGTGGTTCATAAGTATTGAATCTATATGACTAAAAGTATATAGAGTGGGATGGGTAAATCCTAGCTCATCTGTGCTAATTTCGCCCTTCTCGGAGCTTACGATGACTCAGTTGGGTATAAAAAAATAGATATCGGAGAGTAAATGAAAAAATTACTCTTAGCTAGTAGCGCTATAGCGATATTGGCTACCCCTGGATTGCTAATGGCGCAGACCAGTAAATCCCCCTTACCGCCAGCATCAGGTCAAGGCTTTACGGAGAAAGGTCTCAAGCGCATTGATACTTTCTTTACAGACCAAATTGCCACCAATAAGATGCCAGGCGCTGTTTTAGCAGTTTCTAAAAACAGCAAGTTGAGTATTTTTAAGCCCTATGGTTATCTCGATAAAGATGCTCAAAAGCCCATGACAACCGATGCCATCTTTAATTTGACATCGATGACTAAAGTGATGGCAACGGTAGGCGCCTTAACTTTTTATGAAGAAGGAAAGCTGCCTCTGAATGCACCAATTTCAGATTGGCTGCCCCAATTCAAGAATATGAAAGTCGGTCAAGTGGATGCTGATGGCAAGCTTACTACGAGCCCCGCAAAAAATCCTATCACTGTCCAGGATTTGATGCGTCACACCAATGGCCTTACTTATGGCGGTCGTGGTGCAACCCCGATTAACCAGCTTTATCCTGCTGGCTCTGCTCCTGCTGCAATCAATCTGTCGACCGAGGAATTTATTGACAAGTTAGCTTCTGCACCATTGTTATATGAGCCTGGTACTGTGTGGGACTATGGCTTTGGCCTGGATGTGCTTGGCATCATCGAGGAGAAAATTGCAGGGAAGTCTCTTGGCGGTGTTTTGCAAGAGCGTGTTTGGAGCAAAGTAGGAATGCCAAATACATCTTTTCAGTTAGCTGAAAAAGATCGCTCGCGTTTAGCTCAACCATTGCCATTAGATCCCTTAACAGGGAAACCGCAAAAGGTGGATATTCATACCAAGCAAGTGAAGTTTGATTGTGGCGGTTCATGCGCTTACTCAACAGCGGGCGATTATTTGCGCTTTGGTCAAATGTTACTCAATGGCGGTAGCATTGATGGTAAGCGTGTCTTAGGTCCGCAAACCGTTACATTCATGACAGCCAATCATTTAAACAAAGAAATTAAAAATAATGTGAGCGGTACTGAGCCCGCTCGTATTGGTTATGGTTTTGGTTTAGGAGTGGCCGTGAGAACAGAGCGAGGACTATCGGCTAATAACGGTAACGTTGGCGATTACTCTTGGAATGGCGCTTACGGCACCATCTTTTTTGTTGATCCAAAAGAGCAGATGGTCGT
>Ga0114968_10000215_pt1 | contig 43077 bp, 38 predicted proteins | sample M_130807_EF_Meta_FD_87020 | JGI IMG/M metagenome (GOLD analysis project Ga0114968, IMG submission 87020) | Freshwater microbial communities from Lake Montjoie, Canada to study carbon cycling - M_130807_EF_MetaG | ecosystem: Environmental > Aquatic > Freshwater > Lake | place: Lake Montjoie... | reverse complement strand
GTTCATCCTAAATATCAGGAATCAGATGTTCATAGATGGCAAGCCCGTGACAAATAAGGAGTATCTTGCCACAATGAAGGATCGGGGTTATTTCAAAGACTGCTAAGGAGTTATATGCCAGCCGCCCACAGACATACCGATATTTGCTCAGGTCACGGATGCTTCCCACCCCGTAGAAACTTGGAGGGGTCAAAGAATGTATTCGTAAACAGTCTTGGCTGGCACCGAAAGGGAGACGGTTGGGCAACGCATTGCTGCGGCCCGTCTTGTCACCAAAGCAAGACCGCAATGGGTTCCTCATCGGTCTTTATCAACAGCCGTCCCGCAGCACGGGTGGCTGATCCTGTCCATTGCGGCTCCGCTTGTGCTAGGGGCAGCACCAATGTCTACTGTGGAGGTTGATGGATGTTCTCATCGCTAATTCAAGGTTGGTTTGAACTCGGGATTGCCCTCTCAAGCATGATTGGTGGAATCATCACGGGCATCGTGTATGCCCGCACCCGCGCGGCAAGCGAGGAAAAGAAGCAGATCGAAGAAGCATCGATCAGCATCAAGGGATCCACATATCAGGCAAAGCACACCGTCATTCATGAAACATTGACCGATCTGCGGATTAAGGTCAAGGCCGATAGAGCGCGTATTGCCCATTTTCACAACGGTGGAAAATTCCTTGATGGAACCCCGATGAAGAAGTTCAGCATCACTCATGAATCGTGTGAGCGAGGCGTTCCGTATGACGGCGGCAATTTGCAGAACATCCTTGTCACCATGTTCTGGAACCTCATCGAAACGATGCGCGATAACGACCCAAGGGTCTATCACACAGAGATCATGCCCGATGGGTATTTCCGATCATACAACAAGTCAAACGGTATCGTTGGATACGCAATCCTCCCGATCATGAAGCAGGAACTATACATTGGATTTGTGGAGTTGGAATGGTTTGACGAAGAGAAGATCCCCACGGGAGAACACGAACGACTCATGGCTCATCATTTTGAGCAATCGCGTGATTACATCGAACTTGAACTGGCATTGCGATAATGGCAAAAGCAACCAATACATCCATCGATCTTGACATCAACTTCGACCGCAATCTTTTGTCGAATGATGTTGCCCTTCGCCGCGACGAGGAAGCGATCAAGCGGTCTCTTCGGAACTTGATCCTGCTACGCAAGAATGAGAAGCCTTTCCACCCAGAAATCAGTTCAGGAGTTCAAGACATTCTGTTCGAACTCGTAGATCCAATCGCTGTCGTGGAATTGAAAAAGCGAATTGCAAACATGATTCGGGTGTATGAAACTCGGGTCAATGCTGCAACAATAGACATAGTGGATGTGCTAGATAAAAACGAGATCCGCATTACAATCCATTTCACCATCAAAAATGTGCAGCGGTTGTTCTCGACAACTGTTGCACTACAGAGACTACGATGAGCAATACCTCAAACACCCCAATTGATTCGCTTGAGTTCGATCAGATCAAGACGAACCTCAAGGAGTACTTGCGCGGACAGGAGCAGTTCAAAGACTATGACTTTGAGGGATCTGCTCTGTCAATCGTACTTGACCTCCTCGCATACAACACCCACTATCAGGCGTTTTACGCCAACATGGTGGCAAACGAGTCGTTCTTGGACTCGGCAGTCATGCGGCAATCCGTGGTCTCTCTTGCGAAGCACCTAAACTATACCCCTCGTTCTAGGAAGGCATCGCAGTTGGTCGTTGATGTCGTGCTGACACCTGGCAATCCAGCCACCGATGCGTTCACACAGTCAGTCGTTCAAGGCAAGAAGTTCCTTGAAAAGGGATCGATTTTCCGTGGTAAGGATTTGGAGGGCAAGGCAGTCAATTTCGTCACTCTAGACACATACAAGGCAGCGCGGGTCAATGGTGAAAACATCGTACAGAATGTGACGCTCTATCAGGGGTATCAGAAGCGGTTGTCTTATGTGGCAAATACACAGGGGGGAACCGCTGCTCGGTTCACCATCCCCGACTTGAGTGTCGATATCGATACTGTGGGTGTGGTCGTTCAGCGGTCACAGACCGACAGCACGGGAACTGCACAGATATGGAAGAGATCCACAGATGTAAACAAGTTGGACTCGACTTCCACGGTATTCTTTACACAACAGGGTCGGGATGGCTTGTGGGAAGTCTATTTCGGTGATGGCGTGGTCGGCAAGGCAATTGAAAACGGCAACCTTGTGACGATTCTCTATGTCAACACCAACGGTGCAGCGGGTAATGGTATTGGATTCAACGATACACCGACGAAGCGCGTGATTACATGCAGCGACAACACGGTATATGAAGTCAGGGTCAAGACGGATGCAAATGGAAAGGTGCTGTCTTCTTTTGGTGGTCAGAATCCCGAAGATACGGAATCGATTCGTTACTATGCCCCCCGAAACTATCAGGCACAGGATCGCGCAGTCACCGCTGACGATTATAAGGCATTGCTTGGGCGCGAATACTCGGATCGGGCTGATGCTTTCTTTATCTGGGGAGGCGAGGAAAATGACCCCCCGCAGTATGGCAAGGTGTACATCAGCATTAAGCCCAAGGTTGGTTCGCGGCTTTCCCTGTCGGAAAAGCAAGCAATCGAAAAGACCATTCTCGGTCAGCGGAACCTTGTCACAATCACTCCCGAAGTGGTAGATCCCGAAATCCTTTATATCAACCCATCGGTGACCATTTACTACGATGAGTCCAAGACAACCATGAATGCAGAGGGTGTGCAGTCAAGAGCATCGACATTCATCAAGTCGTTCAACAATTCCTACCTAGGAATGTTTGAGCGGGATTTTAGACAGTCAAAGTTCTCGTCCATCATCGATGGATCGTCGCCTGCGGTCAATTCAAACACAGTAGATATCACTTTGTCCAAGATGTTTGAGCCAAACCTAGGTAGGGCTGCTCCATACAACATCAAGTTTGACAACGAACTGCTGCATCCAATTGATGGATACTCGCCAATTTTGTCGAGCAGCGTGTTTGGATATCAAGACTTGACATCTAGCGCGGTGACCAAGCCAATCGTTGATTGCTATATGGATGATGATGGTTACGGTGTTGTGCGTATCTACAAACTCGATGGTGCAAACAAGATCGTTGTCATCAAGAACATCGGCACTATTGATTACACCACGGGCTTGGTCACCCTTCGTAACTTCAAGGCAGAATATTTGGCTGATGGTGCAACAACCTTGTCGCTGACGGTTGTACCCAAGAAGAAGGACATCTTCGGTCGCAGAAATCAGATCTTGATGATTGATTCCACGGGCATCTCGGTTACTGCAATCCCAGAAAAGACTGCAATCAAGAAAAACGCAAGTGACGCAGCATTCAACGGCTGATGAAGAATACCCATGACAATCGAAGGTGATCGACAACTCTCAAACTTTGTTCCCGACAGGCTTCCTGAGTTTGTCCGTGTCGATCATCCGACCTTGGTGGCATTTCTGTCTGCCTACTACGAGTGGCTTGGCTTGCGCCGAAACTCGGGGAAAATACTGTCGCCGTTGGAGATGAATGACATCCCCGATATCGACACCACATTGGATCAGTTTGTTGATCATTTCAAGTCAGAGTATCTGCTGAACTTTCCAGAGACGCTTGCGGTCAACAAGACCACCGATGAGCCTGTCGATCCTCGCCGCCTGATCAAGAACATCAAGCAATTCTATCTCGCAAAGGGCACAGAGAAGTCCTATGAGTTCCTCTTCCGCATCCTTTACGATGCATCGGTCGAGTTCTATTATCCCAAGAAGGACATCATGCGCTTGTCATCGGGTCGTTGGACACAGAACAACTACCTCCGAATTTCAAACAGCCTTGGTGATCAGATCTACGAAGCGGCTGGCAATAACATAGTGCAGTATGATTCGGGGGGCAACATCGTTGCAACTGCTAGGGTCATCGATGTAACGGTCTATCAGATCGGTAACTTCCCCGTGGCAGAACTCCTGATAACGGGAAGAAACGGTACATTCAGAACAGGAAACCTCGGAATCGACTTCAATAGTGGGGCAGCAGATTTCCATGAAGTCACGGTTTACAGCGTGGTGTCTTCGGTAACGATCAATAACGCTGGCAGCGACTATCAGATTGGTGACAGAATCAAGTTCGTTGCCAATGGTGACAGCGGTCAACGGGGAACTGGTACAGTTGTCGAAGTCAACAGCACGGGTGGAATCAGAAAGATCAACATTGACGATTTCGGAATCAACTATACAAAAGCACCCACGATAGCAATCAATTCCGTTCGCGGATCGGGTTTCAACGGAACCGTTACTGTTGGATCACTCTGTCAGTCTGCGGGATACTATGCAAACAATGACGGTCGTCTTAGCACAAACAAGGTGCTTCAAGACAATCACTTCTATCAGAATTGGTCGTATGTGTTGAAGAGTGAGGTAGTGATTGATCGCTACCGCGAAGTAATTCGTCGCCTCGTTCACCCTATTGGTACAGGCATGTTTGGATCGGTTCTGATCAAGCGATGTGCGAAGGAAGATCTCGACAACTCATCAGCCCTGATGTCGTTTCGTATTCCAATCATTGGGCACTATGTGCCATATACATTCAAGACTTTTGACGATCTGTCGGTGTGGTTTCTCTCGGGTGTCACAGGCGGCGGTCTTACTGCTGCGGGATATTCACCCGACACCCACGACATCTTGATACAGGGTTCTGGAAATGGTTTGGCTGTCATTGGAAACCCAATCAGCAACAACATTTCATTTGTGACTGCCACTACGGGAATACTGAGTCAGTCGGGATTCCCAAATGCAGATCCATTCTGGATCGTATACCCACATGCCAACAAGATGGTTGAGCGTGGATACCATATCGCCAAGATATGGAACACACAGATAGACGATTTCGTTTCCACAGACGGTGGGTGGGGCGAGTGGTCATATAGGCGTGAGAATGGATTGACTGCTATGCGTGATTGGGAGAGCGATCTTCGGTCAACTATAGGGCCTCATGCTCCTCTTTACACCGAGCCATATGATTTCAAGTATGCCCTCCTTGAATACGACGAGACTAGCGAGTTCCGAAAAATTACCGCCCGTGCATTCTTCAATATGCCACAGGGTCAGCATTTCGACTGTCGGGATGAAAATATCGTTAATGTGGCCCTACCACAATTCAGTCCGATTAGCCCAATCGCGGGTCAAGTAATGAGCAATTTGCCGCTTCCCGCGAACACCCTAAGATCAGATTATGAATTCTTTAGACGGGCAATCGTGCAGTTCGGCATAACCCATGAAGAAAATCTTGCATACTACAAAGCGAAGGAGATTCGTATCTACCTCGACAATGTCCTAAAGGCAACCGTGGGAATCAATACCCGCAAGGTTTCTATCAATGGGATCAAGGACGGGCGACACACATTGAAGATGGAAATGTATGACGATCAGCAGAGACTGATCGGAGGCACACAGAAGATCGTGCCGTTTGCATATGAGTTCTCTTATCTGATGGAAGCGGAAGCACTCTAAATACAAAGCAATGGCTGGATCCTGCGACCCATTTCGTCAAAACCACAAGCGCATCGCAGCAGATGCGCTGCTTGGCATCTATGGAGATGTCGATGATAGCAATCTTTTCCTGTCAATCGGCAGGATCGTTGGGTGGGGTGATGACAACGCCCCACCGCCGAGTGTTGATAGTGTAAAGGACGATACGGATTTCTGGAAGTCTGCGTTTGCCCATAAGCGCATCGATAGATCGGATGTCTCAATCGTTGTCAGACGATTCGACTGGACGCCTGGTACCGTATACACTCCCTACAGGGACAACATCGATCTTTTCGATGATCTCGATCCATCCCCGTTCTATGTTTTGGTCGATGAGGAGCGGGTCTACAAATGCATCGATAATGCTGGTGGTGCAGTATCTTCAGTTGCCCCCATGCACACCGACCCAAGAATTCGCAAATTGGGGGATGGCTATCGGTGGAAGTTCCTTTATCAGATTCCTGAATCGAAGCGCAAGTTCCTGACCAAGACGCAAGGCAACAGCATTGGCTACATGCCCGTAGAGTTCATCGATTACTTGCGGACAAGCGATGAGCGGATTCTTCAATGGACTGTGCAAGAAGCAGCGGTAGATGGTGAGATTGCATATGTGCAAATCAATCCAGATGTCGTACCTTTTGTCGTGTCTGATCGCTGCGTATTCCCTGCTGGAAACAATACGGTTGTTGCAGATGTCCCTATGGGAACAACGGGCATCACCCTTGCATCTCCCTATTTGTTCTTGCAGACCGATTACTACAAGGACATGGTTTTGTCCATCGACAGCGGCTATGGTCTAGGTCAGCGAAGAGCAATTGCATCGTTCGTTCCGAGTGGTGGCGGAAACGCCGCATTTATAGCGGTAGACCAACCGTTCTCAAGCAGCATCTCTGGTGGTGCAAACGCATGCACATTCTCCATCGTTCCCAACATCAGAGTGGTCGGTGATGGCTCCGCATATGCGAATTCGGGTAATCCATATGCACAGGCAGCAGAAGTCTCGGTACGATTTGGCGGAACGGCAGGAACTGATGTTCTTCGCGTGAATGGTGTCACCGCCTGCAATGAATTCTTCGAAGTGACCAAATTGATCGATTCCATTGAGTTGGTCGATGGGGGCAAGGATTACACCTTCGCATCCTTGGAGTATGTGAATGGATTTGCTGTTCCGACAGGTAAGGCAAACCTAGCAAATCTTGCTACCCCAATCATGTCTCCACCTGGTGGGCATGGATCGAATCCCGTCAAGGAATTGGGTGCGTCCTCTCTCATGGTCGTGAAGCAATTTGATCGTGGCGAAGGCGGCAAAATAAGCACAGATAACGACTACCGTCAGTTCGCGCTGATCCTCAATCCTGTGCTAACTGAGAAACAGGTTCGCCTGAATTTCTTTGGAAGCGGTCTCACAGGATCGTTTGTGGTTGGTGCGACTGCACAGCAATCCACAGTCGGTGGGTATGACGCTGCATATGGAACGGTGTCTTCTTGGACACAGGGAGTATCGGGACATAGCGGAACAAGCGAGTTGGTTCTCTCTTACATCAGGGGCGGTACATTCGCATATGGCAGTCAGATCAACGGATTGAAGGTTATGAATGTTGATGAGCGAATCTATGCGGGTTCCGAATCTCGCAGACTCCTCAAACTTACGGTAGCACCAACCGATGTCTCATTCTCTGGAAGCGGTGGCGATTTCGTGCGCGGCTATATTGCTCATGGAATTGGAAGTTGGAAATCATCAATCTCGCCATCAAGGGCAACAGGCGAAGTCTACGCATGGGAACCTCAACTGGGAACCAACAAAAATGGATTCTTGTATTTGGAAAATGTGCAGGGCAAGTTCAAGCACCTTGAATGTGTAACAGAAACAGATCCGTTTTATTCGGGCTTTTCGTCGCGCGGATTGAGTGGAATTGGTGAGATCTCTGCAATTGACAGCCTCATCAGAGAAGGAGTTGACGCATATGATCAGACTACTTCGCTGGTGATGTCGTGGGACGATACGCATCCCTTCGACACCTACTCCTTCAGCAAGGATAACTATCAGTCCTTTGCATACGGAAGCACGGGGTCAGCCAATGGCTATGTGATGGATTGGTCGGTGGGTGCCTCTGGAACAACAGGAACACTTCGCCTGTCGGGTACGCAGGGGAGATTCTATGCGGGAATGACCTCATCTTATACAGAGGGATTTGCCACCGTGAGTAAAGTTCTCCACACGGGCGAACTGAAATATAGGTCTGGAGAGATCCTATACATACAGAATATGAAGCCGATTCAGCGCGGCTTTGAGCAAAAGGAAGAGATCAAGATCGTTATCGACTTCTGAGGTAGGAATAAATGCCATCATACGACCCAAGCCTGTTCAATGTAGACCCCTATTACGATGACTTCAGCGAGGACAAGAAGTTTCTTCGTTTGATGTTCCGTCCAGGATATGGCGTTCAGGCAATAGAACTGACGCAGATTCAGACCTTGCTTCAGAATCAAATTGAGCGACTAGGCTCCCATATCTTTGAGGAGGGCAGCATTGTCCTTGATGGTCAGATCAGCGAAAATCGTGTTAAGTATGCAAAGGTTAGTCTTGGCACGGGCGTAAGCCCAAGCGACTTCATCGGTACAGTCGTGGGCAGTTCGGGCAAGGCAAATGCCCGCGTTGTACACGCAGAAAGTGGTCTTGCAAATACGACAGACCCGTATCCTGTCCTGTTCTTTGAATACATGGATGGGTTGAGTTCGTTTGCTGCAAATGATATTCTCGCTGCAACCGCAGCAAATGGTATTGGTATTACCGCTGCCGTCACAGGCCCAGCGGGATATAACACAACTGGTGATGCAATCGTAGCATCGGTTGATCGCGGAGTGCGATTCATCGAGGGGTTCTTTGTACTCAACACGGCACAGTCCATCGGCGCATACAACCTCACAGGTGCCGCAGGGAGTCAGGTTCGCGTCTACGACAATCCAACCACATCGATTGGTTTCTCGGTAGACAAGTCATTCGTTACTGCTACAGATGATACCTCGCTGAACGATCCTGCATTCGGATTCTACAACTATGCAGCACCTGGTTCTGATCGATTTGTGATCGATCTTGTTGCATCGCAGCGCGGATTCACGGCATCCGACACGCAATCGGTTGACAACTTCTCGCGGGTAGGCTTCGTTGAATTCATGCGCGTGGTTGATGGGGACATTGTCAAGGTAGAAAAGTATCCAGATTACGCAATGCTTGAGGATACCCTTGCACGGCGTACCTATGACGAATCGGGCAACTATACCGTAACCCCATTTGAACTCACTCTGAAAGGCCCAACTGCTAGCGGAAGCAATACTGTCCTGAAAGCAGAGTTGTCTCCTGGCAAGGCATATGTCTTCGGATACGAGTTTGAGACGCAGGGCAAGACAAAGTTGAACATTCCATGTGCGCGTGGATCGAGCCATGAGCGTACAATTACCCGAGATTTCAATCGCTCGGTTGGGCCTTACACAAAGGTCACCTTCTCGGGAATCCCCGATTCATTCGGTACAACCGCATCGCTTTCGACCCATCCAAAGGTCGTACTATCCACAGGAGCAAGCGGCGCAGCCTGTAGTGCAATCGGTACTGCAAGAATTCGTTGGACGGAGCCGTACTCCCCGCCGATATACAACCTGTCGCTATATGACATCAACCTCACGGGTGGCGCATTCTCGAACATCACCCGCGTGTTCATGCCAAACAAAACTGGCACGACCTCTCACCTGTTCAGCATCACGGGCGGGAGTGCCAATCTTGAGTTGCAAGATCAGGGATCTTTGCTGTATCAGATTCCCGAAGGATCGGGTGTCACGGCATTCACGGCAGGCAACTACGCAATCGTTTCGTACTCGACACAGACTGCTTCCTCATCGACTTATGCCTTCACGATCAACTCATATGATCCCGTTGGTATGCAGTTCCCCATTCCCGCAGCCACAACAGTAGCATTGCCTAATGCAGATGTGGTGGTATTTGACAATGACGGCAAGGTTCTTGGAGGCACGGCAGCGCGTGGGTCGGGCGCAAATCAATTGTCAGTCACGGTTACTGGCACAAGCGCGGGCAAGAAGTTGACGGTGATCGCCACGCAGGAGTTCGCAAATACCGCTACTTCCATGACTTCATTCAGACGGTCGAAGACGCTGAATACCGTCAGTACATCTCTCACGGGTCAATGGGCTGGTGCGCTCACGGGAGACGGTAGGGGGTCAACTTCAGACACTCTGTATTTCAACGGTTATAATGATGTCACGCAAGTCCTGTCTCTTACTGGAACCATCGGAGCAAGTTCGGGGTTCAACTTGCTTCCATACTTCTCGTTTGACTCGGGTCAGCGCGATGCCCACTATGATTGGTCTCGGTTGACGCTGAACCCAGGTGTCACGGGTATCACAGGCCCATACACCGCAACATTCAAATACTACAGCCACAGCGCAGGACTCGGCCCGTACACGGCACAATCGTACCCCGACTACGAAAACATTCCCTCGTACACAAGCAAAACAACGGCAACGACATACGGTCTGCGTGACTGCATTGATTTCCGTCCCGACAGGGGTGTCGGTGGGGATATGAGTACCACCACATGGGTACCCACAAATACGAATGCAAACTCCGACGATTTCACATACACCCATTTCCTGCCAAGAACCGACAAGATCGTTCTGACCCGTGATCGCAAGTTCTCGGTCATTTCGGGTATACCGTCTGTAAATGCGGATATCCCCGTAGACGATCCAAATGCAATGACTCTCTATACGGTGAGGGTCAATCCGTACACACTCAACAGCGATGATGCTTCTATTCGTTATGTCGAAAACAAGCGTTATACAATGCGCGACATCGGTGACCTTGAGAAGCGCATCGAGGCTGTTGAGTACTACACCACGCTGAATCTTCTTGAGCAAGAAGCCAAGGCGAAGAGCATCCTTGATACAAACGACACGGAGATGCCCAAGCGCGGTATCCTTGTCGATCAGTTCAAGGGTCACGCAGTCGCAGACAATACAGATACGCTGTTTGCCGCAAGTGTCGATTATGAGAACAACGAGGTTCGTCCTCCCTTCACTACTCGTTCGTATAAGTTGACTGGAGCCACAAACATTACCAATGTGTCTGGTGCTACCGCTGATAAACTGTATACGCTGTCCTATACGACATCGGCGGATATTTCAAATCTGCTTGCAAGCGGATCGGTGACAATCAATCCGTTCAATATCATCAACTACTTGGGTAGCATGTCTATCAGCCCCGCTACCGATACATGGTTCGACACGACTAAGCAGCCAAAGGTCATCGTCAATGTCGAGGGTGAGAATGACAACTGGCAGCAGAACAGCAACTACGGCTTCGGTACACGCTACAACGATTGGGAAGCCATTTGGTTCGGCAAGGACAATCAGAATGCAAAGAACACCCGCCCCAACTTGGTGCGGAACAAGTTGCTGTCTGCGAAGTCGGAAGGCGTATCGCTGAACGCAATCAATTCATCGGTGGCACCCGAGACGATGAAGAAGACGGTCAATAACAAGACCATCGCCCGTGATGTGCTTCCTGTTGCCCGCGCACAGACAATCTCCATCTCTGCCAAGGGTCTCAAGCCCAATACAACCTTCTTTGTGTTCTGTGATGATGTCAATGTGACCCCGTACTGCACGGCATACAACGGACAGAAGACCAGCAGCAAGGGAGAGGTCGCTACCGACTACTCCTTCAACTTGGTGAACAACAACTATGTCGCGCAGAACTTCCTTGTGGGTCGCCATGTGATCCGTATCATTGACAGCACCAACATCGATGATCCAAGCACATGGACGATGTCGGCGGAAGCAGTCTATGCGGTCGAAGGCACATATAATTCGCTGTCGGAAGATGGGCATCTCGCAACCCGTTTGCCAGAGACTCGTCGCAAATCTGTCAAATCCTCCAAGGTTGTTTCAAACCTTTCTGAGATCTTGACGGCCGCGGGGGAGATTCGTGGCTATACAGAGCCAGTTTCGCAGACCTTTTATGTTGATCCCACCAAGTACCCAAGCGGTATCTTCGTCAAGGCTGTCGATCTATACTTCAACACAAAGGACAGCCTAACGACGATTCCTGTCACCGTACAGATTCGTCCAACGATGGCGGGGTATCCCCACCCATCGAAGGTTCTGCCCTTTGCATCTTCAACGCTGTATTCGGACAGCATCAGCACAGGCGATCTGATCACATCGGGCGGTTCCAATCAAACGAACTTCGCCTTTAGCAGCCCCGTGTATCTGTTGCCTGGTCAGGAATATGCAATCAGTATCCTGACCAACTCCTCGGAATACTCTCTATTCTCGGGATCGGTTGGCAGCAGCGTGTTGCTTGCGAATGAGCAGGATCCGAAGTACAACATCACAAAGCAGCCGATGATGCGGTCGATCTTCAAGGCTCAGAATACGGGCAAAATGGTGAAGAACGACAACGAGACCTTGGCGTTCCGTCTGCATCTCTGTCACTTCAGCAGCACGGGAAGCATTCGTTTCGTGAACGGTAGTGGAAGTGGTGACACACAGTTCTACATCAACGAGATGCGACTCAATGCCGTGGACATTGCACCAGAAGGCTCTGCAATTTCATATTCTTCCATCGTACAGAGCAGCCCAAGCGTCACGAACTACACGCAGTTCTTGCCGAACAAGAACATTGTGCCCGCAACTGGATACCACCTGATCACATCGGGAACCTCTCAGGGCGGCGTAGCATCGGTTGATGTCACGATGAGTTCAAGCACAGACGGAATGGTGTCGCCTGTCTTTGACTTGGAGAAGTCAAGCCTTGTCACAGTATCCAATACCATCAACAACAATACCATAACAACGCGGGGCGATTCGCAATACAACGGCGAATTGGATCCAACCAACTCGGGTTCCAATTACAAGACCGTTGCACGGTACATCACCAAGAAGGTGACGCTTGATGAGGGCATGGAGGCAGAAAATCTGACGGTTGCCATGTCGCTGTGCAACCCAAAGAAGAACAGCAGTATTGCGTCCTCAGTAAAGGTGTTCATTCGTCCGATTCCTGTCGGTGAGGTTGACTTTGAAAACACAGATTATGTCGAGTTGACCACAAGCGACTCAGGCGTGTCCTCCTCGGATACAGACTATCGTGAGGTTTCATTCACAAACATTGGGTACACCGCCCTTACCAAGTTCAAGACCTTCTCGGTCAAGATCGTCATGTTTGGAAGCCCGACAGGTGAGGCGGTACCACACCTCAAGAATCTGAGGATCATTGCCACATGATGCCCAACCGCATTCGTGTCAAGAATGAGAGCATGGTGCGAGACACCAAAACAGGTGCCTTGCTCTCAACTGACAGAGATGCGGTTATGGCATATGAGCGCAAAAAGCAAGAGCAGAAAGCGCAGAGGGATCGGATAAATAGGCTGGAGCAAGAGGTCTCCGATCTGAAGGAACTTGTATCGAAACTTATAGAGAAACGGTGAACACCAAATGTCCTGTACCGCAGCAGACCTGATCAACATCCAACCACTCGTTCTATCGGACACCTTTAATACATGGTTCGACAGAACGAATGAGATCATTGCCGCCGCAAGCGCGATCAATATCTTTGACATCGATGTTGGCCCTACAAACAGCGGTCTTATCAAGGAAACTGGCTGCTCGGGTGGATATTACAACGGAGTGGCAACCATCTCGGTCAATCCTGGTGCGGGAATTGGTATTGGGGTACCCGCATTCACGAACAACTATAACAAGGTGATCATCGATGCGGTACGGCTTGAGAATCTAGGAACAGGTGCCTCTGCCAACCCGATGATGGATGATTACTACATCGTCAGCGATGTCAGCGATACTCGTCAGGGTTCTGCGGGAACGCCCAAGCGCACATGGGCGCACAGAATGCTGCCACCTGTTGTGACATTCGGAAACTCAGGCGAGGGAACATTCACCATTCAGGGAAATCTGAATGTAGTTGGAAACCTGAATGTGTCCAACACGGTTGCCTACATCGATTCAAACGACCTCCGCATCGAAGACAAGATCATCGAACTTGCATACAATCGGTACTCCGATTTTGTGGTGACTGGTGCTGGTTTAACGGCAGGAACCTTTGCAGTAGGTGCCACGGCATATTATACCGATAGCGGAACACCCACAGCAGGAAGCGCAACGACTATTGGTCAAGTTCGTAATTGGACTTACGGATCAAGCACCACAGGCTCCATCCAACTTCACTCGTTTGCACTCGGTGGTGTGGATGATTTGATTAGTGGTGGAAAGTTGGTTGTTACGGGACAGTCCTATACAGGAGTTCTTACACTAAGCAGCACCCCTGTTGCAGGAACCGATTTCTTCAATGATGAACTGCTCACACCCGCAGGCATCGACATTAAGGGTGCATCGGCAGACAAGACATTCCTGTGGAATCTCAGATCGCCCGACATGCAGACATGGAATGCATTCGTCACCAACACCAACTTGGGTGTTACGGGTTCGACGAATTACATCCTGTCTCCCAACTTCAAGGCATTTGGCTACAGCGATTCCAGCGTGAACAACTCGTTCACTTTCTATGGGTCATCGAACTCGTTCACTCGTTACGATGTCGGAACCGCCCTGACGATGCGACACAGCCCAACGGGTTCGGCTGGCATCACCTTCGGTATCGTTTATACGGGAAGCACGGGGCCAGCAGTTTATCCAAATGTCCCTGTGTACGATTGGGTCAAATACTATAATGCAGATCAATTAGACGGGGCACATGCCCTGACCACATCGACTCCTTGGTCTATTCCCGTTTCGTTGGATGATGGCAAGTTGCATCCCGATTGGATTCGCGCCGATGCGCTCCGAAAGACATTCTGCCAAGCCAATCACGGGTTTGCTAAGGGGCATGTCGTTCGTTTCGATTTCGATGGCTCTCTGACATTTGCTCGGGCAAACACAGTCGGTAATGCAGAGGCTGTTGGTATTGTAGAAAGCGTCACGGGATCTTGCTTCAGCGTAGTCACGAAGGGCTTCATCTCTGGACTCACCGCAACGGGTGGTCTTGCTTCAATCTATCCGCTCGTTACGGGCAATGCATACTTCCTGTCTCCTGATGTCGCGGGTAGCATGATTGCCAACCCAGACTCGGGCGCATATGAAGTACTGGCAGGAGAGGTTCGTAAGGCGATCTTGGTTTCCACAGGAGTCGGATCGGGATATGTTGTAAACTACACGGGTATCGTAGTTGGTGACACACCCACAGATCTCGTATATCTCCGCTCGGTAGCCCCAATCGGAAGCGTTCACCCGTTTGCGGGCGCAACCTCGGGAATTCCCGATGGCTGGTTGCTCTGCGATGGTGCTGCAAAGGAACAGGATGAGTGGAGCGATCTGTTCTCTGCAATCGGACAGAAGCACTACGCGATTGCAACCGTCTACGATTCGTCCACTATCACCCTTGAGGGAGATACGCGAGGTATTGCATCAGGCGATGCTTTGACAGTCACATGGGCTACGGGAAGCGCAGACATCATCGTGCAGTCGGTAAACACAACCACACGAAGAGTCGTTGCGACAACAACCGCATTTTCGACCCTTGATGCCAACATCTCTGTCAAGGTTTACGGGCGCACCGTTGCATCAACAGTCGGTCGATCTGTATTCTTCCTGCCAGACCTACGCAGACGAACCGTATTCGGCACCTCGTCTGAATACAGCAGCCTGTCACCATCTCTTTCACTTGGTGCAGTTGGTGGTCAGGATACTGTTACGCTTCTGCCAAGCAACATCCCACAGCACACTCATGGCTTGGATGCAAAGGTTCCATCCGATCCCTTTGGTGCGGCAAATGCATCTTCGACTGATCAGACGGGTGAATTTGAAGAGACGGGCGATACCCCCGCATCGTTTGATACGCTACCGCCATATGTCACGATGCATTGGATTATTCGTTCCAAGAAGGGTCTGTCGGCAACGATCCTGACGGGACACAACCACGACAACTTCTACATCAGATATGACATTCCACACACGACTGTGGCGGGTGCTGCGCGTACCCTGACTGATTCGGATCGCATTCAGTTCCGTTCTAATGCCAAGGTGCTTCGTAATGATGCAGATGACACCTTCAGAGGTACGCTGACAATCACGGGCAACCTATTTGTGCAGGGTGTTGGTGGCGACACGGTCGATGCAACCATCGTTGGTGGTATGAGTGCTGATTACATCAACACGAATCGCGCATATATCAACCAGTCTGCCGTTGTCAAGTTGGCAAGCGCACAGTTGCTGAACATTACGGGTGGGTCAAACACCACCGTGAAGATGTATCCTGCCCTGAACTACGGTCTCACGGGTGGAACCAAGACATACGATCAGACAAAGCGTAGCGCAAACAGCAGAAACCTTGTGGTGGATCACAGCACAGGCGAAGTCAGCGTTCGACCTCTGCACACAGTCAGCGAAAATGCTCCTCCCACAACCACATCGGGATACCCCGAAGGCTTCGTTTGGTATCAGACGGGTACTGGCGTTGAGACTGACTCTTTGGCAGCAACCAATGGTTATGTTGTATTGCCAGGTGGCATTCTCATGCAATGGGGAACTGTGACTACGCCTAGTGGCAATGACAATAGAGTGGCAGTAACTTTCCCCAAGCCATTCTCGGCAACTCCGTGGTCTGTTACTGTCACCCCCAAAAATCACCAATCTGATCCCGCTGAACCTTGGTCTTCTGGTTCGTTTGACTACTCGGGACAGTATCAACTCCCAACTGCTACGGGAATGTATGTGATCGCTCAGGCATCATCGGGCGATGTAGCAAATGTGGCTAAAACTCTATCTTGGATTGCAATCGGTAAACTGTAATGGCACAGACGATCAACAGAGACATGGATCAGGGCGCAGACTTCTCCTTCTCCTATGTGGTGAAGGGTGATGACGGCACACCGACCAACATCGGAAGTGGCTATACCGCCTACGCGCAGATGCGTAAGTTCTACTCATCCTCAAGCGCAACTACCCTGAATGCATCGATTACAGGATCAACGGGGAACATTAGAGTTTCTTTGGGTGCCACAGGAACGGCAGGAATCAAGGCAGGGGTGTGGTTTTATGATTTGGAACTGCATTCCAATGGCAGCAAAAATGTCCAACGCCTTGTGCAAGGCATGATAAATGTCTATCCCGAAGTGACGAAAATTCCTTGACAGGGACAGGTGAGTGGATATGATTCGCCTAAATACCTGACACAACCTCTTTATCATGGAGATTGATATGAGCCAGACCCTGACAGTTGAAAAGCCCGTTGTCGCCCCCGCAGCAAGCACCACAAATACGGTCGCTGCCCCAAACAAAACCAAGACGATCACCCTATGCATGATCGTGAAGAACGAGTCGCATGTCATCGAGCGTTGCCTCTCGTCTGTTCTTCCCATCATTGATCGTTGGGTCGTGGTGGACACGGGTTCGACTGACGGTACACAGCAGAAGATCAAGGATTTCTTTGACCGCAACGGCATTCCTGGCGAACTCTTTGAGCGTCCGTGGAAGGACTTCGGTCACAACCGCAGCGAGGCTCTTGAACTCGCACAGAAGACCGATACCGATTATGCTTTCATGATTGACGCAGACGAGATCCTCGTATTTGAGCCAGGTTTCGATCCCGTCAAGTTCAAGGATAACCTGACCGCCGATCTCTACAACATCTTTGCACAGTTCGGTCAGACGCGGTATCACCGTCCGCAGATGACGAGCAACAAGAAGCCCTTCTATTATCGTGGGGTTCTCCATGAGTATGTGGACTGTAAGGAGCCAATCGGCACCCGTGACTTTGCGCGTGGGTTCATGAACACCCCGATTCAGGATGGTGCCCGTTCGTCGGATCCCGAGAAGTACAAGAAGGATGCGGTCAGATTTGAGGAGGCTCTTGCATCGGGCACGGTTGACGAGAAAGACTTCAATCGCTACCACTTCTATCTCGCACAGTCCTACCGCGATTCGAACCAATGGGAACCCGCCCTTCAGGCGTATCTCAAGCGGGCTGATCTTGGCGGTTGGAACGAGGAGGTCTTCTACAGCCTCTATCAGGCGGGTCGAATCATGGAGATTCTGGAGAAGCCCGTTGACAACATCATTCAGATCTACTTCAAGGCGTATCAGGTCGCTCCGTGGAGAGCAGAGAGTCTGTGGGCTGCTGCCCGCCTCTGCCGTGCATTCTCGCGGTTTGATCAGGGTTACCGCTTTGGAAAACAGGCTCTTAAGATTCGTTATCCCGAGGGTGCGCTCTTCGTGGGTCAGGGCATCTATGAGTGGGCGATCTTGGATGAGTTTGCTATCCATGCCTTCTGGACGGGTCACTACAGAGAGTCCCGTACCGCCAGCATTCAACTCCTAAACGAAAATAAGTTTCCTGCGGATCAGCGGGAGCGGATTGAGGCGAATCTCAAGTTTGCAACCGATGCTATCGTCAATGAGGGCGAGGGGTGACCAATTGACGCTAAATAGTGGCAGTCTGACTACTAAAGGTAGGAACTCCACTTATGGCATTTAGCGCAATCCCTCTTGTTGGCGGCGGCGGCGGAAGTGACGGCCGAAGAATCCTAAACACATGGTCGGTGCCTATTGGGCACTCGTTCGTGGAAGGCAATATCGTTCTCTATACAGGGGGAACGACAGGATTCAGCCTCGCATTGGCAAACGATCTGTCTACTACGCAGACAGTCGGTGTTGTCGAAAGCACCACGCCATCGTCAATCAAGGTCATCTATCAGGGCGAGATCGATTTCACGGGCACTCTCCCCATCGATGGTGGTGCGGTTTCGCTCACCGCAGGAACCGTTTACTATCTATCTCCGACGAATGCGGGCAAACTAACTCCTGTTCGTCCAACCGACAGCACTTCCTACATTCAGGGCATCCTCGTTGGAACAGACAGCAAGAAGGGTCTTGTCATCAATTCGTTGCCATCGGCACCGACAACGGCATCCCTTTTTACTCCCGTAGGCTCCATCGTTCCGTGGGCAGGAAGTTACAACACAGTACCAAGCACATGGCGTATCTGTGATGGCGCAGGAGTACGCAAGTCTGGAAGCACCCCGATGGATGGGGTTAATTACTCTTATCTGTATTCCATCATCGGTGACAAATATCGCGTCACAAGTCTTGCATCAAGTACGACTGGCCCTGCGGGCAACACCGCCCGAGATGTCATTGTCTCCTTCTCCAGCGAGGGGCATGAGGACTACACGGGAACGACTGCTCACGGTCTCGTTGATGCCCTGTCGGATACTTACAAGGAATACAAAATCGGTTGGGGTGGTACTAACGATTATGCAATCGGTAGCCTGACTGCCGCCAACACGACAAGTGCCCGCTTTCAGTTCAAGCGCGGGTATCCAGGTGCAACTCCCGTCAATTTCAGCGGAGTCTCTCCAAGCAGCCTTGTCACGATTCAGTCTTTGAGTTCCAACGAGGCAACAGGTTGCACATCGGATCGCTTCTTCATCCCCGATCTGCGGGCAAGAACGGTCTTCGGTGTGGGATATTCGTCGGGTTTGTCTGAACTCAATCGTGGTTCAATCGGTGGAGATGATACCCATCTTCTCACAACCAACGAGATTCCAGACCACGACAACACAATTTACAGCGCATCTACCTTCTCTACTAGCGGTGGGACAAATGTTCTTGCATTTACCACACCCGTAAGCACAAGCATCACGAATGTCACCGCTCGGGCAGCATCGTTCACGGCTGACAACGAAGCGATTTCGATGATGCCCCCATATGTGGCAACGAACTGGATCATCAGACACAAGCAGTTCCAAGGCCCTGGCATCGAGATTGGGCCAGCAGGACAAAAAGGCTTGACTGGATGTGGCATCTATGTGGTGAGCAACACCAAGACAGGCACTTGCTACCAAGTGGTGTTTGGATATACGGGGTCGGACAATTGCAGCGGTGTGACCTTTGGCGTTACAGCCTGCGATGGCGCACAGGGCACTCCAGGAACTGACGGTGCTGCGGGATCACAAGGCCCCGCAGGCCCAGCAGGCCCCGCGGGGCCACAAGGCCAGCAAGGTAATGCTGGAGCAGATTGCCAATGCTCTAATTTCGGAGATGGCAGTCAATCGTATACCGTATGGGCTGCACCCACCTCACCATACAAGGATGGAATTGCAGGAAACCCAGAGGCAACATTCCTACCCACGAATCTGTCCATGGATCCGCTCTATCCGACAGACTTCTCGTACATGATGAACTCGTTCAAGTCTGTGAATACCGCACCTAGGGCTTCTGCGGCATTCTACTACCGCGATCCGTATAATGTCGTGAACGAGGCTGCATACCAATACGGCAAGACGCTGGCTACGCCTCCAAATCCGAATGTGAAGATCAGCCGTCCCACGGTATACAACCTGTCGGTGATCAATGATTCGGCATCAGCCTTCTTCCTGCCGTTTGATATCGTGTTGACACCTGGCGTTTATACGCTCGACAATCCGTGGTACAACTACATCAATCGTGATTTGTATATCCGAGCAGAGGCAAACAGCGTAGTCACACAGACAGTCACGGGTGTAACACTCCTGCCCCTGTATACCGCATTGGGTGCAACTGATACCAATCAGTTCAAACTGCAAGTAAACATCGGCACAGGTCAGTCGATGATTGCCGCAACAGGTTCCGCTGTTCGAATCTCTCCTCCTCTAACCCTAGTGGATGGAATCACAGGTACATACGGTCTGTCTGGAAGTCTATACGGAGTGACAGGTGGCAGCGGCAGCATCTTCAACCGATTGATTGTGGGTGGTCACGAAGTCGTTGGCATAAGCGGCCCGTACCTTACTATGAATGTCCGTAATGAAGCAGGCCTGTCGTTCGCAGCCTATCTCAACAAGACATTCACCAACTATGTCAACACGATGGATGTCTATAGGGTCACCGTCCATACGACAAGTCAAGGTGGCGCATTGTTTACGAACAAAAACACGCGCACATATCTCGGTGAACACACAGTCGGTGGTGTACAGGGTGATGGTATCGCGTTCATCAATCACTCTGCTACGGCTTCACTCAACGATAGAAGCATGACACCGTATATCTCGGGTGGGGCATACAGCAATGCAACAGCACTTCAGACAGATGGGGGAACCATTCGGGCAACGAACTGCATGTTCCTGAACTATCCAGTTGCCACTCATGCATATAATGGCGGCACGATATGGCTTGAGTATCCCGTAATCTCAAATTCCTATTACGGTGCAAGTGCGGAGGATGGTGCAAACCTCAAGATCTCTGGTGGCATCTTCAGCAGAAACGCATTCCCGATCATTACGGACGGTGCAAGTTTCACGAAGGTAACCCACAACCTAGAGCAGATGGGCAAAGCCACCATCGTTGGAAATCGCGCACCTGTGAGTGTTGTCAATGGATCTGCCGATATTGGCAGCACCAACATCATCGGCCCAGGCGTATTTGTGCAGAATGGTAATATTCAGATCAAGCCATTCACCATGATCTTGAGCGATCAGGGTGCTACCGCTGTTGGTGCATCAGGTGCAACTGGAAGATCTACAGCCGTTAGCGACAACAAATTTGCAATGCTCTCTGTCAATGGAAACATCAAGACACCCGACATGTATGGTGTTTCTGCTCTGAATGCAACCGATCCCGTTAGTCTTGCGTCAACTGCAAAGTTGAGCGGTCAGGGAACTGTTCAGGGCATCAACTCGCACATCATCGTCACCGCCAAGAAGACAAACTTTACAGTCGTGGTTGATACGATCACTATCGCAGAGTCCATTATGGCGAACGATGCACCACTTGCAGTAGAGGGTGCAATAGAAGAGGGAGTCTGATATGTTCAAGCATGAGGGTGATCGAATTTTCTTGGATGGGCTTCAGGTTTCATTGAACATTTTCCTCGTTCTTGAGCCAACATATCAGTATCCAAGTCAACTGGCTGTCATGTTCTATGATGGTTCTCGAAGGCACTATAGAACCCGACATGGATCGTGGAGTGTTTCGGGAAAATGGGAAGATGGGGATCGGTATCTGAGCCGCATTTCTGAGTTTTCGAGATTGGTTGCAGAAGAGAACAACGAGAACCTGGAAGTCGAGGCGGCTGTCGAGGAGGCAAAGCGGCTTGCGGAACCCGACATAAAGGCTAAATATCCCGAGGAGGATACACCAAATGTCGAGTTGCAGCAGCGGAATGATCTCAAGCCGAAGCGAACTAAAAGAGTACGCGCTTCGGGCGAACGGTCACCCCGTAGTGGAGATCAACATAGCGGATGAGCAGTTGGAGGATCGTGTCAATGACGCACTCCAATTCTTCTCCGAATACCACTTCGACGGGGTGGAAAAGGTCTACCTGAAGTACAAGGTGTCCCAACAAGACATCAACAACGGGTACATTACCTTTACGGCAGATAACACGATCAACAAAAATGCAGACGGGCACGGCTTCGAAGATAGCGAAGCAATTCAGACGAGTCAGGATCCTGATTGCCCCGAAAATGTCCTTTTGCAGAACCTGATCGTTAGCGTCACTCGCATCTTCCCGTTCACGCAGCAGTCAGTAGGCATGTTCGATGTTCGCTATCAGTATGCATTGAACGACCTGTACACATTCGGCACGATTGATCTCGTCCAATACGACATGACGCAGCAATACCTACAGTTGCTGCGTCAGTTCCTGTCTCCCGACAAGAGCATTCGATTCAATCGCGTGGCGAACAAGTTGTATCTGGATTCGGACAAGCGGCAGTTGAACCCAGGCATGTATCTCATCATTGAGGCATATCGCATCCTAGACCCCCGCGTATATCCCGAGGTCTACAACGACCGTCTTCTCAAGAAGTATTTGGTTGCGCTCGTTCGTTGGCAATGGGGAGTCAATCTCTCCAAGTACAACGGCATCAAGTTGCCTGGTGACATCACCCTCGACGGTCAGTCGATGATGAAGGAATCATGGCAGCAGAAGGAAGACATCGAGAAAGAAATCATCCTGAAGGGCGAGTTGCCCGTCGATTTCATCATGGGATAAAGGCAAACCATGGCACTCAATCCATACATCAGAGTCAACAACAAGACATACCTCCCCGAGCAGAATCTCGTAGAGGATCTGACCATTGAGGCCATCAAAATATACGGTCATGAGATGTACTACATCCCTCGGAGCATGCTCAAGCGGGATGATCTGTTTGGTGAGTCCAAGTACTCACGATTCACCTCGTTCAAGATGGTGGAGATGTACATGGACACTACCACCGCATTTGAGGGTGGCGATACATTCACCAAGTTTGGCTTTGAGATTCGGGACAGCGTGAAGTTCACGGTATCCAAGAAGCGTTTTCAGCGCGAAACCACTATGGGCAGACCTTTGGAAGGAGACTTGCTGTACCTACCGATCAGCAAGGGTCTGTTTGAGGTTAAGTTTGTCGAGCATGAGAACCCATTCTATCAATTGGGCAAACTCTACTCGTACCAACTTACATGCGAACTGTTTCAGTATTCGGAGGAAGATTTCGACACGGGCATCCCCGAGATCGATGCAATCAACGACGAAACAGGGTTCAAGGTCAACCTCAACCTTGGAGGAATCTATGGATCAGGATCTTTCGCAGAAGGCGACAGCGTTTATCAATACGCGGATGGATCAGTTACAGGGGCAACTACGGGAGCGTCTGCGCGGGCGGTGGTCTACTCGTATGAGCCTAACAACGATCCGAACCGAATATCTCTATCCAATGTTGTTGGCACTTGGATCGAAGAGACGGAGGCGGGAACAACCGCCTACATAGCCAAGGCAGGCAGAAACCTGTATGCGCCAATCGTGAGCAAGACGGACACGATGGGCATCCTAGACGAAGCGAAGAACGAAGCCATACAGATAGAGGCAGACACGGTCTTCAACTTTGACGAGAAGAATCCGTTCGGAGATCCATGATTCATGCTTGAGTACTTCTATCACGGCACGGTACGCAAGGTGGTCGTTGGGTTCGCCTCCCTTTTCAACGACATCCATGTCGTTCGCAATGACGAGAATGGAAATGAAAAGGAGCGCATTCGCATTCCGATTGCGTATGGCCCACAGCAAAAGTTCTTGCGCCGTCTTGACAGAATTGGAACGGACTTCGATCAACAGCAAGTGCGTTTGGAATCGTATCTTCCGAGAATGGGATTCGAAATCACATCTTTGCAATATGACTCGTCGCGCAAGTTGAACAGCATACAGCAGACCGTTGGATACAACGCAGCAGACAGAGGCTCATTGAAGAGACGGTACGAGCGCGTACCGTACAACATGAATCTCACCCTGAGTGCCATGACGAAGAGCATGGATGATTGCTTGCAAATTGTCGAGCAGATCCTCCCATACTTCACCCCCGAATATGTGTTCAGCATCAAGGCAATCGATGGGTTGGATACGAATGTGGACATCCCAATCGTGCTTTCATCAATCACGATGGGCGAAGGTGACGATGGTTCGTATGGTGACTATGCCACCCGAAAGACGAACTTTGCCACGATTCAATTCGTCGCCAAGATGTACCTCTACGGGCCTGTCAAGACCGCACCGCTCATCACGAACACGAATGTCAACATCTTTGACATCAAGGACTACGGCAAAGATCGGACAACGATTCCTCCATTTGCCGACATTGGTGCATCCGCAGCGGCGGGTGTTACTGCTGGTGGTTATGCACCATCTCTGACCGCAGGGTTCACAGGAGCCACGCAAGCAGAGGTCTATGTCCGAGAATACCCGCCGACACCATTCGTGTTCTGATAACTACAGAAAGCCCTGATAATGAGTGAAATTGACCTGAACATCGCCAAGACCCTAGGAATCGATCCTACGCCCGAGGAGCAGAAGACAGAGATTCTGCCCGTCAAGACTATCCCGAGTGGCGAATACGCCCCCATAGACGCGGATAAGGACTACAAGGAAGTTCGGACAAACCTCAAGTGCATCATCGAAAAATCGCAGGAGGCGATTGAGGGGATTATTGAACTTGCACAGGAGAGTCAGCAGCCCCGAGCCTATGAAGTGGTGGCGCAACTCATCCAATCGTCCCTAGAGGCAAATAACAAACTCATGGATCTCCACCGCCGCATGAAGGACATCAAGCGGGAAGAGAAGAGCAAGACCACGACTGTGACCAATAACTCAATCTATGTTGGTAGCACGGCTGACTTGCAGAAGATGATTCGTGAGCAGCGAAAGGCTCTCGACAGGGGCGAGGTCATAGATGAGCCATGATCATGAAACATACCTAGGCAACCCCCTTCTCAAGGGAGCCTATGTCAAGCAAGAGTTCAGCAAGGAGCAGTTGGCTGAGTACATCAAATGCTCCGAAGATCCGATCTATTTCATTGAGACATACATCAAGGTAATCACCATCGATGAGGGGCTGATGCCCTTCGCGCTCTATGACTTCCAAAAAGACATTGCTCGTTCGGTGTTCGACAACCGATTTACGATCTGTAAGATTCCCCGTCAGAGCGGAAAGACAGCCACCCTGATTGCATGCATCCTGCACATGGTACTGTTCAATCCGAGTTACAAGGCGGCAATTCTCGCCAACAAACTCAAGACCGCGACAGACATCATGGATCGGTTCAAGGTTGCATACGAAAACCTTCCGAAGTGGTTGCAGCAAGGCATTATTGAGTGGAATAAGACGAGCATCACCTTGGAGAATGGATCGAAGGTCATCTGTTCATCCACCTCATCAAGTGCCGTTCGTGGTTCGTCCTACAACTTCCTGATGCTTGATGAGTTTGCGTTCGTCCCCGAGCAGATCGCGGAAGAGTTCTTCACATCCGTATACCCGACCATCACATCGGGAAAGACTTCCAAGACTGTCATTGTCTCCACGCCGAACGGGCTGAACCTGTTCTATAAGATGTGGCAGAATGCCAAGAACGGCAAGTCTGAATTCGTACCTGTAGAGGCGCATTGGTGGCAAGTACCAGGTCGTGACGAGAAATTCAAAGAGACCACGATCAAGAACACATCGGAACGGCAATGGATCTCCGAGTATGAGTGTCAATTCCTAGGCTCACAAGAGACGCTGATCAGACCGTCCAAGATTGCTTCGCTGGCATTTCAGACACCGATCATGGAGAGCGAAGACGGATTGGCAATTTACGAGAATCCGAAGAAGGGCAACATCTATGCCACCCTTGTCGATTCAAGCCGTGCCATCGGACAGGACTACAACGCCATGGTGGTGGTCGATGTAACCGCCATGCCATACAGAGTGGTCGCAAGATATCGCAATAACACCATTCCGATCCCCGTGTTCCCGAATCTGATCAAAAACATTGCTGAAAAATACAACGAATCGTATATTCTTGTCGAAATCAACGACACGGGGCAACAGGTAGCAGACATCTTAAAGGATGAGTTGGAGTACGAGAACATCATCACGATCTCCATCAAGGGCAAGAAGGGTCAGAAGGTCGGTGAAGGCTTTGGTGGAGGCAGGACATACAACGGCATCAAGATGAGCAGTCAAGTCAAGAAGGCAGGCTGCTCTATCATCAAGGAGATGATCGAAGGGGACAAATTGATAGTAAACGATTTCGACATCATTGCTGAAATCAGTACCTATGTCTCCAGGGCAGGTTCTTACGAGGCACAGGAAGGCTACAACGACGATCTGGTGGCATGCCTTGTCATGTTCGGGTGGCTGACCACGCAGGAGTATTTCAAGGACTTGGTCAACCTAGATGTCCGCAAGCGACTATTTGAGGAAAAACTGAAGAAACTGGAGGAGGATCTCACCCCCTTTGGATTCTTTGACACCTCCGAAGATGAGATGGCAGAGGCATCACGGATGCTGGCAAGCGAACCTAGCGCAGAACATAAACAATCTAGGCGGGACAAGTCTTGGCTTGACGATGCGAATGAGATCCTTTGAATGCGTGAAATGGGCAAACGAATAAATACCCCCGTCTATCAAACCAATCCAAGGAGACTGAGATGGCATTCCAACTTTCCCCAGGCGTAAATGTAACAGAAAAGGACTTGACCACAATCGTCCCTGCTGTTGCGACAACCAATGCAGGCATCGTGGGCCTATTCAATTGGGGCCCCTGCAATAAGCGTATTCTCGTTGACAGCGAAAACAACCTAGTCCAACTGTTCGGCACCCCCGATGATGTGGTAGCCGAATGGTGGTTCCCTGCCGCCAACTTCCTTGGATACGGCAACAACCTACAGGTCGTTCGCTCCAAGATCAGCGGAATGGTGAATGCCAACGGATTTGGTGCCACGGGAGCATCTCATGGTGGCGCATGGTCACAGGACTATGCCCTGTTGGAGAACGATGACAAGTTCGATGCTGGAAATGTATACATTGCCGACCTGGGCGCATTCGTTGCTCGTTACCCTGGTGCAATCGGCAATACCCTAGAGGTACAGATCTGCGGAAGCAAGGCGGTTGACGCAACTGGTGTTGCTGGTGTTACCGCATATGGTCACAGTTTCTCGGATTGGACATATGCATCGCAGTTTGATGCTGCTCCCAATACGACCACCTATGTCGAATCTCTTGGCGGTTCGAATGACGAGTTCCATGCTATCGTGATTGACCGTGGTGGCTTGTTCTCGGGTACCCGTGGATCCATTCTTGAGAAGTTCAGCGGAATGTCGGTTCTTCCCACGGTCACTTCGTCTCAAGGTCAGAGTCTCTACTATGTCGATGTCATCAATAGAACATCGAAGTATATCGCTGCTCTTCCGAAGAGTGGTGCAAATGCATATGCAGATTTGCTCAAGGGAGCAACTGGCCCATGGGGAACTGTGAACTCGCAAAACTGGTACCTGACCAATACGCTTGGTGCTACTGGAACGGGTATAACCGCAACCAATACCTCTTTCGGTGTGGGTATTTGGAATCTTCGCGGTGGATCGAATGGTGTAGCAGCAGATCTCACCAATTACAGCAAGGTTGCATTTGGTCAGGATCTTGATTCGGATCCAGAGGGATACCGCATGTTCGAAGATGCCGAAACGGTAGATGTCAATCTGCTCATCGGCGGCCCAGAGAAGACATTCACGCCTGGAAACTCGACGGACACAATCAGCGGACTTGTAGGCCCGATGCTCAAGGATCTTGTCGATGCCCGTAAGGACTGCGTTGCATTCCTGTCTGCACCGAACAAGGATCCGAATGAGACCGATCAGGTCAAGTTGGATCGTGCAGTACAGTATCGCAACAACATCGGATCGTCCTCATATGTCGTGATCGATAGCGGTTACAAGTATCAATACGACATCTACAACGATACGAACCGTTGGATTCCCCTGAACGGCGACATTGCTGGTCTCTGTGCCCGCACCGATACCAACTTCGATCCTTGGTACAGCCCCGCAGGCTTCAATCGTGGTCAGGTTCGTGGTGTCATCAAGTTGGCGTTCCAACCCCGTCAGACAGCAAGAGACACGCTGTACAAGAACGGCATCAATCCTGTTGCTACCTTCTCGGGCGAAGGCACCGTTCTCTACGGAGACAAGACTGCCCAAGCCAAGCCCTCGGCATTCGACCGCATCAATGTGCGCCGTCTGTTCATCGTGCTTGAGAAGGCAATTGCCACGGCTTCGAAGTACTCGCTGTTTGAGTTCAACGATGCCTTCACACGCGCACAGTTCCGTTCACTTGTTGAACCATTCCTGCGTGATGTTCAGGCTCGTCGCGGTATCATCGACTTCAAGGTCGTGTGCGACGAGAAGAACAACACGCCTGAAGTAATTGATAGCAATCGCTTCGTGGCTGACATCTACATCAAGCCCGCCCGCAGCATCAACTTCATCCAGTTGAACTTCATCGCCACTCGTACTGGCGTGAACTTCAGCGAGGTCGGTGCCTGATTTGTGATGCAGGAAACCCACTAAATACCCACAAGGAGTCCTAAATGTCACAGTTCAGCATCGACGCATTTCGCGCTAACCTCATCAATGGTCTTGCAAGAAACAACCTGTTCCTTGTCCAAGGCAACTTCCCAGGCAACAGCACTCAATCCATTCAGGGTGCTGCCGCAGTAGCGGGTGCCCTGTTCGGTGGGGCGGTCGGTGGAGCCATCAACGCTGTCGCAGCAGCCGTTGGTGGTGGAAATCCCTCTTCACAGGTTTCGTTCCTGTGCAAGGCTTCCAAGATCCCATCATCCACCCTCAATGTCAACCAAGCCTATTACATGGGTCGCCCATTCAAGTATCCAGGAGACCGTACCTTCGCAGATTGGTCGATCTCCTGCTACAACGATGGTACCTATGGCTTGCGTAAGTCGTTTGAGGCGTGGATGAACCTCATGAATACGAATCGCACCAATGTCGGCCCAAATAGTATGAATCAGTTCATGACCGACTGGACGATTACCCCCCTAACCCGTGAAGGCAATCCAATTGCCAGATACAAGATGGTTGGATGCTGGCCAACAACCATCGCTGAGACAACCATGGACATGGCAGCGCAATCCGAGCCTTCCACATTTGATGTGACCATTTCATATCAGTACTTCGAAATTGAAAATGTAACCACCTAATTGAAAGGTCATGAGGAATCTACATAATGGAACTTTTCGGATTTCGCCTAGAGCGTTCTAAGAAAGAGAAGCAGCAGGAAAAGGCTCTCAAGTCGTTTGTCGTTCCGACATTCGATGACGGAGCCATTCCTGTTGAAGCGGGTGGCTTCTATGGTCAGTATGTCGATCTTGACGGCACCGTCCGCAACGATTTCGAACTGACCATGAAGTACCGCGAGATGGCACAGGATCCCGTTGTCGAGGTAGCAGTCGATGATGTGATAAACGAAGCCATCGTCGTGGGTGAGAAGAAGTCACCCGTGAAGATTGTCCTTGACCGCCTGAAGGCAAGCGACAATGTTAAGGAGCGCATTCACGAAGAGTTCCGCAATATCCTTCGTGTCATGCAGTTTGAGACCAAGGGCACGGAGATCTTCCGCCGTTGGTATGTCGATGGCAAGATATTCTTCCACCTGATCATCGATGAAGAGAACCCGCAGAAGGGTCTCCTTGAACTGCGCTATGTCGATCCGATGAACATTCAGAAGATCCGTGAGTACACCAAGGAAACGATGAAGAACGGTACCAAGATCATCACGGGGTACCGCGATTTCTACCTGTACAACAAGGACAATCCCCGTGCAGGAGGCAACCCATCGGGTATCAAGATTAGCGAGGATGCAATCGCATTCTGCTCGTCGGGTCTCATGGACAGCCGCTACAAGAGAACGGTCGGCTTCCTGCACAAGGCAATCAAGCCCCTGAACCAACTTCGCATGCTTGAGGATGCCATCGTCATCTATCGCATGAGCCGTGCGCCTGAACGCCGCATCTTCTACATCGATGTTGGTAACCTCCCGAAGAACAAGGCAGAGCAGTATGTCAAGGATCTCATGAACCGCTACCGCAATCGTCTCGTCTATGACGCAGGCACGGGTGAGGTACGCGATGACAAGAAGTTCATGAGCATGCTTGAGGACTATTGGCTCCCCCGCCGTGAAGGTAGCCGTGGTACCGAGATCACCACCTTGCAGGGTGGTCAGAATCTTGGAGAACTGACGGATGTCGTGTATTTCCAAAAGAAACTGTATCGTGCCCTGTCTGTCCCCGTGAGCCGCTTGGAGCAAGACAAGCAGTTCATGCTTGGTCGCTCAACCGAGATCACCCGCGACGAAGTGCGATTCACCAAATACATCCACAGGCTTCGCACCAAGTTCTGCGAGTTCTTCTTCGATGTCCTCAAGAAGCAGTTGATCCTCAAGAAGGTCATCACTTCTGAGGAGTGGAACGAGATGAAGGAGGCGATTTACTTCGACTTCCTCAAGGACAACCTGTTCACGGAACTCAAGAACGCCGAGGTTCGGCGGCAGCAAATCGAAGAGTTGGGGAATATTAAACCATACATAGGTAAGTACTATTCTCACGAATGGGTACGCAAAAATGTGCTTGGCTTCAATGAAGCCGAGATCAAGCAGATGGATCGGGAGATTGAGCGTGAACGCAATCAAGGCAAGATCGAACCCGACAACACGCAGTTCGGTCTCGTATAAGAGGGGCACATGGAAGAGAGCGAAACAGACAAACTCCTCAAGTCGGTCATTGAGACCCTCATTCGAAAGGAGGCTCCGAAGTTCAAGAGCCTCATTCAGAAAGAGTTGGCCTCTCGTATTCACAGCAAGATAGAGGAACTGAAGAAGGCTCTCTCTGGTCAGATCGTCACGGGTGTGAAGGAAGATCCACAGCCTCTTCCCGAGAATCTGCCTGGCGCACCATCTGCACCCCCCGTCACCACACCCATGAAGGCTGGTGATCTCAAGATCGTTCCTACGGCAGCAGGATCTGCCAAGGATGACATGTCACTTGACCCCAACTTTGAAAAGGAGTTTTACCACTCCTCGCAGAAGTACAAGGGTCAGGACATCATCATCAAGCAGTTGGGTACGGGATTTGGTAAGCCTGTCCGTGTCTATATCAACGGTCGGCGTTGGGAGTTCTTCCCAGGCCCGAAGGCAGCAATGAAGGCAACCAAGGAATATCTTGACGGTATGGTGAAGGATGTCAAGAAGGATCCGCAGTTGGCTGCGAACATGACCGCGCAGATCAACAAGGACAAGAATGCTGGTGTTGCACAGGTCGCTGCGCCTGTCGATGCGGGTAAGCCAAACGAGGTCGCGGATGCCGATCTCAAGAAGAAAGAATTGGAGGGTGGCAAGCCACCCGTCGATCCAAAGAAAAAGAAGCCGTCATTCGGTGGAAAGTAAGAGAGGAATCCATGTCAGACGAGAATCTCAACGAGAAGGTAGATGTCGATGCCCGCAAGGGAGAGTACCACCGCACAGTCGAAAGACTGTCCGTAGCCCGTCAGATGCGTGAAGCAAAGACAAAGGGCAACAAATGGAATGGTCTCTACGATGATGGCAGCGGCAAGGGTGCATCGGTGCCCGAGCCAATCGACTTCAACAAGGAGAATCGTCAGAGATACAGCGTCGAGATCGACGGTCGCACCCGTGGTTTCCGCGAAGCCATGCAGCGCGTGGAGATGTACAAGAAGTTGCGCGAGGCAAAGAAGAAGACGCTGATGGGTAATGTCAAGGAATCCGTTGACGAGGCAGCAGAGCCTGTTGTCGAAGCGGGTGCAATCCTGATCAAGGACAAGTTCGCAATGAGCGAGGGAGACCTATCGCCCGCGCAGAAGAAGTACCGCGCTTTCTTCAACAAGGCACTCAAGAAGTTCGGGGCTGACTCGCCCGCCGACTTGGACGATGCCAAGAAGAAGGAACTGTTCAACTATGTCAAGAAGAACTACAAGGCAGAGGATCACGACATCCTGCCACCACATGGCAAGATGCTAGATGAAGAGGAACTGTCGAAGAAGCAGAAGGAATACCGTGCTTTCTTTGACAAGGCTCTCAAGAAATTCGGGGCATCTTCCCCTGCCAAGATGGACGATTCCAAGAAGAAGGAATTCTTCTCCTATGTCAAGGCGAATTGGAAGGGCTAATGGGCAAGATCACCATCAAGTTCAAGAGCGACAAGGCTGCGAGTGAATTCGCAACCAACCTATCTGTCCTTGAAGGAAGAGCGGATGTCGCTGTGATTGATGGCGGTTCCGTTGTGATCACATCCAACGATACCCTTGCAATGGCTTTCGCCAAAAACATGGTGGACGAGATCAAGGAAGAGATCATGTGCATCAATGGGGCGAATCGTCTTCTCAAGGCAATTACCGAATCCATCACAAGCGAAAGCACGGTGGAGTTCCGAATGATGAACGGCGATCTTCAGCCAATCAACCCAAGACATGCGCGGGCACTCGCTTTGATGCATGACACCCTGAGCGAAGCAAAACAGACTGCCTTCCTCGTCTTTGCTGTCGAAAGCAAGCAGGGCTACGAACAGGCAGTCAATTTCGCACGGGCAAACGACAAAGGAGAGATCGTCTAATGTCTTACACAGAGCAGACACTAGTCAACACGCAGAAGCGGTTGGTGAAGAAGTGGCAATTGTCAGCACACACTACGGCTATCACATCTAGTATCACGGGTAGCGCATTTGCAAATGGTGCAACCGCTGGTGGTGTGAATGATGTGTTCTACCAGATGACCACAGGCATCACGGCAAATACGGCAAAGATCGCATCCATCAGATCTTCATGTAACGCACGATATTTGCTGACATACGAAGGAACCCCTGGAGCGACTGCGTTCGATTCTGGTGCGGCAGGAAACATCGATTTCATTTTTGAACGATTCACCATTCCCAATACCGCAACCACTCCGACAGGAAATATCACCATCACTCCATCGACGGTAACGGGAACGATCATTCTTGAATTCGTACTTTGAACTGAACAAATGGCAGGCGTATTTCAGTACATCTCCGTAAACAATATTGTGCGTAAGAACAACCGTTCGGTTTTTCTGATCAGCGCAGGCGGTGTATCGGGAGATGCCATCACGGGGTATTTGCCAATCACCATCGGGGTGACAGCCTCCGCATTTGGCGATTTGTCGGGAAGTAGCGGCATTACGGCAGGAACCGCAAAACTTGGTGCCATATGGGTGTCATCGGGTGGTGTTGCTGCGGGCGCAGCGAACTATACCTGTTGGTCGATTGCATCGGGTGGAACTGCAATCCATACGAACTCGGCAGATAAGAGCAACCTCATGCTCATGGTTCGCACCCCAGTTGGTAATGATGAGCATGCATATCCCAAATATTCGATCCCACAGGTATTGTCAGACGGAAAAGTAACCGTAACCCTAGATAATCAGGCGGCAAACAATTCTGGTCTTTATGGATATGGCTGCATGTTTGTGGAATTCACCATCTAAAGGAGCATTCGGATGAAACTCATCTGCGAAGTCAACGAGAGCATCGAGATCCTGACCGAGGAAAAGAACGGTCAGAAGTCATATTTCATCGAAGGCACCTTCCTACAGGGCGACATCAAGAACCGTAACGGTCGTGTCTATGAGTTCAAGATGCTCAAGGACAAGGTCGAACAGTACCGCAAAGAGTTCGTTGAGCAAAAGAGAGCGTTCGGTGAGTTGGGTCACCCCGAAGGGCCGACCATCAACCTAGAGCGCGTCTCGCACATGATCTCGGAACTCGCTCCTGATGGCAAGAACTTCTACGGCAAAGCCAAAATCATGGATACCCCATATGGCAAGATCGTAAAGAATCTTATGGACGAGGGTGCCAAGTTGGGTGTCTCGTCCCGTGGCGTAGGCTCACTTGAAGAGAAGAATGGCGCGAACTATGTGAAGGACGATTTCCGTATTTCCACAGCAGCAGACATTGTCGCTGATCCCTCCGCTCCCGAGGCATTTGTGCGGGGCGTGATGGAAGGTCGTGAATGGATCTTTGAAAACGGGCTGCTCGTCGCAAAAGAAATTGATGAAATCAAGCAGTCCATCCGCAAGGCTTCCTCTCGGAAGTTGGAGGAGCAGATGGTGAACGCATTCAAGCGATTCATCGATAAGTTGTAAGCCTAATGTTACAGGTGCATAAATAACCAATACCAAGGAGAACCCCATGGATTATCAGAACGAGGAAATCGAAGAAGTCATCCTCGATGAGGAAGAGGTCACCGCAGAGGAAACCGATTCCCTCACCGAAGACGATGCGAATAGCGCAAAGAACAAGCAGATGAAGAATCTTGCTTCCAAGAAGGGCATGGCAGAGGAAGAGGAAGAAGAGGAGACCAGCAAGGTCGCCAATGCATCCAAGGCGGGTGCAGGCAGCGGCAAGTTCGCTGGACTCTACAAGGATGGCACAGGCAAGGGTGCATCCATTCCAGGCCCCGTCGATGTTGGTGCCGCCAACGGCGACTCTAAGGCTAAGTTGACCGCCAGCGTCAAGGCGAAGAAGGCTATGCGTGAGGACATCGATGTCCACATGACTGCCATGTTCGATGGCGAAGAACTGAGCGAGAACTTCAAGACCAAGGCATCGACCATCTTTGAGGCTGCTCTCAATGAGCGCGTTGAAGAGATCCGTGCTGAGTTGGAAGAGGAGTACAGCAACCGTCTCACCACAAGCATCGAAGAGAGCAAGACTGCCCTCACCGAGCAGTTGGACTCGTATCTCTCTTATGTCATCGAAGAGTGGCTGAGTGAGAACCGTCTCGCTGTCGAGAAGGGCATCCGCACCGAGGTCGCTGAAGAGTTCATGAGCGGTCTACGCAGCCTGTTCGTTGAGCATGACATCATGGTTCCCGAAGCCAAGGTTGACTTGGCTGACAAGATGGCAGAGACTGCCGAGCAGTTGAAGGCTCGTCTTGACGAGGAGATCATGAAGAATGTCAAGTTGGCTGAAGAGGTCAAGGACTATCGTCGGGAGCAAATTCTCGATGAGATGGCTTCTGACCTGACAGTCACTCAGAAGGAGCGTTTCCGCACTCTCGCTGAAGGGGTTACCCTTGATGGCGAGGAGACAGATGTCCGCAGCAAGTTGGAGATCATCAAGGAGTCGTACTTCAGCGGAAAGAGCAAACCTGTCCTCACCGAGGAAATTGCTGCTACTGCTGAAGAGACCATTGATGAGACCTCAATCGGCGGTCAGATTGAAAATCTCAGCGAGTCGATGAAGGCATACGCCAACACACTCAGCCGCATTTCCAAAAGGTAAATAGCAACAACGCTAAATATCCGTTAGTTTCACTTTCAACACCAATAAGGAGAATCCATAATGGAACTCACCATTTCAGAAGCCCTTCAGAAGAAGTGGCAACCCATCCTTGAGCATGCGGATCTACCCGCAATCAAGGACAACTACCGTAAGGTAGTTACAACCATGCTACTGGAAAACCAGGAGCAGTACCTCAAGGAAGCAGCCCCCTCCAACTTCAGCGGCGCACAGTCGGTCGGTCAAGAAGGCGGCGGCAATGTTGCTCGTTGGGATCCGATCCTGATCAGCCTCGTTCGTCGCGCAATGCCGAACCTGATCGCCTATGACATCTGCGGCGTTCAGCCGATGAGCGGCCCGACAGGGCTTATCTTCGCAATGCGTTCGCGCTACATCAATCAGGGTGGATCGGAAGCCCTCTATCAGGAAGCCGATACCGCTTTCGGTGGCTCGGGTTCCAGCGGTTCGACCGCTCAGGGCTTCGGTGACACAACCGATCCGTTCTCGCAGGCTGGCGTTGATCCAGTCAGCGGTCTCGGCACTCCCGCAGGCGTTGCTGGTACACCTGGCTACACCACCTACAAGGGTGAAGCACTCGGTGATAGCGCAGCCAACCCGTTCCCACAGATGGCATTCAGCATCGAGAAGACAACGGTCGAAGCAAAGACCCGCGCCCTCAAGGCTGAGTACACGATGGAACTCGCTCAGGATCTCAAGGCGATCCACGGCCTCGACGCTGAGACCGAACTCGCCAACATCCTGTCCAGCGAAATCCTTGCTGAGATCAACCGCGAAGTCGTTCGCGTGATCTACAACAACGCCAAGTTGGGTGCAAAGAGCGGCACGACTCAGACACAGGGTGTCTTCGACCTCAATGTTGACTCCAACGGTCGTTGGAGCGTTGAGAAGTTCAAGGGTCTGCTGTTCCAGATTGAGCGTGAGTGCAATCAGATCGCCAAGGAAACACGCCGTGGAAAGGGCAACTTCATTGTCTGCTCCTCGGATGTTGCTTCGGCTCTGAGCATGGCTGGCGTTCTGGACTATGCTCCCGCCCTCAGCACCAACCTGAATGTCGATGACACAGGCAACACCTTCGCTGGTGTGCTGAACGGCAAGTTGCGCGTCTACATTGATCCGTACTCGTCCATGACCACTTCGTATGACTTCTTCATGGCGGGCTATAAGGGTTCCAGCGCATATGACGCAGGCATGTTCTACTGCCCATATGTCCCCCTACAGATGGTACGCGCAGTCGGTGAGAACTCGTTCCAGCCGAAGATTGGCTTCAAGACCCGTTACGGTCTTGTCAACAACCCTTTCGCTACGATCAAGGACGGCGCATCGGTTTCCGATCCGTACTCGTCGAACGCTACGCGCAAGAACATCTACTACCGCATCGTGAAGGTCACCAACCTGTTCTGATACCTAGTAGAGAGAGTGTTACACACAGAAGGGTGGGGTCGAAAGACCCCACTCTTTCATTTTGGGTCTAAATACATCCGATGAACAACATACCCGATGACATCGTGCATGGTGGGATCAATCGACAGCCGTTGAACACGAACCCTGCGTTCTCTACCAACTTTCGATTGATGATTCCGAAGGTAAGGTCGGCGGTCTACTTTTGTACTGAGGTATCGTTCCCATCCATGACGATGGAACCGATTCGGGTTCCGATTCCCCTTGCAGCCCAAGCCAAGTTTTTTGGGAACAAGATTGAGCATGGCGACCTATCGGTCAAGTTCATCGTGAACGAGGACTTCAGCAACTGGTTTGAGATGTCCGATTGGTTCCGCAAATCGCTCAATTACTACGGGTTCTTTCAGGACAATTCGCAAGCCCGCATGATGAATCTCATCACGGATTCGGGTCAGTTGCTGATACTGGACAACAAGAAGCATCCCGTGGCGCGTGTCATGTTTGATGGATTGATGATCACGGGCTTGAGCAACATCCCGATGAACTCTGCGGTGGCTGACGCACCGTTCATCACATGTGATGCAACCTTCCAGTTCACCTCGTTCGACATCAAGGAGTTCTGATGGCATCACCCAATGCAAAAAACTGGTTGCCCGAACTGACCAACTTCGGTTCGCTTGCCAATAATCCGATCAACACTAATCTGGCGGCAAGCACCAACTACCGCTTCGTGTGCGAGAAGATTCCGAATGTCACTTACTTCTGCACATCGGCACAGACACCGAATCTGACATCCACTCCAAGCGTATACAACCATCTGTTTGCCGCCAACGACATCAAGTTTCCAGGTGGCAGGGCATCCTCGGACATCTCGATCCGATTCATCATCGATGAGAACTTCCGCAATTACATGGAGATGGTCAGGTGGATGCGGTCGGGAGTACCCTACCGCGACTTCAGGGAAATTGCGCCAGATACTGATACCACGATCAACTACGGCAAACTGTTCTTTCTAGACAACAAGAAGGTGCCCGTGTTGGTCATGAATTTTCAGAACCTGATCCCCACGCAGATATCGGGATTCACCCTATCGCATACTGAAAACGAACCGTCTGTCTTGACAGCGACAGTCAATTTCGTATTCGATGTTTTCGATGTCAGCAAGGCTTAAGGACGGGGCTTCCGTGGTGCAGCGGGCTTACGAGGGCCCTTTACGGAATACCTTGAACGCTTGTCCGAAGGCTTTAAAGATGGGGTTGACTTCTGAGGTCTTTTCGGCTTCACTATCGCGTTTCTGCGTGGCATATCGTATCCCTCCTGTATTGATACCCGTGTAGCGTATGTACAACTTGTCTCGGTGGTGCTGAATCGACACCATGACTTCACGCCACCCCTCGCCCTGATACCTATGACTATCTTTCGCGGTGATCTGAAAAAGGAGCGTTGGCGAGATCTCTTCACCTAATCTGTAGATGTGCGTCCTGATGAACTCGCGCTTTTCGTCGGGCTGCTCACGGAACATAAGAGTATTTATGGCAAGGGGTCACTAGCCTAAATACCCATATGAAATCATTGCGTATCTTTACACTCGCAGCGGCAGTTCTAGCCCTAGCCCACGGTTGCAAAACCGTACCGCCTGTTCAGCCTTCCACGGGCGCATCATCCGCAGCAATCACTTCCGTGGTGGATCACACTACGGATTCGGTGACCCTCATCAAACGAGATGCAGGGCGGATACTGCTTGAGACACAGAGCATTCGACAGATCTACAACATCGAATCCGTGAAAGAGGATACGCCGATGTCTGAAAATGCTGTCGATTCTGGTGGAGTGGAGACAGATCGGGCATCGCAATTCCTTGATCGTGTAGACAGCAAGGCAGCGAACATCATTGAATCAGCAGACAGCATCGGCAAAGAAGTGGGCAAACTGCAATCGCTGACCGCAGAGGTGAATCGACTTGAGAAGTCGCTGACGAGTCTACAGATCGCATTGGATCAGACCAAGGCGAAAGCCATGGAGAAATTGTACGGCTACATCAGCATGTTTTGGGTCATTGGCTTTCTTCTGATTGCAGCGGGGGCAGCAGTCGCGTTCTTCTTGAACAAGGGATACGGTGGAACACTCGCGCTGCTTGGTGCGCTGATGCTTGGATTTGCATCAGCGGCACATCGTTACATGGATCAGATCGCAATGGTCGGTGCGATACTGCTCATCGTTGGGTTTGTAATTGCTGTGGGCATGGTTGCATGGTCTACGATCAACAGCAAGCGAAACGCAACAGCCATCCGTGAGATTGTGGAGATGATACAGATCCTCAAGGAGTCGATGACCGACAGCGAAAAGGAGCGGATCTTTGGTGAGAGCGGTATTGCAGCAACTGTGCAGTCGGATCTGACGAAAGAAATCATTGCCAAGATCAAGGAGCAGAACGGCTTCAAGAAATTGGAAGCCGCGCGGAAGACCGCGCAGGCAACAAAAGAGTCAGAATCCCCCAAGACATAAATATCGCTACTGAAATACTAGGCATCTACGCAAACCTTTCCACAGGAGAAAAACAGAATGGCAATCTATGCATGGTTTGGCGGCCACACAGGCTACACAGGAACGAACAGCGGTTACACCGCTCAATACGGAGGCCCATCAGGCTCTCCTGCTTGGGTATCGGGTATTGATGGATCGGTCTCCACATCAGGAGACTTTGTATTTGGCCCATACTTTTGGGGCAACCCCAAAAACTGGAGATCTGCAACTCCAATCGGCAACACCTGGTACTACAACACAACGAATTTCACACCGCAGGGCGGCGATACGGTGTACATTGGCAACAAGTATATCGTCAATTACATGACAAATTCGTACACAAGTAGATACGGTGTATCGTTGCTGTATGGAGGAATGTCTGGTGATGGATTCGTTGCTAGCGGTCAGACTGGTTGGTTTGGTGCAACTGGCGCACAGAACGGCACAACTGGCAATCCACGAAACCGATATCAGGACATAACTTTCTATATTGGTGTGACGGATCGGGGATTCTATCCAGATGCAGCAGGAGCCAAAGGATACTATGGCTGGGATATCAGAACAGGTGAGATTGGACAGGGTGCAACAAGTATCGGGCTGGAATCAGGTCTGACTGCGTTGAACATTCGCACAGCAGTTATGCAAAATAACGACTACGCGACCAACGGATATGGTTCTGGAGCGACGATTGTGTGTAAGAATTTGTCAACCTCCGCTGGTTTGACTGCACCAAAATTCTATACTTACGCCCTCGCTACTTACCCTCAGGTGCCGCAGCCGACATACAGCATAATTGCTCTGTTGGGCAACTGGCCATACATCTACCAATATGGCAGTAATGTGCTTTCAACCCAAAGCACAATTAGTACGACTGGTGCATCTTGGTACGCGGGATCGAACTGCACGAAGATAATCTCTAGCAATACCAACAAGACCAAGTTCTTCAATATCTCTTGCGATAAGTTGGTGGAAGATGCTTATATTTGGGGAAACTATGGCGGAACAGCACAGGCATTTACAAGCGCAGTTGTGACAGTAAATGGCTATCAAGGTGCTGATTTTAACCATGCAGTTACCCTCGGTTCGCTGCACGAAGGTACACAGCCAATTTTCTCAACGGTGACTCTTGGTGGTGGTACTGCAAACAATAGCCCATACATCAAGTTTGGTTCCGCAAAGGTGAACGCTTTGCTTGGAAATGACGGCAACATTGGTGTGCATGAAAACGCAGCATCGACGGATCAGGTAATCATCCGCGATGGGTATCTTCGTAAGGGAAATTTGTTGATGTACCACCCCACAAATCAAGCATGGCAAAACTTCAAGTTGGGAGATCCAACAGTTGCTACAGATCCAGGTATTCGTATTGACAGTAGTGCTGTTGATGTCAGATGCTTCAATGGTCAGACCTTGGTGACACAGGCTGGTCTGCAAGGAGAATACGCATATCCAGTTCTCGTTGCTCAGGAAGAGACGATACGCCCCTAATACAAAGAGGTGTACAAAAATACAGCAGGGGAGGCGAAAGCCTCCCCTGTTTGTTTACCGATTTATTGATGTCACTTCTTGGTCTTGCCCTTCTTCTTGGTGGGCTTCGGCTCCTTCAGACCAAGCCACACCTGAACTTCATCACTCCATTCGTTGATCGGATTTTCGTGGAGCCATTCGTCTTTGGCGTTGAGGATCTCACCCTTGGCGTTGACGATGAGGTAGGTGCAACCGCCGACATAGCAGTTGTCCACGGGTTCCCACTCTTCGTACAGGTAGGCACCCACGGGCAGTTTCACCTTGCGATTCTTGTCCCATGCCTTGATCAGGAGTTCACCCAACTCCTTGTCGTTGCGGACATCATACAGCAACTTGTTGCTGCGCTTCTCGGTGCGCTTGGCATGACCAACAGCGGCGGTACGGGCTTTCTTCGATAGCGTATTGAAACTTGTCATGATGAGTCTCCTTTCAGGAGTCACGGTTGCGGGTCAGCACAGTTGCCGTGCTGAGTGTGGTTGCAAACGCTGCATACAGAAACACGATCTGCCAAAACCCCATGCCATGACTTCGCAGGAAGTCATAGAGAGACAGCCACAGGGCTGCTAGGCAGGAGGTTAGCAGGAATGAGATGGTACAAGCGACTAGCACTATGGTTAGAACTTCGTTGCGGTCTTTCATGGGTGTTCCTTATTAGAGGTAGGCGGGTCCGTATGGAGTCAGGGAGCCAACACCGTTGTAGGCATCGAACAGGTTCCCGCGTTCGTGCTTGGCGGGAGCCTTGTACCCTGCGGGCTTCAGGATGCCTCCCGTCTGCTTGTCGATGAATGCCCACACAGATCGCTGCCCACGCCCATTGTCTACGATGCCGTCGATGCGGATGTAGCGGCGACCGTCAGTCATCTCTAGGACGGTCGGTGTGAGAGTGGGAAAGTTGGATGCGTAGTTCTCGTTGATGATCGCCTGTGCGGCGTTCAGCCAACGGTCTAGTCGTTCTAGGGATACCGTCTTGTCTGCACTCCACACGGAGGAGGGGAGGTTTGTCTTGACGGTGAGGAGGTTGATCGGAGTGACTGTCATGGTGTCTCCTTTGACATCTGAATGGTATCGTATCGAGTGCTTGCTGTCAAGCCATCACAAATCCATCGGCTACGAGACCATACCAATAATTTCGAGCGGAGCGAATGTCGAAGATTCCCATGAACTCGCGTTCGCTGTCGTTCAGCCACATGCGAGTTACGGTGTACTGACCGTTCTTCTCATTGAACTCATATGAGACTCGGTGGGCGGGATGCGTTAGGGTGTAAAATTCGCGGTCATTAGTACTCATTGGGGGTTACCTCTTACACCTAAAGAATACCAAACCCTCGGGAAAAGTCAAGTGGTAAGTCTTGCTTACAAGTCCGATAACGGCTGATCTGCCACCCATCCCATATCGATCAGTCGCCCCCAAATCTCTCGGGCATATTCAAGACCGATAACATAAGATGCGTCCTCATTGTTCAGGGGGATGCGCCAATTTCCCAAGGATGTGTTCGGTACAAATACCTCGGGTGGCGGATCGTCCAGACCTTGGAAGCCCCCGCCCCACACTTTCATGAATGGCTTAAGACCGCTGTAGTCCTTTTCAAAGAAGATGTGCTTGGTCGGGTGGTGATCCCACTTAAGAGACCATCGGTCACTCGGTGTCGAATGCATCAAATACAGCCTCCTGACTATAAATCGGAGTCAACAAGTCCTGTAGATCACACTTCAGCAGGGTCACCTGATCGTTCAGCGCAAAAATCTCCTGCACCTGATCGGCGTTGACTCTCTTCCACTCGTCGCGTTCGTTCTGCACCTCGGTAAGAGTCTTGCTCAGGTTAGCGATCTTCTTCTCCGACTCGTCTACCTTGAGAGATAGATCAATCTCCGACTCAGCCATGATCATGGTGAGCAAGCCGTGAAGCATCGGCAACTCAACAACCCTGCCACCCTCATAGACGATATGCTCCCACAGGGAACGAGCGTCCTTTGCGGTGTACTTTCCATCAACCCACTTGCTGCCCATGGTGCGCTCGGCACCACGGATGTAGACCTTCTCGGAGTCATAGATTGCAAGTATGACATTGTCACCGTGCGCGGTCGTGAGGATGTGGAGTCTTGGTGTCATGTGTTGCCTCGCATACGCTTGATGCCTTCGCCCGTGGTGAAGTGAATCCCATCAAAAACTTCAACGCACCACGGTAGGCACTTGGGGCAGGGTCGGCTGATGCGTTCCTGCCCAAACCGATTGAAACGGAAGTTCCACAACTCAAGCCCCGCCCTGCCTTCGCACTTGCGGAAGGCATCAAGTTCAGAGTGCATTTCATCGAACAAGTAGCCGTATCGCTTGGCAATCGGATGAGTCTTCATCTGATTGGTGCCTACCGCGACTACTCTGCCCCTGTGAAGAATCACGCTGCAATGCC
>Ga0114968_10000213_pt1 | contig 43101 bp, 37 predicted proteins | sample M_130807_EF_Meta_FD_87020 | JGI IMG/M metagenome (GOLD analysis project Ga0114968, IMG submission 87020) | Freshwater microbial communities from Lake Montjoie, Canada to study carbon cycling - M_130807_EF_MetaG | ecosystem: Environmental > Aquatic > Freshwater > Lake | place: Lake Montjoie... | reverse complement strand
TAGGAATTTCTTGAAGCGCAAGGGCGCTCGCCATTTTTTTTAAGAAATTTCAGGGTCGTCAGAACTCATCTTGAAGCCCAGACGCTTGGCTGTTTTGAGTTTGAGTTGCTCGCCCATCACAAAAATCTGTCCAACACTGACGTTATCCATATATTCAAACGGCGGAATAAAGAGGTCAAATTGCAGTGCATATGCAAACGACATTTGTGCAATGAGCTGCAGCAATTGCTCTGACAACAACATGTGTTGGGGGTCATTGAAGGTGGTACCAAGTGAACCCTTTCCTTCGATAAAGAAATGCCTCTCGTGATTGACAAAAATGCGTGCAATCAAATTGCCCATGTCGTCGAGGCGATTTTGCTGCATCGATTCTGCTAAAAAGTTGTAGATGTGAATGGTGCCGAAGTAGCCATTATTTGGGTTCGACTTAAAATAGGCCGTCCCCCATAGTGGATTAGAATCTGGCAAGCGAAAAACGTTGTGGTGCAGATTGAATACGAGTACATCACTACCAATATAAACATGAAATTCGTGATCGCCCCTGTCTTTGATCCAAAGGCGCACGCGTTCATCGGTAATCACTTCCTTGAGTGCAATGAGTTCTTTGTCAATGAGTGCGCGAAGTTGTTCAAAAACGCGTTCTGCATCGTCGGCAATATCTTGTTTGAGGGCTGACTTATGTAATAGAATATCGATGAGCTGTTGGCGATTGGCGGCAATTGGGTCGGCGGCTGGTTTTTTCTTCATGGCATTATATTTGCTGTTAAAAATACCGCAAATGCAGGAGTTATCGTCATATCATCGATAAATCTTTATGTGGCATTAGCAAAAAATGTTTAACTTTGAGAAAAGCGCATGAAGCGCGGTCCAAAAAAAATGAAAAAGCGCATTTGGTTTATCATCAACCCTATCTCAGGAGTTCGTCGCAAAGACGACATCCCTGCGCTGATCCGACGCTTTCTAGATCACGACGCTTTTTCTTTTGAAATCCAATACACCAAGCACAAGGGCCACGCCATTGATATCGCACAACAAGCCGTTGAACTCGGCATCGATATTGTTTGTGCAGTAGGCGGAGATGGCTCCGTTCACGAAGTTGGTACGGCGCTCATCGGCACCAACACCAGCTTAGCAGTGATTCCGATTGGTTCCGGAAACGGTTTAGCGCGCCATATGTTCATTCCGCGCAATATCAAAAAAGCCATCCAAACCATCAACCGCAACCAACAAATCCTCATGGATACCGTCATGGTCAACGACCAACCTTTCCTCGGTGTTGGCGGCTACGGACTAGATGCTATAATTGCCAAAAAATTTGACGAAGACCACAAGCGCGGTTTCTGGACCTACGTCAAGCATGTCCTCAAAGAATTTTTCCGCTACAACCCCATGAACATCTCTATTGATACGAATGGGCAAATCAAAAAACTACCAGTTGTGCTTTGCACCATCGCCAATACTTCTGAGTTTGGCAATGGTTTTAAAGTATCTCCAAAATCGGATGCTACTGATGGTAAATTAGAATTATTTCTACTCAAGCCCTTCTCTTTATTTGGCATCCCTAAAATGATTTTTCAGTTCTTTACAGGCCGATCAGATCGATCAATTTATTCTGAAATCATTTCTTTTAAAAATGCAAAAATATCTCTACCTAATGGTGTTGCACACCATGACGGCGAGCCCCTTACCGTCATGCGCGAACTCAACGTGCGCGTGGTACCTCACTCACTTCATATCATTGTAGGTCAAAAATAATGGCTACTTCTTTTCAACTCGATCTCGAGGCCATGTTGGCCCAACTTTCAACGCTACAAGCACACACCAAACCAAATTGGGGCCAAATGAGCCCACAACGCATGGTAGAACACCTCGCCGACGCGCTGTACATGTCCATGGGGCAAGGTGACTATACTTTAGAAGTTCCAGAAGAGCGCATCGAGCGCATGCAAGCTTGGCTAGACTCCGACAAGCCGATGGCCAAAGATGTGCAAGTATCATTTGCCACCCCTACAACACCCTTGCGCAACGACGAACTTGAAACCGCCATCGACGAATTCACAGATGCTTTTCTAAGTTTTCTAGAGCATTACGAAGAAAATGAAAATGCATATGCCCTACATCCTTTTTATGGGCAACTGAATTACGCCCAATGGCAGCGTTTGCATACCAAACACTTCGCGCATCATTTTGAGCAGTTTGGTCTGTTATAAGCTTCACTTTCTTTAGAAACCGTCATGAACAAAAGAATTTTCAGATGCGTCATCCGCTCTTTCTTGCTTTCGTTATTGGCTTTGCATTAGGCACCGTCAACCATTTTTACCTCAAATCCAAGGGACACAAGAGCAGTGCACAATGGTTCATGCAAGTTGTGGTATTTTTTGCGTTGGCTTTTAGTGTACTCAAGTTCTTGAGGTAGCCATACCACCTCTTTAGAACTTACTTACTTCCCAAATTTCAAAAACGGAATAAACCTCGGAACGTTTTTTTGGTAGTCTTTGTAGGCTGGATACTTGTTGGCGGAGAGTTCTTCAGAAAAATCTGAACTGCCTTTGAAGAGAATGAGTAGCAAGATACAACCTCCGATTGTCCAGTTGACCCATTGACCAGTCGCATTGACGCTAAACAAGTAGAAAATGACCCAAATGCTTTGCTCCATGGCATAATTTGGATGGCGTACAATACCCCATAAGCCTGTGGATACAAATCCTTTTTCGTAGTCGCCGAGGGCTTCGCCAGCCTTGATGCGGCGGTGCTTCTCTGTCTGAAAAACATATTGTTGCTGATCTGCCACAAACTCAATGGCTACTGCAAGCAACATAAGTGCAGCCAAGAGGTAATCAACGCTATTCAATTGTGGCTTGGCTTGATCTGAAAGCGTGGCTAGAATTGGAACAGTAAAAGAAAAAATCAGGATGTTTTGGTAGGCTGAGATGAAAAACAAGTTAAACAGCCCCCATACAAACTTGTTATTGAAACCTGGTCGCTTGCGCAGTTCTTCCCAGCGGTAGTCTTCTTCTCCAGCCCAAAAACGCCAAGTATAAGCGCCGCGACGGGCAAAATTGAAAGTCAGGCGAGCTCCCCAAATAGTTGCGAGAACGGCCATCAAGATCATGCGCTCAGACAATTCTGGCGCCAAAAGGGCCATGTGCCAAACGTAGTAAATGGGGACAATACTCCAAAGTTTATCGACCTGAGAGTTGTTGCGCGAGATTTCACCCACAACAAAGCAATAGGCAATAACTAATCCAACGGGCAAAGCCATTTGACTCAAAATATCAAATTGCAGCTCGTTGGGCGTATAGCCAAAGTTCAAACAAATCAGTGGTGCAATAACGACCGTAAAAATCAAAAGTAAGATAGTGAGTAGCATGGGTGGTTCAGTTTAGCTCTACATCGTAACAATGCAGAAATGGGTTAGGGACCGAATTTAATAAATATCTTTAAGATTTAGCAAAAGGTAAGGCGCGTGCTTGCAACGCTTCTATGAGCACTTGCTGACCCTGATGAAAAACAGTTCCGTAATCTGCCGTATTGACCCAGCAATGCACCCTCATGTGCAAACCGGACTCATTGAGTTGCAGCACGCCCACTAATGGATCGGGCTTGGTTAAGACGCGTTTGTCTGCGGCCAAACTAGCCAAGATTACCTCCTGTATTTGACTAATTTGAACGTTCTGTTCAAAGACGAAGGTCCACTCAATTCTGCGCGTTTTTTCTTTGGTAAAATTGACTATTGTACCATTTGCCAAAGGGCCGTTTGGATGTACCAATATTTTGTTGTCTGCAGTTTTGAGGTAAGTATTGAAAATCTGAATTTCGGAAACAACGCCTTTTTCGCCGAGCGCTTCGATGTCATCACCCACTTTGAAGGGCTTGAGTACAAGAATCATGATGCCACCCGCAAAGTTCGAAAGCGTTCCTGAAAAAGCCATACCAACTGCAATACCTGCAGCGCCCAGTAGCGTCAAAAAGGAGGTCATCTCGACACCCAGTTGGGTAATCGCCGTGATGGACACCATTATTTTGAGGGCCATCGATAAGAAACTCGTTAGAAATGAGATGAGCCCCGGATCGGTTTCACTTTTGCGCAAAATACGGTTGACCAAGCGAGTCAGGACACCCGTAAGCCAAAAACCAACGACAGCAATGACGATGGCCAGCACCAAATTAGTCAGTAAACCAAAAATAACTTTGCTTAAATCGCCAGTTTTGAGGTCAAAAAGTGTTTCTATAAAGTGCATGTCGTAATTTTAACACAAAAATAGAAATGTTTAGCGAGTATGACAATTTGGAGCCAATAAGGGTTGTAGCCACCGATGGTCATGCCGACTATTACCCCAATTTTTTGGAGCCAACAGCAAGTACGACACTGCTGCAACAACTCCTTCACCTCGACTCCTTTCAACAAAACGAGATCGTGCTTTTTGGCAAAAAAATCAAAGTGCCAAGACTCGAAGCTTATTTTGCCCTCAACGGCGAGCAATACGGCTACTCAGGTCAGCAATTACAAGCTGAAAAAATCCCTCTTTTCCTGGACGAGCTACGGCTCGAAGTACAAGAACGCACTGGCTACAAGTACAATGCGCTCTTGATCAATTACTACCGAGACGGCCAAGATTCGAATGGTTGGCATGCCGACAACGAAAAGACCCTTGGCCCGAACCCTAGCATCGCTTCGATCAGCCTAGGCGCCGAACGCACTTTTGAACTGAAACATTTGTCTACAGGGCAGAAAAAAAGGATTCTTTTGACACACGGAAGTTTACTGCACATGCACGGCCCGTTACAGCACCACTACAAACACCAACTCCCCAAAATGCGCACATTAACAGAAGCGCGGCTCAATTTAACCTTTCGTTGGATACAGCCGTCTCATCGGAATCAGTAACTTTGAATCAATGAAGCCACAAGACTACATGCAGCGCTGCCTCGACCTCGCTATTTTAGGTCAAGGATTGGTTGCGCCTAACCCTATGGTAGGTTGCGTCATTGTCAAGAACGGCAGCATCATAGGCGAAGGTTTCCATCAAGTATTTGGTGGGCCACATGCAGAAGTTCAGGCCATCGCAGCCGTTCAGGATCAAAATGATATGGAAGGTGCTACAGTATATGTCAGTCTTGAACCCTGTGCGCATTTTGGGAAAACACCACCCTGCAGCAATTTGCTCATCGAAAAAAAAGTAGCAAAAGTTGTTATTGCTTGCAAAGATCCCAATCCGAAGGTTGCTGGCAAAGGTATTGAGCGCCTGATCAAAGCTGGAATTGAAGTAGAGGTTGGCATTTTAGAATCCGCTGCCAAACAACTCAACAAACGCTTTTTTTGCTTTCATCAAAAACAAAGACCACATGTGGTACTGAAGTGGGCTCAAACCAAAGACGGCTTCCTTGACCGCCTTCGAGACTCCGCTCAAAAAGGCATCAATTGGATATCCTCTGAAGAATCGAGGTCACTCGTACACCATTGGCGCAGTCAAGAAATGAGTATCCTTGTGGGTAAGCACACCGCACTCAATGACAACCCATCCCTAACAGTGCGGGAAGTCAGTGGCAAAAACCCCATCAGGATCTTAATAGACAGCCAACTTCAAGTTCAAAACAACATCAGTTTGTTTTCCGAAGACGCTCCAACGCTTATCTTCAATCGACTTAAGAATGAAACAAAAGGCAATATCGAATGGATCAAAATCCAAGAAACTGCCACCAAAAATATCCTTGAAGAACTCTATAAACGCGGCATTCACTCTGTAATGGTTGAAGGTGGAAGCCGTACGCTACAATATTTCATCATTGACAACGTCTGGGACGAAGCGTATGTGCTCGTTGGAGACCTAAACTTCGGAGAGGGAATCAAAGCACCTGTATTGAATCGGGTGCCTGCCAACGTGCATCCTTTCGGGACCGACCAAATTTACTATTACAAACGACGAACATGAAAAAAATCAACTTGCTCATTTGTTCCCTATTTGTCTCGCTTGGCATAATGGCGCAAAGCTATCAGTTAGCTGTACTTAAATATAATGGTGGTGGCGATTACTACGCTAACCCTACGGCGCTACCCAACTTGATCAAGTTCTGTAATACTGAGCTCGGCATGAACATCTCTAAAGAAGTACCCTATGTAGAAGTAGGTAGTGCAGATTTATTTCAGTACCCGTTGTTACATATGACCGGCCATGGAAATGTTGTGTTTTCAAAATCTGAAGCATTAAATCTGAGAACCTATTTGCTCTCGGGTGGTTTTTTGCACATCGACGATAACTACGGAATGGATGGCTTTATTCGAGCTGAGCTCAAGAAAGTGTTTCCAGAAGCTACCCTGACCGAAGTGCCATCTAGCCATCCAATTTTTTCAGCCCATTACACTTTTACAAATGGCTTGCCTAAAATTCATGAACACGACGGCAAACGCCCTCAGGCTTTTGGAATTGTCATTGAGGGTCGTTTGGTTTGTCTGTATACCTACGAAACCGATTTGTCTGACGGCTGGGAAGACCCACAAGTTCATAACGACCCACCAGAAAAAAGGCGCCAAGCTTTGCAGATGGGCGCCAATATCGTTACATACGCTTTTTCAAACTAAAACAGCGACAACTTAATGTTGGTGTCCGTCGTGTTCTCCGTGAGGAACCGCTTGAGCGTCTGCGGTAACTTGCAATAATTCGATTTCAAAAACCAGATCAGCATATGGGGGAATGGCTCCTGGGCGCCCTTGCTTGCCATAAGCATTGTAGTAAGGGATAAACAATAGCACTTTTCCGCCCTCTTTAATAAGCGTGATGCCTTCTTCAAAACCAGGAATCATGCGCTGCACTTTATATTGAAAATCCAAAGGCGCGTTGCGGTCTTTGGAAGAGTCGAATTTTTTGCCATCGCGTCGTAAAGTACCAGTGTAGTGAAGGCTCACTTTGTTGCCTTCTTTGACCTGAGCTCCTTTTCCCTCCTCTAAAATGACATAAACCAATCCAGTTGGGCTCTGCTGCGCCTTAGGATAATTCTTTTTTACTTCGGCAAACATATAGTTTTTGTAGTCTTCTTGCGACATTGCTGCAATTTGAGCAAGTTCGGCTTGCTCCTGTGCTTCTGCTGCTTTTTTAGCTAAATAAACCTGGTCAAATGCAGCCTGGGCATCCCATTTTTGTGCTTTCGTACCCACGCGAATGATGTCTACTTTGCGCATTGTGTCGTTTTGCGCAATAGCGTTTACAACTTCTTGTCCAGAAACCACATGACCAAAAACGCTGTGCTTACCGTCTAGCCAAGGCGTTTCTTTGTGCGTAATGAAAAACTGCGATCCATTGGTGTTGGGGCCCGAGTTGGCCATAGAAAGGATTCCTGGGCCTACATGCTTGAGTGTTGGGTCTATTTCGTCATAAAATTTGTAACCTGGATCACCGGCGCCAGTGCCTTGAGGATCTCCACCTTGGATCATGAAATCAGCGATTACGCGATGAAATATCAAACCATCAAAAAATGGTGTACTAAAGGATTTGTCACCAACTTTGAACTTACCTTCAGCAAGCCCTACAAAATTTCCGACGGTCATCGGAGTTTTTTGGTATTCTAATTGGCAAACAATGATACCTTTATTGGTGGTAAAGCGCGCATAAATACCATCTTCGATTTCTGTGGTGTTTTGTGCATGAAGTATGCCAGCAAATGGCAAAAAGAGGAGTGTAAAGAGTAATTTTTTCATGGTATTTATTTTTCGATATCTAATAATTCAACTTCAAAGATCAGAACGGAATATGGCGGGATCAATTCTGTGGGTGATCCGGAGCCATAAGCCAATTCTTGCGGGATGTAAAATCGGTATTTAGAACCTACGCTCATGAGCTGTACACCTTCTGTCCAGCCTGGAATGACTGCACTTAGCGGAAAAGAAATGGGTTCATTGCGCTCGACAGAGCTATCAAAAACTTCGCCATTAATGGTGGTGCCTGTGTAATGTACTTTCACGGTAGAACTCGCCGTTGGTTTACTGCCTCTGCCCTTTTTGAGCACTTCGTATTGCAAACCACTTGCCGTAACTTGAATTTCTTTTTTCTTAGCGTTCTCTAAAAGAAACTGCTCGCCTTTTTCGCGGTTCACTCGACCCCCTTCTTTTTCGGCAGCGAGCGCTTCTTGATTGACCGCCTCTTCTGCTTGCTGCACCGCTTGCATCTTTTCTTGAAAATAAGACATTACGCACTGATTGGCTGGGTCTTGAAGCAAACTAGGGCGCTGCAACATAGCATCGCTTATACCTTGCAACAACAAAGCTACATTTGCCTCAGGAAAATCTTTGAGGACGCTTTGTGCGATATTTTGTCCGGCTAAGTAGCTGACAGAATCAATTCTTGATTTGACTTGCGGCTCCTGGGCGTTTGCTTGAAAAGCCAGCGCAATGGCCATAATTGGGATAAGTGTTTTTTTCATTTTCAATTAAATTTCATTTCGGGTATCTGAGCCCCAAAACATTTTGTTTCGGATGGTATCTAAAAAGTTGTTGTCCTCGAACTTCACGACGTTGATCATGAATTCTGCTTTGGTGATGGTCACCTTCTCCCCTTGTTTGATGTGCTGGGAATGACCATCTAATGATAGTAAATAAGAGCGGTCACGTCCTTCTACTTGCAGTGATATAGGCATGTGGTCTGGTACAACAACCGGTCGCACATTGAGGTTGTGTGGAGCAATTGGTGTCAGCATATGCACTTGACAACCTGGTGTAATGATGGGGCCACCGCAACTGAGGCTGTAGGCTGTAGAACCAGTTGGCGTGGCCACGATCAGTCCATCGGCCCAATAAGTATTGAGGAATTTATCGCCGAGATACGCATGCACTTTGATCATGGACGAGGTGTCTTTTTTCTGTAGTGTAAGCTCATTAAGGGCAAAGTTTTCGTCGGCGAAGAGGTCGTTTTCGGTATGAACCCTCAGCAAAGACCTTTTCTGGAACTCGTACTGACCTGCTGCAAAGCGCTCAAGCGTTTGAGCAATTTGATCTTTGGATAGATTGGATAAAAAACCCAAACGACCGGTGTTGATCCCGAGAATAGGTACTCCGGAATCTCTAATAAAGGAAACAGCCTTCAAAAAAGTACCGTCGCCGCCAATGCTGATCATGAGGTCATAGCCCGTTTGGAGATCGAGGTGGTTTTCGAAGGTTTTGTAGTTTGTGTTGGTATGGTATTTTACGTGCAGTTGTTGTGCGAACTCTTTTTCGAGTACCGGTACCCAACCCAGAAGCTCAATACCCTTGAGTAGGTTTTCAAAGACACTTTGGTCTTGCTTGAATATTTTTTTGGCGTATAAGGCGATTTGTTTCATTACATGCTTAAATAATGCATGAGTTCTTGGTAGCGATCTTGGAGCTCATTTGATTGTTGGCTGTCTTCATAGCTGACCAAAATATGGTAATCATAGCGCTCAAAGGTACGGATAATTGCACATAAATTTTGTTGATTGATGCGCAAATTGACCTGAATTTTGGTGCTGTCTGGAAGGTAACACACGAATAAATTCAGGATTTTGGCCTGATTGCTCTCCACAATTTGAGCAATCTGAGCGAGGGTGTAGTCGTTGGCATTCATTTCGAGGACCAAAACAGAACCCGTTTCATTGAGTCCGCTGGTGTCGGCAAGCAATTGGAGCAATTCTTGCGCACTAATGACACCTAAATAATTTTCTTGGCGATCTAAAACTGGTAAGACCGTTAATTTGAAGAGCGCAAAGTGCTGCAATAAATCAAATAAATGTGCGTCTGCAAACGCAAAAGGACGCGGGAGATGCTGAAAGAGCTCATCGAGACTTTCTTCGAGACTAATTTGATCGAGTAATTCAGATTCTGACACAAGCCCGACAAAATTGCCGTTCTTCAGAACGGGCAGGTGATTGACCTGAAATTCGTCCATCCATAACAGCGCTTTTTCACCGCTATCGGTATGCAATAAAGGCGGTATTTGTTCAGAAAGAATATGGGAAGCTCTCATAGTGGGTGCAAAATACTAAATTACTTGAATGTTTCGTACTTTTGCAACTCAATTATTGTGCCATGACCAGACTCAGCGTGAATATCAATAAAATCGCAACACTGCGAAATGCTCGCGGCGGCCAAACCCCAAATGTGCTCCAGTTTGCACTCGATGCCGAAAGATTCGGCGCGCAGGGCATCACGGTTCACCCAAGGCCAGATGAGCGGCACATTACCACCCAAGACTGCTACGACCTCCACGAACGCGTTCAGACTGAATTCAACATAGAAGGCTTCCCCGATGCGCGCTACCTACAGCTTATCAAAGACTTGCGTCCGGCGCAAGCCACTTTAGTGCCAGACCCACCGGGTGTACTCACCTCTAATGCCGGCTGGAAGTGCACTGAACAAGCGAACTTTCTAGCTCCCATTATTGCTCAAATTCAAGCTCTTGGCGTCAGAGTTTCACTTTTTATGGAAACAGATCTGGCACAAATTGACAAAGCCAAGGTGCTTGGTGCAGACCGCATCGAATTCTACACTGGGCCGTATGCAGAAAATTACCCATTGGAGCCTCAGTTAGCAGTAGAACCCTACCGCCTAGCAGCACTTCACGCACATGCGCAAGGTTTGGGCATCAATGCCGGACACGACCTTAGTTTGGAAAATTTAGCTTTCTTGAAGGCTTCGCTTGTTGCACTTGACGAAGTTTCTATAGGCCATGCACTAATTAGCGATGCGCTTTATTTGGGGATTGAAAATACCATCCAGCGCTATCTTTACGAATTGCGCGAAGGTGCCTGATGCAACACACGCTGCGGATAAGGAATTTCTATGGAATAAGTTCTAAACAAGCGATCGATTTCAAGTCTTATTTCCGATTTATAATTGTTGATATCCCAACTTTGGTCTGCCCAAAAAACAAGCTCTAGTTCAAGGCCTGAATCGCCAAAATCGTAAAGCCGAACAAATACCGGATTGCTTTTTTTGACTTTAGGGTGTGCGAGTGCTGCTTGTGTAAGTAAGCGTTCAATTAGCTGAATATCTGAACCATAGGCAACAGTGAGCGTAATAGTGAAGCGCGTGAGTTCGGAACCATGGCTCCAGTTTTCAATACGGTCTTGGGTAAGATGTGTATTTGGAATGATCAATACATTACCCTCTCGGGTCTGAATTTGGGTGGTGCGCACATTGATTTTGACGATTTTAGCGACAATCGACTCATTGTTCAGCCCGTTCATTTTGGACTTACCTGAAATTTCGACGATGTCACCAACGCGCAAATTTCCTTCGAAAAGCAATACTACACCGGCGATCATGTCCTTGAAAACATCTTGCAAGCCCAAGCCTAAACCCACCAAAAGCCCCACAGAACTGGTGAGTAAGATCATGAGGTCTATGCCGAGAAGCTTGAAGCTAAACAAGATGGAGGCTACATAGATAAAATACTTTGCCAATTGGTTATAGACGAACTCAGTACCGGCGTCGTAGTTTGGACTGCCTTTGAAGCGCCTCGCAAAATAGAGCTTGGTTAAATTTACAGCAATTTTGGCACCAAAAAAGACTGAGATGACTATCAGGATGTCGGCAAAATCAATTTTAAAACTCTCGAAAGAAAGCAATTTAAACTGCAAGAAATCATTGAAGGTGACATGCCCGTTGTTGTAGCGCAGACTGAGTACTGCAATGTAAATAGCCAATAAATAAACACTCTGGCTCACCAAACGCAAGCGCGCCATTTGCTTGACTTCTAATTGGATATTGGCACTCTTGACATAGCCTTTTAAGGCTTTATGTACCAAACGACGCAATATGGCAGCCGCCAAAAAAATAAGCAGTAAAAAAATAAGATTCCAAAAACAAATCTTATATGGCCCGATGTAAAAGAGAGTTTCTGCAAACATATCAACGGATAAGCGTGATGCCAATCTGCTCGGAGAGGAGCATTTTGACTTTTTCAAGGCTGACTAATTCGCCGAGTGCCAAAAGCAAGTCTTCGTCTTGAAGGTTTTCATTACTGAGCTCTTTGCGAATATTTTTAATTTTTTGCTCCACAAAAGCCAACTTAAAACGGTAAATTACTTGCACTACTGTTTGATATAGGTCGTCGGATTCTGACTTCGTTTGGATTTTGTAGCGCGCCACCCAGTTATGACTGAGCTCTTGTTCTTGGGCTTCGATGTCGGCGGCAAATTGAACAATTTCTTGTTTTTCATGACGCAAAAAGTAGGTGGCTTCATAGAGGGTGTTATCTTCAAGTACCCCTTTTTCAAATATGCGGTAGATCTCTTCGTAAAGCGCGTTTTCAAAATGAAGCTCATCTTTATGCAACTCATGCACGATGAGTTCAATGACGCTTGTCTGGGTCTCGGGCTGCCCGAGCTCTTGCCAAATGAGGGCACGGGTACCGTATTTGATCAGTACACGTACAAGCTCTGCCTCAAAAAGCGTAAGGTCTTCTTCTTGTTCAGCATGCGCCTGCATGGATTGCTCAGCCGGCGTTTTGGGCAGTTGAATGGCTTCGAGCGCCGGATCTTGGTAAGTTTTGGCCAATGCCGTTTTGCGCAACTGAAGCAATTCCGACTGCACAATAGACTCGGCGATATCGAACTGCTGCGCCAACTGCTGCACGTAAACCGAACGGGTAATTTGATCGGGGATCAGTGAAACAGAATGAACGATGTCTTTGATGAGGCCCGCACGTAAAATGGGGTCATTACCGCCTTCTGAAAGTAAAATTCCGGCCTTAAAAGAGATGAAATCTTGTTTATGAGCTGCAATATAGGCGCTCAATTCGGCGGATGACCGCGATTTGGAAAAGGAGTCTGGATCTTCGCCGTCGGGAAAAAGTACTACTTTGACGTTGAGGCCTTCTTCCAAAATGAGGTCGATGCCGCGGAAACTCGCTTTGATCCCTGCCGCATCGCCGTCGTAGAGAATCGTGAGGTTTTTGGTATAACGGCTCACCAACTTAACTTGCTCTTTGGTGAGGGAAGTACCAGATGAAGAAACCACATTTTGAATGCCCGCTTGGTGCATACTGATGACGTCAGTATACCCCTCGCAGAGCAAACATTCGTTGTATTTGACGATGTCGCCTTTGGCAAAATAAAGACCGTAGAGGATCTCGCTTTTGTTGTAGATGACACTCTCGGGTGAATTGAAATACTTAGCGATTTTTTTATCGGCAAGCAAGGTGCGGCCACCAAAACCAAGTATGCGCCCCGAGACGCTATGAATAGGGAACATCACGCGACCTTTGAAAAAGTCAAAAGTACGCTCGTCTTTTGATTTGGTGAGCCCGATGGCTTCTAAGTAGGCTTTGTTATAGCCTTTTTCGAGGGCTAAATCGGTGAAGGCTGCGCCTGTATTGAGGCAATAACCCAATTGAAATTTCTCGATGGTGGCCCGACTGAAACCGCGCTCCTCAAAATAAGAAAGCCCAATGGCTTTGCCTTCTTGAGAATTGAGCAGCATGTCGGAAAAGATGTTTTTGGCAAACTCATTGATGATCAAAAAACTCTCGCGCTCGTTGAGCGCAGCAAGTTCTTCGGCAGTGGCTTCTCGCTCTTCAGGAACTTCGATGTTGTAGCGCTTGGCCAACCAACGCAGGGCTTCTGGGTAGCTAAAATGTTCCTTTTCCATCAAGAAGCTGGCCGCGTTGCCTCCCTTCCCAGTAGAAAAACACTTGAAAATCTGCTTGACTGGCGACACCACAAACGATGGTGTTTTCTCGTCCGTAAAGGGGCTCAAGCCTTTGAGATTAGAACCCGCGCGCTTGAGTTGCACAAACTCTCCGATCACTTCCTCTATGCGAGCGGTTTGTAGAATTTGGTCGACGATATGCGGCGGAATTTTACTCATTTATGGTCTCAGGGATTGAAGTTATTGACCGTTTTATTGCCGTTTTCGTCGTAGGTAACCCACTCTCCTATCATTTGATCATCTAAGTATTGGCCGTAATAGTGGATCTTTCCGTTCGGATATTTAACGACAGAATGCCCATTCTTTTTGCCCGCAACATAAAACGTGAAGGACTGCAAGTTGCCTTTTTCGCTGTAATAATTCCATTTGCCCTCGCGCACACCTTTTTTGGTTAGATCTCCTTCATACTTGAGTTGTTTTTTGCCAGGGTACCACTCTTTGTAGTGTCCGTCTTTGATTTCGACCAGTTTTTCTGTGACTACTTGTTTGGTTCGCTTGTCTTTTCCTTCGTTTTGGCAAGCCACATCAAGTAAAAGCAGTGCAAATATGAATATAATGTTACTGTATTTCATGGTATTATTTTTCACGGTTCATGGTGTAGGCCACCAAACCTATTAACGAAGCTTTTGCAGGGCTGTCGGGGTAAGTTGCCAAAATTTCTAAGGCCTCAGCTGCTAATGCTTCCATACGCTGTTGCGCGTATTGCACACCGCCAGACTCCCAAACCAATTGAATGGCGCGCTGTACGCGTTTACTGACGTCGTATTCATTTTTAATGATGTAGCGCAATTCTTTTTGAATGGCCTGCGGAGCATTTTGCAGGGCGTAAATGAGGGGAAGCGTGAGTTTTTGCTCGCGGATATCTATACCCGTAGGCTTGCCGATATGCTCGCCCGTGCCGTAATCAAAGATGTCGTCTTTGATTTGAAAAGCCAAACCAATGAGTTCACCAAACTGACGGAGTTTGCTGCGCTCTTCCTGCGCGCCAACGCTCAGTGCACCGGCCTCACAGCAGGTGGCGATGAGCGAAGCCGTTTTTTTACGGATGACTTCGTAGTAAATTTCTTCGGTGATGTCGAGGTGGCGCGCTTTTTCAATTTGAAGCAACTCGCCTTCCGACATTTCTTGAACTGCTCTTGCGACGATTTCGAGAAGATCCATGTTGCGCTTTTCAATGGAGAGCAGCAAAATACGAGAGAGCATGTAGTCGCCGACTAATACAGCAATTTTATTTTTCCAAAGAGCGTTCACGGAGAAAAATCCGCGGCGCTCTGCGGCGTCGTCTACGACGTCGTCGTGAACCAGCGTAGCTGTATGAAGAAGTTCTACTAGAGTTGTAGCGTCGAAGGTTGTAGGATTGATTTCGCCGAGCATTTTGGCGCTCAGAAAAACAAACATAGGACGCATTTGCTTGCCTTTGCGCTTGACAATATAGCTCGTCACTTTATCGAGCAAAGCGACATCGGCATGCATGGCGTTTTGAAAATGGATTTCAAAATCCACTAATTCTTGCTGAATTGGTGCGGTGATATCGTCTAGGCGCTGCATCTAACAAATATACGAAAAGCCATGGCCTAATCGCAAAGCAGAGCTTCGAAACTTAGCGCGAAAGGTGCATATTTCTTTCGGAGTAAATTTTGGTAAAGAATGGATCCTTCAAATCTTTAATGAAACGAATGGCCTCACCAGTAGATTTCATTTCTGGGCCCAACTCTTTTTTGACATCAGGGAATTTCTCGTAGGAGAATACCGGAATTTTGATGGCATAACCTTCTTTGCGGGGCTGGAAATTGAAGTCGGTAACTTTGTTGTGCCCGAGCATCACTTTGGTAGCGTAGTTGACATAAGGCTCGTCGTAAGCCTTCGCAATAAATGGAACGGTGCGAGATGCACGCGGATTGGCTTCAATGACGTATACTTTGTCGTCTTTGATGGCAAATTGGATATTGAGTAAACCTACGGTTTTGAGTTCTACGGCAATTTTTTTGGTGATGTCTTCGATTTGCGTCATGACGAAATCGCCGAGGTTATATGGGGGCAACACTGCATAGGAGTCTCCGGAGTGAATTCCGGCTGGCTCGATGTGCTGCATGATACCAATGATATAAACGTTTTCGCCATCGCAGATGGCATCGGCCTCAGCTTCAATTGCGCCACCCAAGAAGTGATCGAGCAAGATTTGGTTGTTGCCCATTTCGTTGAGGATATCGACGACGTGGTGCTCTAGTTCTTCTTTATTGATGACAATTTTCATTTTTTGCCCACCCAAGACATAAGAAGGGCGTACGAGCAAAGGAAAGCCAAGTGTTTCCGATAATTCGATGGCTTGCTCCGCGCTCTCTACCACGCCGTATTGAGGGAATGGCACGTTATTTTTCTCGAGTAATTTGGAGAAACGACCGCGGTCTTCGGCCAAATCTAGGGCTTCGTAAGAGGTGCCTAGGATCGGAATGCCGTAGCGCTCGAGCTTTTCTGCTAATTTGAGCGCAGTTTGACCGCCCAATTGCACAATAACGCCGATTGGCTTTTCGTGCTGAATGATGTCGTAGATGTGCTCCCAGAAAACAGGCTCAAAATAGAGTTTGTCGGCGGTGTCGAAGTCAGTGGAGACGGTTTCGGGGTTGCAGTTGATCATGATGGTCTCGTAGCCGCATTCTTTGGCCGCCAACACACCGTGCACACAAGAGTAATCGAATTCGATGCCCTGGCCAATGCGGTTGGGGCCAGAACCCAAAACCACCACTTTAGGACGCTCGCTGACCACACTTTCGTTTTCGTATTCAAAAGTGGAGTAATAGTAAGGCGTTTTAGCTTCAAACTCAGCAGCGCAGGTGTCTACGAGTTTATAGACGCGGTTGATACCGAAATCTTTTCTTTTTTGATAGACTTCGGACTCTAGGCAGCGCAAAAGGTGAGCAACCTGACGGTCTGCGTAACCTTTTTGCTTGGCTTCAAAAAGGAGCTCTTGTGGAATGTTTTCAAGGTGGAATTTTTCAATTTTGCGCTCGAGCTTGATGAGGTCCTCGATTTGCTTGAGGAACCAGATGTCAATTTTGGTCTTTTCGACGATGGTTTTAAAAGGAATGCCCAATTTAATGGCATCGTAAATGTGAAACAAGCGATTCCAGCTCGCGAATTCGAGCGAATTGAGGATCTCGTTTTGGTTGGTCAGTTCTTTTCCATCTGCACCTAAACCATTGCGGTTGATTTCCAAAGACTGACACGCTTTTTGCAGCGCTTCTTGAAAGCTACGGCCAATGCCCATGACCTCACCTACAGACTTCATTTGTAGCCCTAGCTGGCGGTTGGTTCCGGGAAATTTATTGAAGTTCCAACGCGGTATTTTGACAATAACGTAGTCTAGGGTTGGTTCGAAAAGTGCAGAAGTAGTTTTGGTGATTTGGTTGCTGAGCTCATTGAGGTGATAACCGATGGCCAACTTGGAGGCAATTTTGGCAATTGGATAGCCTGTAGCCTTGGAAGCCAAAGCAGATGAACGCGACACACGCGGATTGATTTCAATGGCAATGATGTCTTCGTTGTTGTCAGGGGAAACCGCAAACTGCACATTACACCCTCCTGCAAAATTACCAATGGAACGCATCATGTTGATGGCCATGTCGCGCATTTTTTGGAAGGTGGTATCGGAGAGGGTCATGGCTGGGGCCACGGTGATGGAGTCTCCGGTATGGATGCCCATTGGGTCGAAGTTCTCGATAGAGCAGATGATCACGACGTTGTCGTTGGCATCGCGCAGGAGCTCGAGTTCGTATTCTTTCCAACCCAAGAGTGCTTTGTCTATCATGACCTCGTGGATCGGTGAAAGCTGCAAGCCGCGCTCGAGTAAGTTGTCAAATTCTTTTGGTTCGTGCAAAATACTTGCGCCCGAACCGCCCAAAGTGTATGATGGACGAATACAGAGTGGGAAACCAAATTCTTGCGCAATTTCTTTGCCCTCTAAAAAAGACTTCGCTGTTTTTTGAGGCGCCATTGGCACGCCAATTTGGAGCATGAGTTCGCGAAAAGCTTCGCGGTTTTCGGTGATTTCGATGGCGTTGATGTCTACGCCGATGATGCGCACGCCATGTTGTTCCCAGATGCCCATTTCGTCGCACTGAATACAAAGATTGAGCGCTGTTTGGCCGCCCATGGTTGGCAAAACGGCGTCAATTTGATGGTTTTGAAGGATCTTGACAATGCTCTCGGGCTCAAGTGGCTGTAGGTAGACGTTGTCTGCTACAACTTTGTCGGTCATGATGGTCGCTGGATTGGAGTTGATGAGTGTGACCTCAATTCCTTCTTCTCGCAGCGAGCGAGATGCTTGAGAACCTGAGTAGTCGAATTCACAGGCTTGACCAATTACAATAGGACCACTACCAATAATGAGAACGGATTTGATCGAGAGATCTTTAGGCATAAGGGCTTCAATTTACTAGTTTCTTTGAGCGAAACCTTCGCTGCAAATTGAGCACAAATTTAAGTTAAATTCGGTCGATAGCGGCAATGAAGCAGGATTGTTTTTTAACAATCTGACTTGCCAATGTTAATTAAATGGCAATCATGCGCAGTGGCGCGAGATAAATTGTAAGGCGAAATGATTAAAGGCCTCGGCTTGTTCGTAGTTGACCACATGACCGCATTCGGGAACAACGTGGAGCTCTGAGGCTTTGTCTTGCCCTACGAGCACTTTGACCGGATTCAAAAACATGTGGTCTTGCGCACCCATTACATAAAGGGTTGGAATGGTTTCGGGAGCAGCATTGATGCGCGTGAGGTAGGCAGTGAGCCGAGCAGTTAGCTTGAACCAACGTTGAAATTCTTTGTCCATCACTTTTTTAGCCTCATTGATAAACAAGTGACGCGACTCTTTGTGATTGGCACGCGGCATCATGATGCGCGCCATGAGTTGATACAAAGACATTTGAGGTAAAAAGCTATAGAGCATGCGGCCCATGCGTAAAATGAGGCGCGAACGCACATTGAGTTTGGTGACCGCCCCAGCAAAGATCATGCTTCTGACTAAATCTGGTCGTTGGGCACGCAAGGATTTGATAACAATAGAACCCAAAGAAACCCCTACAAAATGTGCTTGTTCGATTCCTTTTTGATCGAGTAGTTCAATGACATCCGACGCGATGAGTTCAAAAGAATATTTTTGATTGTAGGCACTGACTTTTTGGCTCTTGCCATGACCTCTTAAATCTAGCACCAAGACGTTGTGGCGCTCACAAAAATCTTTGAGTTGTTTGTGCCAAATAGAGGAGCTCCCTCCTGCCCCATGGACAAACACAACCCATTGATTGGAGCTTCGGTGCAAAAAAGACTTAGAGTAGAGCATGTGCAAAAATAAAAAAACACCCGTTCAAAACGGGTGTTTTCGTGAATTATATAAATAAAGTGACTTATTTATCTTTTACTTCTTCGAAGTCGACGTCTGTGACTTCGTCTTGCGCTGAGCCGGATCCGGAGTCCGCACCTTGATCTGAAGCTGCACCTTGGTCGTTCGAAGCGTTGTACATGTCTTGTGACGCTGCGCTAAATACTTCGTTGAGGCGGTCCATGGCGGGCTGAAGATTGGCCATATTTTTGGCTTCAAACTCCGTTTTGAGTGCTGCCAAAGCATCTTCGATTGGTTGCTTTTTATCGGCAGGGATTTTGTCACCGTATTCTTTCAACTGACGCTCTGTTTGAAAAATAAGAGAGTCTGCTTTGTTGACCATCTCGGCTTCTTCGCGGCGCTTGTTGTCGGCGTCTGCATTGGCTTCAGCCTCCGCTTTCATGCGTTGGATTTCTTCGTCAGACAAACCGCTAGAGGCTTCAATTTTAATGGATTGGAGCTTGCCAGTTCCTTTGTCTTTGGCAGAGATGTTCATGATGCCGTTTGCATCGATATCGAAAGTTACCTCGATTTGTGGCACACCGCGCTGTGCAGGCGGAATGTCGGTAAGTTGGAAACGACCAAGTGTTTTGTTGTCATTGGCCATGGCGCGCTCACCTTGCAATACATGGATTTCTACTGAAGGCTGGTTGTCGGCAGCTGTAGAGAATACTTCAGATTTTTTGGTTGGAATAGTGGTGTTGGCGTCGATGAGTTTAGTGAATACACCTCCCATTGTTTCGATTCCTAAAGAAAGTGGAATGACATCTAACAATAAAACATCTTTGACTTCACCTGTAAGGACACCACCTTGAATAGCGGCACCAACAGCAACTACTTCATCCGGGTTCACACCTTTAGAAGGCGCTTTGCCAAAGAAACGCTCAACGGCTTCTTGAATGATCGGAATACGTGTTGATCCACCAACGAGGATCACTTCGTCGATGTCTGATGGCTGCAAGCCCGCGTTTGAAAGCGCTGAACGGCAAGGCGCAATGGTGCGCTCCACGATGCTCGAAATAAGTTGCTCGAATTTGGCGCGTTGCATAGTGCGCACTAAGTGCTTAGGAATGCCATTTACCGGCATGATGTATGGCAAGTTGATTTCTGTTGATGTTGTAGAAGACAATTCGATTTTTGCTTTTTCTGCTGCTTCTTTCAAGCGTTGAAGTGCCATTGGATCTTGACGTAGATCGAGGCCTTCTTCTGCTTTGAATTCTTCTGCCAACCAAGTGATGATGGCTTCATCGACGTCGTCGCCACCGAGGTGGGTGTCGCCATCTGTAGCCAATACTTCGAATACGCCATCACCTAATTCAAGGACAGAGACGTCGTGGGTTCCTCCACCGAAGTCAAAAACAACGATTTTTTGGTCGATGCCTTTTTTATCGAGGCCGTAAGCAAGTGCGGCGGCAGTTGGCTCGTTGATGATGCGCTTGATAGTAAGACCCGCGATTTCGCCTGCTTCTTTGGTAGCTTGGCGCTGTGCATCGTTGAAGTATGCTGGCACCGTGACGACTGCTTCCGTAACTTCTTGCCCGAGGTAGTCTTCTGCTGTCTTCTTCATTTTTTGAAGGATCATGGCAGAGATCTCTTGCGGAGAATACATTCTGTCGTCTATTTTGACGCGCGGCGTGTTGTTGTCGCCTTTAACTACTTGATACGGCATGCGCGAAACTTCTTTCGAAGATTCGTCAAAGCTAGAGCCCATAAAGCGTTTGATAGAAGAGATGGTTTTGGTTGGGTTGGTGATAGCTTGTCTTTTCGCTGGGTCACCGACTTTGCGTTCGCCGCCCTCAACAAAAGCAACTACCGAAGGTGTGGTGCGCTTACCTTCTGCGTTGGCAATGACAACTGGTTCATTGCCTTCCATGACCGAAACACAAGAGTTGGTTGTTCCGAGGTCGATTCCGATTATTTTTCCCATTTTATTTTTTAATTTTTGATACTAGGTTTTGTCAAGTATTGTGCCAGCAGAAAAAAGCTGGACTTTTATGACATTTTGATCTATTCCACGCCTTTTCAGATGTCTTTTTGTCAGTTTTGCTGACATTGGTAACATAGGTTACGTAATTACACTGATAAAGCACGTAACTTTGGTTTATGATATTTGGAAAAGGAACAAAAATGTATAGCATTGCCAAGATGAAATGTCCGCAATGCAACGAAGGTCAATTCTTGGTTTCTCACCCTTATGACTTTAAATATTTGGGCGATGTCAAGACAGAATGCGATGTTTGTCATTTGAAATACGAGCGCGAGCCCGGTTTTTATTACGGCGCCATGTACGTCTCTTACGCTTTAGGAGTCGCCTTATTTGTGACAATCTGGACTTCTTGCAACCTTTGGTTTCCTTGGCTCAGTGCCTGGAGTCAGATTGGTCTGGTTGTCTTCTTTACAATTGTACTATCCCCTTACTTATTTGCGCTCTCCAAAATCATTTGGGCCAATATGTTTATCAAGTACAACAAGGATGCTAAGGGCCGAAAGTAAACTTAAAATGCTGCAGGCTCATTTGGGCTATATGCTAGAAGCGTCCTTGTTGGAAGAAATGGCTGAAGTAGCCATAATTCGAGAAACTGAAACTAACGAGGTGGTGGTCCATGTGGGCGATCAATTGCAAATGATTCCGATTGTCATTGAAGGCTCCATTAAAATTTCTCGAGAAAACGAAAACGGAAACGAATTGCTGCTTTATTATATGGAAGGCGGAGATACTTGCGCAATATCCTTGCAGTGTTGTACCCGAAAAATTGACTCGCAAATTAAGGCCACCTCCATGGAGCCCTCCTTGCTTTTGATGTTCCCTTCAGAATTCATGGAGCGCTGGCTAGACCACTATAAATCTTGGCGCCAATTCATTTTAGACAGCTACCACACGCGCATGCTAGAACTGATGGATTCTATCGATGCCATCGCCTTTATGAACTTAGACCAGCGCTTACTCAAATACCTTTCGGACCAGGCTAAAATTCTCGGTAGTGTGGAAATCAACCATACCCACCAACAAGTAGCCGACGACCTACATTCTTCAAGAGTAGTCATTTCGAGACTACTAAAGCAACTTGAGACAAAGGGCGAAATCAAATTATTGCGCAACAAAATCATCCTTAAAAACTTTTAATACCATAGGATTACCATAGGTTTCTATTTTTTTCGAAACCTAAAGAGAATATGGAATTTTGCTCAAAGACATTCAGTTCGTCTATGTATAGGAGTGTTATTTATTGATTTGAAAACCCCGGAATCTCAAGGATTTATTTTTTGTAATTTCGCTTATGAGATTTTTTCAAATTATAGTCATTTTATGCTTTCTAGGGTCTGTGGATGCGCAAGTATTGCTCAACGAAGGTTGCAACAAAAATGCGTTTGCCGAAATAGATGAAAATGGCGATGCGTCCGACTGGATAGAACTTTACAATAATAGCTCCAGCCCAGTCAATCTTGCAAATTGGAAGCTATCCGACCAGCTGAATGGCATCAATGCATGGGTTTTTCCAAATGTCAATTTAACGGCTCAATCTTTTTTACGTGTCTTTTGCAGTGGCAAAGACCGTTATGCTAGTGTCCCGTTTATCTCAACAAATAATACAGCGAATTTCAATCCAAGTATTGGCTGGAATACCCATCCATTTGTACAAAATTTCATTTGGGACGGCAGCTCAAATATCATCATTAATGTCTGTTCATATAATAGTACAGGCTACACAGAAAATTCGGTGTTTTATCAAAGTGCCACACCGTTTGTTTCTAGTGTTGGGAGTTTTATAGACGGTTCACCAGCGGCCTGCAGCAATAATTTAGGACAAACATATAGCCAAAGACCAAATATAAAACTCAATAATGCCGTAATCGGCAATGGAACCATTACAAATAACACTACAGACTACCCAGCTCCATACGGCAATTGGTACTGGGGCGCCCGACATCAGTTTTTAATCCTGGCAAGTGAATTGCAAGCAGCCGGATTGAATGCGGGCCCCATATCCTCTCTTTCTTTTCAAGTAGCCAGTACTAACGGAGAATTTTACGACTACATTGACATCGCGCTCAACCATACCACACTCACTTCGCTAGAAGCGAGTTTTATACCGCTTCAAGGTCAGCAATTCCATACCAATTTTAAATTAAGTGGCACTGGTGAGTCTGTCTACCTCTTTAACGCAAGCAATCAACTTCAGGACCAATTAGAAATTATCAGCCCTCAGATAGATGTTTCGATTGGTCGCTTTCCAAACGGAAGTTCAAATCTCACTTGGATCAATCCTAGCCCTGGTGCTAGCAACAATGGCAGTCAACTTTTTTCAGATACCCTACCGCGCCCCCAAATTAGTTTGGCAAGCGGGATTTACAATGGAATGCAAAGTGTGCAAATCTCAACGAATGTTCCAACTACTGTTGGCAAGCTCGTTTATACCATCAACGGCCAAGACCCCACTTTCAATTCTGCCACTTATGTTGGCCCAATATCAGTTAGTAGCAACCAAGTTTTGCGCGCAAAAGTCTTTCCTTTGAATAACAATACCTTATTACCTAGTGAGCAAGCCGTTGCCACCTATCTTTTTGGGGTCTCGCACACTACGCCCATTCTATTGGTCAATACGCCCAACGAAAACCTTTTTGGTGCTACCGGTATTTTTGACAACTGGTGGTCCGACTGGGTCAAGCCGGCTTATGCGGTGCTTTTAGATACAGGGCAAGCACACCCCATACTGCATCAAACCAAAACAGCACTTAGAATGGATGGCGGGGCAGGCGGCAGTCGCTCACAACCACAACATTCCTTTCGTTTGAGCTTTACAGATGGAGCCTTTGGAGACAAACCCATTGCGTTCCCACTCTTGCCCGATAGACCAAACAGAGCGCTATACAGCGATATCTATTTGCGCAATGGCTCCAATCAATACCTCAATTTGCCTTACAAAGACGCATGTCAGGTGCGGATGATGAGCGAAGGTTCATCCAATTACTATTCTAGTTATCGGCCAGTCAGTATCTATATCAACGGCGCTTATTTTGGGCTTTACGAACTTCGTGAAAAATACAACCAGGAATTCTTCGAACAACACGATAACGCCACCCGCGACTCTATCGAGCTGCTCTCTCTCAGTTATTGGTACAATCTCGTTTTACGTGCTGTAGAAGGCGACGTAGACCATTTTTGGTCAGACTACAGCAATTTCAATTCCCTCGACCCGTCGTCGCCAACTTATTGGCAAGATGCCGACCAATATTTTGACCTCAAGCACTACACCGATTACATCGTTGCGGAGTCTTGGATGGGCAACGTAGACTGGCCAGGCAACAACATCAAAATTTACCGCTCAGATGCCAGCCAAAAGCGTTGGCGCTTTGCGCTCATCGACCTTGAGCTATCCATGCAACCCAACGGCTGGACCAACTGCACCGATAACCACATCGCCTACATGATGGGGCAATCCGAAGACAACCCTTACATCAATATCTGGAAACAAAGCATTCAGAATCTGACCTACCGAAACTATTTCATTAATCGCTTCGCAGACCAAATGAACACCAGCTACCGCCAAGAAAAATTACTAGCCACCGAACAAGGGTTTTACGAATCGATGCTGCCCGAAATGCCGCAGCAGTTTGCCCGCTGGGGCGACCCCAACAACATTGCTGGTCAGATGGCAACTTTTGAACAGAACCATCAAGTATTCCAAGACCAATTGACGTGTCGTTCTGCGTTTGTTTTCAATCAATTGCTCTCTCAATTTGACTTAACTAAAAAAGTTCAGATCAATCTGGAAGTCTACCCTGAAATGGCTGGAGAGATCCACCTCAACACAATTCAGCCAACAAGCTACCCTTGGGCTGGAACTTATTTTGACGGCGTGCCCATTCAAATGCAGCCAGTCGCCAAGCCTGGCTATATATTTTCTCATTGGTTGCCCAATAGTAGCATCAACGATACTTTAGTTGATAGTCTTGATGTCAACGTAACACTGTCAAATCAGACCTTTACTGCTGTTTTCAAAGTAGTGCCCCTACCTCCAGATGGCCCTGACATCAATTTCAGCATCGCTCCTAACCCATCTAACGGCGCTTTCATTTTGACACACAACAACAAAACACAAGCGCTAGGATGCTCCTATGAAATCTATGATTTGAGTGGACGAAAAGTAGTTGCAGGAAGTGTAAATAACAGCGAGTTAGAAACAACCATTGTGCTTCCGGAAGTAAGATCCGCTATTTATATCTTACGGGTTATCAAGAACAACGAAGTATTGACAAATTTCAAGTTGCTAAAGTACTAAAGAAATACTTCTTTTATGATGCAAACAATGCTGTGCAAGCCTCGTAGGCCAGGAGGTTTCCGCTAGCAATTGAAGCTTTCAGCTGGATAATTTTTTCTTTTTGGCCTGGAGTAGCAAAGAACCTATGCTGCAAAAAATCGCTCAGCAATTGCTCAAATAGAATCAGTTCTTGTTCTTTTCTTTTTTGTTGCAGCATTCCATTGAATTGCATGTGCACGAAATAGGCCTCTATTTGAGCCCAAAGTTCGGTAAGCCCCAAGCCAGTTAGGCCTGAGGTGCAGAGTACACGGGGTTGCCATTGGTCTGGTCTTTGGCTAAAAACATGGAGCGCGCCTGCATATTCTGAGCGTGCGGCTTTGGCTGCGGCTTCGTTGGTACCGTCTGCCTTGTTGATTACAATGGTGTCGGCAAGTTCCATGATGCCGCGCTTGATGCCTTGCAGCTCATCGCCGGCACCAGCCAACATCAGGAGTAAAAAGAAATCGACCATGCCATGCACGATAGTTTCTGACTGCCCTACTCCTACCGTTTCTACTAAGATGATGTCGTATCCAGCCGCTTCGCAGAGTGCGATTGCCTCGCGGGTATTTTTGGCAACACCGCCAAGTGTACGGCCTGCGGCGCTCGGCCGAATAAAGACGTTGAGCTCTTGAGAAAGGCGCTCCATGCGGGTTTTGTCGCCAAGGATGCTACCACCGGTGCGGGAAGAAGAAGGGTCTATGGCCAAAACTGCCACTTTATGCCCCTGCGCTACCAATTGGAGCCCGAAGTTTTCTATGAAAGTACTTTTACCAACGCCCGGCACACCGGTTATGCCAATGCGTTTTGCAACTTGAGTGGGTGCAGGCAGCGCGCGCAAGAGTTGTTGGGCGAGGAATTGATCGGAAGCTTTACTGCTTTCGATGAGTGTAATAGCCTGTCCTAAAGCGGCGCGCGAGCCACTAGACAGACCAGCGAGCAACTGCATTTCATTGCGCTGCGCACGCTGATTTTTGCGCGCTGCTAGCCAGCGGTCAATATGGTTTTGCTCAGGATTCAAGGAGTTGTTTGAGGGCCGCCATGGCTTGGCGAATGTTTTGCTGTAGCTCGGGCAAACTCGCCTCTAGCATGTAGCAAGGGGCGGTGATGATGCGGTTAGGAACATCGACGCATATTTCTTGGATTGAGCAGTCTGGCGTTTGAGCGCCTTTGGCTTGCAGTCCTGCTTGAAAATCGGAAATAGTGTACGGCGAGGGTACGTTTGTGCTGCCAATAGTAAGTTGCTGGCTAATGGGCATGTCCTGGAAGGCTAAGGCGAGTAAAACGGGGCTCACGCACAATGCAACAATGGGTTTGCCTACATTGTACATATTGACGAGCAATAACTTGACGTCAGGGCGAATTTGACCATTTGGCCCTTCAAAAGCCCAACTTGAAAAGTTTTTGGCGCTGCCAAAGCCACCTGGAATTATGAGCGCATCGAGGTCTGCCGGAACCACTGTTCTGATTTCGCGAATTTGACCGCGTGCGATGCGTGCAGCTTCTTCCAGCATATTGCGCGTTTGGGCTTGTTCTTGGCCATTGAGGTGATTGATCACGTGGTGCTGAGGAGCATCTATGCCAATACAAACGGCCTCGTAGCCTAAACTTTCGATTTCGAGTAGCGTCAGGACTGCCTCGTGGATTTCGGCACCGTCATAGACGCCAGCTCCGGATAATAATACCCCAATTTTCATGCGTTTTTTTGAACTAATTTACGGTATAATTCTTCGTATTGCGGCAAGATTTCCGCTAAACTGAAATTTTGTGCAATTTGGAGTGCGCCAGCTTTCATGACTTGTAAATTGGCAGAATCCAAGATGTCGAGTACGTAAGCTGCCATTTGATCGGTTTGCCCAACAGCAGCAAGATAGCCCGAAACACCATGGATGTTCACCTCTGGAATACCTCCCGTATTTGAAGAAACCACTGGTACACCTACCGCCATCGCTTCAAGCGCTGCCAATCCAAAACTCTCCGTTTCTGAAGGCAATAAAAAGACATCGACAATTTCCAAAACGTGAACGGTGTCGCGGACCTTTCCTAAAAAGATGACGTCTTGATACAAATTGAGCTCTCGGCACAAGCGTTCACAGGCATAGCGGTCTGGACCATCTCCTACTAAAATGAGCTTGCAATCCTTTTGCGCGCGCACTTGGGCAAAGATGCGAATGACATCTTCTGTGCGCTTGACGGGTCTGAAGTTGGAAATATGACACAAGATAGGCTGATCGTCTTGGGCGTATTTACTTCTGATGTAAGCGCGCTCAGTACCGTGCGGAGGGCTAGGTGGTACAAAATTCGGAATGACTTGAATATCGGTGCTCACCTTGAAGTGTGCTAAGGTATCTTGCTTGAGGCTTTCAGAAACAGCAGTAACGGCATCTGAATGATTGATACAAAAAGTAATAACGGGCTCAAAGGAAGGGTCTTTTCCGACTAATGTGATATCGGTACCGTGCAAGGTAGTTACAAAAGGAATGTATATCCCGTCTGCTTTCAGGATTTGCTGGGCCATAAAAGCAGCTGATGCGTGCGGAATGGCATAGTGCACGTGTAGGATATCTAGATTCTCGTACTTGACGACATCGACCATTTTACTGGCGAGCTGCGTTTCGTAGGGCTGAAAATCAAAAAGTGGGTAATCGGTAATTGATACTTCGTGGTAATAAATATTTTCTCGAAAAGAACCAAGACGCACCGGCTGAGAATAGGTGATGAAGTGGACTTGGTGGCCTTTGGCAGCCAGCGCTTTTCCGAGTTCGGTAGCAACCACGCCGCTTCCGCCGAAAGTTGGGTAAAGGACGATGCCTATTTTCATTATTTTTCGTCTAGTGGAATAAAAAAGGTGAGTCTGTAGATGATCGGCAAAATGCGCACCACCTGACCAAATTCATTTTTAACTTTAAAAGTATAACTGCTTCGGAACGGACTGTTAACTGCGTTAATTACATCGTAAAACAAAGCTGCGTTTAGGCGTATTTTATCGGAAAGTTTGAGGTAAAATCCACCGCCAACCATGAGCGTTGGAGACCAAGGCTTGACAACTTGTAGCGGATTGACAAAACTATACGGACTTTTAAGGTACTGGAATTCTACCCCACCAAAAATGAGTTCTTGGTAGCGGTAGTGCGCAAAAACGCCCCCTCCCCAAGTGGTCATGTTGCTTTGCGCACCTAAATTATTAGACCAATTGCGTTGAAGACGAAACGAGGGGCCAACCAATAGGTTTTCGGAGAGCCGCGCGGCGTATTTGAGCTCGCCACCTACAGCACCACCCAAATTAGAGAACCCAATGTAAGGCTCTAGGCCCAGTTCCGAACCCAAGTATTGCAATTGCCCAATTGATTTACCTGCAAAAAGCAAGGCGATTAAAAAAACCAAGTTTTTCATGATGAGATATTTGTACAAAGATACAGGATTTGCAGCCACCGCGCTTCTTTGTATCTTTGCAAAAAATTTAGCATGAAATTACTAGACGGACGAGCCACCGCAGCTCAAATTCAAGCAGAATTACAAGCAGCAGTGCAGTTGCGCAAGCAAGCCGGCCAAAAAATACCGCATCTTGCAGCTATTTTAGTGGGTAACGACGGCGGTTCGGTGTCTTATGTCACGTCAAAAGTAAAAGCATGCGAGGCTATTGGTTTTGAGAGCACGCTCATTCGCTACGACGAAACTGTTCAAGAAGACATCCTTCTCGAAAAAGTAGAAAGCCTCAACCAAGACCGCAGCATCGATGGGTTTATAGTGCAATTGCCTTTACCCAAGCACATAGACGAGCTCAAAATAACGCAAGCCATCGACCCTAAAAAAGATGTAGACGGCTTTCATCCGCGCAATATCGGTAATATGATCCTCAATTTGCCGGGTTTCTTACCCGCTACCCCTGCTGGAATTATAGAGCTCATTCGCCGCAACGACATTCCAACCGAAGGTAAAAACTGTGTCATTATTGGGCGCAGTAATATCGTTGGTACCCCGTTGTCTATTATGCTCGGTCGCAACAGCAACCCTGGCAATTGCACCGTTACACTTGCACACTCCAAAACGCGCAACCTCAAAGCCATCTGCCAAGAAGCTGACATCATTATTGCCGCCATTGGCCGCCCTAATTTTGTAACTGCCGATATGGTCAAAGACGGCGTTGTAATCATCGATGTAGGCACCACACGCCTTGACGACCCAAGCCGTGAACGCGGTTGGAGACTCGTTGGCGATGTAAACTTTGAAGAAGTTGCGCCCAAAGCGAGCTTCATTTCGCCCGTACCAGGAGGCGTTGGCCCCATGACTATTGCTTCCTTGATGATGAACACGCTCAAGGCTATGGAACTCAAAGGAAAATAAGTATGCAGGAATTTCAAATCAACGGCCCGTATATTGAACTCATTGGCTTGCTCAAGGCTTTAGGTATTGCCGAAACAGGAGGCCACGCCAAAGCGATTGTAGAGGAAGGTTATGTCTTGCGCAACGGAGAGCAGGAGCTGCGCAAGCGCGCCAAACTCGTTAGCGGAGACCTCATCGAAATAGATGACTTACAAATCAAGTTGATCTAAACACGCGTCCATATCTGCTCGTCAAACGCTATACTTACTTCAAGGTTCTGAAATCTTGGCCGTCTTCTAAACGCAAAAGAGCAGCATAAATCAGGCGAATACAGTTTTCTACATCTTCTTTTTGGACCATTTCTACGGTCGTGTGCATATAGCGCAAGGGCAAAGAAATAAGTGCAGACGTCACGCCTTCGTTTGAATACGCAAATGCATCGGTATCGGTACCAGTAGAACGCGAAACAGCGGCGCGTTGGAAAGGAATTTTCTCGGCGTCTGCAGCGGCAATAATGAAACGCAGCAAATTATTTTGGACCGCAGGGCCGTAAGTCAGCACAGGGCCTTTGCCACTTTGTTGGTCTCCGTTTTCAATCTTATCGACCATTGGTGTGGCGGTATCGTGGCATACATCAGTAATAATAGCGAGGTCTGGCTTGATGCGATGCGCCATCATTTCAGCACCTCTTAGGCCTATTTCTTCTTGAACAGAATTGACGATATACAAACTAAAAGGCAATTGCTTCTTTTGCTCAAAAAGCAGGCGCGCTACTTCGGCAATCATGAAGCCTCCGACCCGATTATCGAGCGCTCTACCCACATATTTATTTTTATTGAGGACCATAAACTCGTCCTCAAATGTAGCTACACAACCCACATGAATGCCCAGTGCTTCGACCTCCTCTTTTGAAGCACAACCACAGTCAAGAAAGATGTTTTTCATGCTTGGCGTCTCCTCTTTTTGTTGGCGCATATGAATAGCCGGCCAACCAAAGACCGCTTTTACGGGCCCTTTGTCTGTATGGATATTGACGCGCTTGGATGGCGCAATCATGTGATCAGAGCCACCATTGCGACGCAAGTAGATGAAACCGTCCTTGGTAATATAGTGTACAAACCAAGAAATTTCGTCGGCATGCGCTTCAATCACCACTTTATAGGCCTGCCCTGGATTGATTACCGCTGCAACCGAACCATAAGCATCTGTGAAATACTCTTGCGTAAAGGGCTTGATGTAGTCTAGCCACATTTGCTGGCCAGAGGTTTCAAAACCTGTGGGGCTTGCGTTATTGAGGTAGGCTTCTAAAAATTTCTCGGATTTGGAAGTAATGATCTTTTTCATGGTGATTTATCTAATGAGGGTAACGTTTCCTTTAATGATGTTCTCTAAGCCACCAATACAAGTTGCTTGGAGGTAATAGTCGTAGACGTCGGGGTCTAGGAGTTTGCCCCTAAAAGTGCCGTCCCAGCCTTCGCTCAAATTGGTAGTTTCCCAAACGAGCTCTCCCCAGCGGTCATAGACCCGAAAGATGAAACTTTCGATGAAGGGGCCGCGCACATAAAGCTTGTCGTTTTGACCATCCTTGTTTGGAGAAAAAGCATTTGGAATGAACACAAATGGCGCACCACAAATACTGTCAAAAACTTTGATCAGGACGGTATCTGAACCTGTGCACAAGCCATCTGACACATTGAGGGTGAACACCGTTGTTTGTTCGATGGTCGCTTGCGGAGTGACGCTACTTGGATTCGATAGCCCTAAGGTAGGCGTCCAGGTGTAAGTGAAATTGCCAAAAGGCGAACCAATGAGTTGGGAGCTCGCATTGGGCAAAATGATGGTGGGGTCGGCACTGGCCACCACAGCCATCGGATTGAGCGCCGACACATTGACAAAAATGGAGTCTTTCAGCAGGCAATTTTGAGCGCTCAGTACCTCGACATAAATATACTGACTCGTTGAGATGCTTGCCGTAGCAGTTGGTAAATTGCTTGCGCCAACAATAGCTGAGGTCGGGCTCCATTGGATACTTTGCGCATTGGCTGCACCGGAAAGCTGCAAGGTAAAGGGTGCCTGCGCACAAACCAAACTTGGGCCATTCAAGGTAAATGCGTCACTTGCCAGCGTCACTTGAACACTATCCGTTGCACTACAAAAAGCATTTGAAATTTGAATATAATACCAGGCATTTTGTGGGTCGAGCAAACCAAGTTCAGCTTGACCATTGGCATTGAGGGTATCTAAAAATTGAGCTGAACTCGACCAAATAATATTCGCAGGTGAACCCACAATAGTTGGTATCAAGAGTGTATCAACAGAAGTACACAGAAAAATAGCTGCAGGCGCCGTAACGCCAAGGGCTGGCCCAACCGTAATTTGCGTGCTCTGTTGGTCCGCACCTTGACAAATAGAATCTATAACCGTTAAACTGATGGTGTAAGTGCCTGGTTGGCTATATACAATGGTAGGTTCAAAGTTGGTGCTGTCGTATTGGCCATTTCCAAAAGCCCAGAGAAAAGAACTCGTGAGGGTTGAGTTGTTATTGATCACCAGAGACAGCGGCGCACACCCCATTGTATCCAAAACCTGAAAATTTGCGCTCAGGGGTACATCAAAAGCGATAAAAACGGAATCTTGTGCAGTGCAAAATCCATTGCCAGCCTGGCAAAAATACCAACCTCCCTGACTTACCAGAATAGTAGAATCTTGCAAAAGGTTCAGTGGGCTACTGAAGTAATTTTGTTGGGACCAAATAAATTGATTGGCGGTGCCGAGTGTATTTACGCTGAGTAAATAAGGCGAACTACTACACAGATTGATGGTGTCATTAAGATTGAGCAAAATAGAATCTAGGACCAAAATTTGAATTTGAGCGGTGTCGGTAATGAGGCAAACGCTGTCCGTGACATAAAGAAAGACGTTGTACTGACCAGGTGTAGTGTACACCACTGTAGGGTCAAAGACAATACTGGAGGTATCTCCGTTGCCAAAATCCCAGAGATAGGAATCCCATTGGGTAGAAGTGTTTTGAAAATCGACAGTGAGGTCTTGGCAACCTTGTACATTTGAGCTGTTGAATTCGGCCGTTGGGATGAGCTGAAAATCGAATTTGAATACCAAGTTGTTGCAATTGCTGCTGTTGTTGGTATTGGACCATGCACCTTGAGAAGTCGGGAAATCGGAATGGCCACCGCAACCACCACATACAGACTGATACACCACGCCATTTTTGTCAAAGCGAGAAGTACCGCCGTCAACATGTTCGTGAGCGATTGCACCGCCCAGATAAGAGCCGTAAAGCAGTCCGTTAAAGTTATTTTGCAAGACCATCAGGTAGAAATCAAAACCGGTGGTGCTAGCTTGAAAAGCATTGGGCGAAACAGGCATGCCGCTCAGTGGTGTAGACTGCAAAATATTGGCGCCCCAACCTGAAATATAGACGTTGCCACAGATATCGACCAAAAAGGCCGCAGGTGAAATATTGATTTGGCCATTGCTGTTGCCAATAACCGTTGAAGCCAAGTTAGTGGTGAGTGCATTATTTAGTTTCAAGACAAACTGACTACTGCCCGGGTTGCTATACGGCGCGTTATTGACCGTAAAACCGCCTCCAACAGCCTGGCCCAACAAGAAAATTTGGTTGTTGCGGTCCACCTCGACAAAAAAGACTTGATCGTAATTGGACGTGCCGATATAACTCGCGTTTTGAATGGCCGTGCCAAGTGCATTGAGTTTCACGACAAAACCGTCGGTCTTGCCGCCGTTGTAGTTACTTTGATAGGCAGCAGTAGTGCCCGAAAGGTTGTTGGAGCCAGTACCCCCTGCAAATAAAATTGCGCCTAGGGTATCGGTCTTGACCGAATAGGCGGCGTCGTCTTTATTGCCTCCGTAAAACGATGCAAATTGCAGCGTCGAAAAAATTGAGTTCAGCTTGAAAATTACAGCGTCTTGACCAACAGATTTACTGGCCTGAAAAGGGCTTTGGGTCGGAAAATTAGCAGAACGAGAGCAACTGGCCACCAGTACCGAACCAGCGGCATCGAGATAGATTTCACCCCTGAACTGATCGCCGTAGTTGGTAGTCAGGGAATCATAGGCTGCAACACTGTTGTAGGGCAAACCAAGCGTTCGGTAATTGACACCATCGTTGGCTGTTCCACCCAGATAAGTACTCGCCATTAAGTTTTGCCCTGATGCACTCAGCTTAGACACATACAAATCGGTGCCCTGCGTACCGAAATACACTCCGTTGAAATAAAAGTTGGTATTGGGGCTGCCACCTGCATGTGTGGGCTGAAAGGCACCAAAGGTGGTGGGGAAGTCTGTGCTGGAGGTGGCGCCAAACAAATATATGTTATTGAGCGAATCGCAAATGAGACTGTGTGCGGTTTCGGTGCCTTGTAGGTTGTCGCCGCCACCTAAAAAGCTTGACCATAGCATGGAGCTGCCATCTGCCGCATAGCGCGTCACAAAAACATCGGTAACACCGTAGGCACCGGCAAGCAACGTAAAATTGGAATTGGTATCAAAACTTGCCATACTCGGCAAAGGAAAGTTGTTGCCATAGACCATGCCTGCCGCATAGGCCGAAGCGTCGTAGCCGTAGGTGGCGGTCATGCCAAAATTGTCTGAGTTGGCCCCGTTGTAGGTCGCAAAAACCAATATGGGGTCAATGATGAGGGGCAATTGCGCATTGTAGTTGCCCAACTGAAAACCATAAGTGCCGTCGGGATAAGAACGATATGTGCAAGCAACTTGCACGCGTTGACCATTGACAATTTGATACGCGAACAATTGTTGGTCTTGGATTTCACCGATTGCGGTCTTGAGTTGGATACGGTCTTTATTCAGCTTGACGTCATTTGCACCCGAATAAGTCCAGCGAATTTGTTGGGCATCTGCGCCCGGAGCAACGTGAAATGTATATTTGTATTGTGTCTGCTCGGTGGCCCAAGTGAGGTCAATGTCCGGATAAAACTGCCTGTATTGCACCTCCTCAAAGGCCTGCGCCGAACTAGCCCAACGCGTGGAGTCTTGGCCCATAAAAAAATTATAGGTGTGTTTGCGGGGTTTTAGACCTTGTGCTTGCGCTTTCGGGTTGGCGCCAATGAAGCGCTGCTCAACCAGGGCGCTCGGAAGGCTTGGATTGTCTAGAAGTACTTGCTCGTGGTGGGCTTTTTCTAGGGCAGAGAAATCGGTGAGCTGGAATAAAAAGCGGTCTGAGCCCAGCCATATTTTGGCGGCGCCATCTTTGGCCATAAGCTGTACGTCTGCGGGCCATTGGCCTTTGTTTTGTACAAATTCATAACCCTGAAACTGTGCATAGATTGGTAGCCTGATGAATATGCCCATCAAACATAACCAAAATATCCTGTAAGAGCTCAACTTCATCCTCGCTAAGTTAAGCATTTCGACTAATTTTGTGAGTAGTAATTTTCAATATGGACACAACTAATCGCATCTGTTCGCTCTTCAATATTCAGTATCCCTTGATCCAAGGCGGCATGATCTGGTGCGCAGGCTGGGAACTCGCCTCGGCAGTTTCGAATGCAGGTGGCTTGGGCCTCTTGGGTGCAGGTTCAATGTACCCGGACGTACTCGACGCACAAATTACTAAATGCAAGGCGCATACCAACAAACCTTTTGGAGTGAATTTGCCCTTGCTGTATCCGAATATTGAGGAGCATATTGCCACGATCATCAAGCACAAAGTACCTATTGTTTTTACTAGCGCGGGCAATCCCAAAACTTGGACCGACACATTAAAGAAAGAAGGAATTACGGTAGTGCATGTGGTCTCGAGCGTAAAATTTGCGCTCAAAGCCCAAGCTGCGGGCGTTGACGCAGTAGTGGCTGAGGGCTTTGAAGCAGGTGGCCACAACGGCCGCGACGAAACCACCACGCTTTGCTTGATCCCGATGGTGCGCGCAGCGATTCAAATTCCGCTCATTGCGGCCGGCGGCATTGGTGATGGCCGTGCGCTGCTCGCCGTCATGAATTTAGGCGCCGATGGCGCCCAAGTAGGCAGCCGTTTTGTCGCGTCCGTTGAATCCAGTGCCCACCAAAATTTCAAGCAAGCCGTCATCGAAAGCCAAGAGGGCGACACACTCCTCACGCTCAAAGAACTCACGCCGGTTCGTTTGTTGCGCAACCCGTTTTTTGATCAGCTGATGGCTGCCTATCAAAATGGGGCGAGCGCTGACGCGCTCGCCACCCTACTCGGCCGCGGCCGAGCCAAAAAAGGGATGTTCGAGGGCAACCTCACGGAAGGCGAGCTCGAAATCGGGCAAGTCGCGGGGGCTTTCACTGAAATTTTACCCGCTGCAACAATTGTCAGACAATTCATCGAAGAATATAACCAAGCCCTTTCGGCCCAACATCTATTTTCATTATGATCGCATTTGAGCGCTTTACATTAGCCAACGGCCTCAGGGTATTGTTTCACAAAGAACCTGCTACCCCAATGGCGGTGGTCAATGTGCTCTACGACGTCGGGGCCCGCGACGAAAACCCCGAGCAAACCGGCTTTGCCCACCTGTTTGAGCACCTCATGTTTGGCGGCTCCAAGCACATCCCAGACTTTGACGCACCACTGCAGGCTGCAGGGGGGCAAAGCAATGCCTTCACAAGCAACGACATCACCAACTATTACGACGTCTTGCCCGCCCAAAATCTCGATACCGCGCTTTGGCTCGAGAGCGACCGCATGTTGTCTCTAGCCTTTACACCCAAAAGTTTAGAGGTACAGCGCCAAGTAGTCATTGAGGAGTTCAAGCAGCGCTACCTCAACCAACCCTACGGCGATGCCTGGCTACAACTTCGGCCCCTTGTGTATCAAAAACACCCGTATCGCTGGGCCACCATCGGCAAAAACATCAAGCACATAGAAGACGCCACCATGGACGACGTCCGTGCGTTTTTTCAAAAACACTACCATCCGGGTAACGCCATTTTGTGCATCGTGGGCAATTTTGAGCTCCAAACCATCAAAGAGAAGGTCGCGCATTATTTTGGCACTATTCCCTCACAAACCAAAAGCCCAAGACAACTCCCTCCAGAGCCACCGCAGCAAAAATTCAGGATCAAAACCATCCAAAGAAAAGTACCGGCCGGATCTTTCTACTACGCCTTCAAAATGGGCAAGCGCCTTTCGGACTCCTACTACCTCGCAGACCTGCTCTCGGACCATATCGGCAATGAAAAAACGGGCATCCTCTACACGGATTTGCAACGCAAAAAACGCTTGGTTTCTGAAATAACAGCGTATATCACGGGCTCCATCGATGAAGGTTTATTTGTGATCACGGGCAAACTCAATCCAAAGAGCACATTCGAAGAGCTAGAGGCTGCTATTTGGCCCGTACTCGCACAAATCAAGGACAAAAAAATGAGCAAAAGCGCACTCCAACAGCTCATCTTGAAGTTGCGTACCGCAAAAGCTTTTCAAGACCAAGGCCTATTGAACCGCGCCATGAACCTCAGCTTTTTTGAATTGCTCGATTCGGCAGAACTCCTCAATACCGAAAGTGCGCGCTACGAACAAATCTCCACTGCGCAGCTCCAACAATACGCCCAAGAGCTCCTCGACAAAAACAGGTGCTCATTGTTGCAAATCCAACCCAAATAACCATGCCTAAAACCTCTTCCTCAACTATGCTCGACAGGTCCGTTGCGCCTCCACTGCTGCCCATCGAACACATTTCTTTTGTTGCGCCTCAAATTACCATTTTGAATAACGGCGTCAAGCTTTTTTGGCGCAATGGCCTGCAAAATGAAACCAGTAAAATTGAATTGCATTTTGCCGCGGGTTCTGCCACCAATGACCCACTCACCGCTTCTTTATGTGCAGGCCTACTCATCAATGGTAGCGAGAAGCGAACGGCCAAACAAATCCAAAAAGCACTCGATGCGGTTGGGGCGTATTACGATGTTTCCTTGAGTCAGGAAAGTTCAGTAGTGACGCTATACGCACTTAAAGACCAACTCCTCAAGGCTTATAAGGTCTTTCATGAAAGTCTTTTTACGGCTATTTTTCCCCTCAAGGAAGTACAAGAACTTGTGCACAGCCGCCGACAGAAATATACAGTGCAAGAACAAAAAGTCAGTTTTCTTGCTCAGCGTCAGTTCCAGCGCAGCCTAATGGCGGGCAGCAGCTATGCCAAGCTCATCGAACTTTCAGATTTTGACCGCGCAGACCGCTCTCAAATTCAGGCTTTTCATGCCGAACATTACCTCAAAGGCCTCAAAAAAGTTTATCTCGTCGGAGACCTCATCACCTTGGATCTCAATGGATTTGAAGTATTGTTAAATGCTTACGGCAGCGAAATTGCCGAGCGCGCGCCCTTTTCATGGCAACCTGAGCAAGGCGCCACGCACATCGAACAAGAAGGTGCACTGCAGAGCGCTCTGCGCATCGGACGTCCGCTCTTCAACAAAACGCATCCAGATTTTTGCGCGTTTAGCGTACTCAACACCATTCTTGGCGATTACTTTGGCAGCCGGCTCATGAGCAACATCCGAGAAGACAAAGGCTATACCTATGGCATTGGTTCACATGTGGTTGAAAACACTAAATTCGGCTATTTTGTCATCGGAACAGAAGTTGGCGTGAGTACACGAGAAGCTACTTTTCAAGAAATTCAGCACGAATTTGAGCGCCTTAAGACAGAATTGGTTCTTGCCGAAGAACTAGAATTGGTAAAAAGCTACCTGATGGGGCAACTGCTCAAGAGTGCTGATGGCCCATATGCCATGCTAGATCTGTTTGCCAATGTAGAAACGATGGGCCTAGACCTCAGTTATTACGACCACTACATCTCACAAATCAAGGCTGTTGATGCGCAAAAACTCCAAGAATTAGCCAAGCGCTACCTCAATTGGGAAGAAATGCTCATAATTTCAGCAGGATAGCAACCTTTTAAAGGTAATATCGTTATACTAAAACAGTAAAAAATACGTTTTTCAACGGATGTTCAGAGCACTTATTGTATGGTTGTTTCTAAACTTGACTTTAGTCAGTCACGCCTCTCACGTAATGGGCGGAGAAATTACCTACAAGCACCTTGGCGGTGGAAACTACCAATTTGAACTAGTTTTCTACCGCGACTGCAATGGCGCCGACGTCAATGCTGTCTCTGAAACCCTCCGTGTATGGAACCATCCCACGCTTAGTGTGCTACCTGTTTTGTTTGTTCAGCGCCAAGATTTGTCGCCCAGTTGTACGCAAGTACCTGGCGGAGCAGGCCCGCTCATATGCGGCACAGGGAACAACGGTGGAAACGGAATCGGTGCAATAGAAAAAGTCATTTACCGAAGTGCACCAATTGCCCTCAGCGGCAACCCGCCTGCGCAAGGCTGGGCCTTTACCTATGAAAACTTTTCGCGCAGCGGCGCTGTCACCAACCTGAGCAATCCGGCTTCTTACGGTATGACGCTCGTGGCCAAAATCTTTAATTTATCAGAACCTGACGACTCACCTGTATTTAATGAAGACCCCAATTTTGTGAGTTGTGCAGGGCTCCCCTACCAGTATAATGCAGCTGTAAGCGATGTGAACTTTGACTCCTTAGCATTTGAGTTCGGTGTGCCTTACGATCATTTTCCGGCCGGAGTGTATAATCCGCCAGCCAACCCAGCACCCATTCCATATGTTACTGGCTTCAGCTTTACCAACCCCACGCCCGGAACCGCCATAAATGCGAATAATATTCCTGCAGCGCTCGACCCTCTTAACGGAAACCTCACCTTCACCAGTTTTACCATCGGCAACTACACCCTTAAAATTGTCGTGAAAGCCTTCCGTTCGGGTGTACTTATTTCAGAGACCGAACGCGAAATGCAATTGGTCTTGCAGCCCTGCAACAACAGCAACTTTCCACCAATCATTGCCCCTCCCTTTGCAGCAGGTACCTCCTACGAACTCACGGTCAATGCCGGCGACCTAATTGATGTGCCGCTGTTCATCACGGACCCCAATATCCAAAGCAATGGCAGCCCACAAAACATTACATTAGATGCCCAACTCCCCTGCACAATAGGGCCTTGCCCTAGCTTGAACATCGCATTGCCATATACAGCAGCTAGCCAAATCCAGGCACAATTTACTTGGCAAACCACCTGTGACCACCTGCTCGATGGCCAAGGACAAGCGCAGGCCCAGCAAACGTATCACTTTGTCCTAAAGGCTACAGACGACGTTTGTCCAATTCCTCAAGTCCAGTACGCCACCCTGACCATCCACGTGCTCAATGCCGGAATTTCAACACCTGAGATATCCTGTATTCAGACCGCTAACAACAACGAACTGCAAATCTTTTGCCCCCCCACGAACCCCTCAAATCCGAGTAACTTTACAACATATCAAGTTTATTCGCTTCAAAATGGGCTAATTGGAACAATCTCATCAATCAACACCAATAATTTACTCCTTGCACCGATTAATGCAATCCATGACTTTTATCTTGGCATGGCGGCCGGATGCAATGGGCAATTTATTAGCTATTCCGATACTATAAAAAATATTTTATTAACGCTCAATAATCCCAACAACGGCACAGCAGTGCTTAACTGGAATAAGCCACATGCGCAAGCTTTGCCAGCTTATAACAGCCATTACTATATTTATCGCGAGTACCCAACCAATTTTTTCAACTTCATCGATAGCGTTCCCTACAATCAAACTACCTATACCGATACCATAGACATCTGCTCGGCATTTATCAGTTACAAGGTAGTACTCCCTACGCTTTCATGTAATTTCACTTCTAATTTAGCGGGCGACAACTTTAACGATATGTTTACGCCTTACATTCCTGTGCTATCGAGTGTAGGCTTTGACACCAGCACCCAACAAATGCAAGTGCAATGGAATGTTAATGCAGCCTCAGACACCTATGGCTATATTGTATACACCTATGACGCAAACGGCTTTCTAATAGAGCTAGACACCGTTTACGGACAAAACAACACCACCTATCAATATAGCGTGCCGTTCAACGGAGGCCCCTACACTTACACGGTTGCCGCTTTTGACTCCTGCTACACAGCCAGCAACCCACCCTCATTTCAGACCTCAGCCAAAGCCAATTTGCACACCAGCATTCAGGCCAGCTACCTCATCGATATGTGCCCACAATTGGCCAAACTCAATTGGAGTCGTTATCTGGGAAGTGGCGTGCTGGGCTACCAAATTTGGTCTAAGCACAACAACACCTGGACACTTTTACACAGCACCACCGACACCAGCGCCAGCGTTGCATTAGTCAGAAATGAAAGTTATTGCCTTTACGTCAAAGCCAACTTGCAAAACGACTTTTCGGCTTTCTCTAATCCGCTCTGTTTCACGATGCCCCAGCCAACGCCTCCGGGTGTTCATTACTTTAGGGTAGCAAGTGTCAATGAAGAAGACATCAAACTCAAAGTTTGGATTGACGCCAGTGTGGGTATCAATGAAGTGCAATTTGAAAGAAAAGACACCAATGGTGTGTTCGAACTCATCGGAACAGCAGCAGTAAGCAACAATTCGGCCTATTTCTTAGATGACGACGTAGATACCCAATGGGGGCCGTGGACCTACCGCACTATTTACATCGACAGCTGTGGTGCAAAAGGAAGCTACGCCAACGAAAACACCACCATTTTTGTTACGGGCAGCACCGACCAATACAACATGATCAATTCACTCAGCTGGACCCCCTACACTCAATTTGCCGGAGGAATTTCAAGTTATCAGGTATTCAGGAACGCCTATGGGAGTTGGGAAACTATTCCCGTCCAAGTTTTACCCGACGGCAGTTATTCAATCACCGATGACGTTTCCAAATTGCGCAACAATGGTGAGGTATGTTATCAAATCATGGCCTTAGAAAACGTGACGCAAACGAGTTTTACAGACAGCAGTTTTTCAAATATTTTTTGTTTGCAATACGAGCCTTTGATGTTTGTTCCGAATGCGTTTACGCCTGACGGGCTCAACCCTATTTTCTTGCCGGTGGTTCAAAATGTCGATCCAGAAAAATACACCTTTAGCATCATAGACCGTTGGGGCAAAATTGTGTTTGAAACAAATGACCCTGCTGCGGGCTGGGATGGCATTATTAGCAGCTCTGGCCTACCCGCCACCAACGATGTATTTCAATACCGCATTGAGCTCATCATCAATAAAACCGATGCTATTGTCAAACAAGGTTACGTGACGCTCATCCGATAGTCATGCAGCGCATCCTGGTCATACAAACTGCATTTTTGGGCGATGTCATTTTAGCCTCACCTTTATGGGAGAACCTACACCGAATGTACCCCGCGTCACAAATCGATGTTGTTGTTAAAAAAGGAAATGAGAGTTTATTATCTGGGCACCCGTTTATCGAAAACCTCTACATTTTTGATAAAAGTCAAAAAGTTAAAAATCTTTGGAAACTTGGCAAGACCTTACGCGCCAACAATTACGATCTGATCCTCAATCTGCAGCGCTTTGCAAGCTCGGGGCTACTCACCTTTTTAGCCCACGGAAAAGAAAGCAGGGGCTTTGCAAAAAATCCATTCGCGTTTTTGTACACCAAGCAGTATGAGCACAAAATGAAATCCGATTGGCACGAGGTTGACCGCAATTTAAGCCTGATTTCCGATCTAGTGTCTACCCCTAACCGCAGACCTCAGTTATATCCAAGTTTGGAAGATTTTAAAGCCATTCAAATTCATCAAGAAGTTCTGTATTGTTGTTTGGCACCGACTAGCGTTTGGTTCACCAAACAAGCTCCAAAGAAAATTTGGCTCGATTTAATAACCAAGTTTCAAAAAGAAGAAAAACAACATAAAATATATTTATTGGGCGCGGCAGCCGATCGCAGTTACCTAGACGAAATCCTAGAGGCCGCAAACAGCTCTGAAGTCGTCAATTTAGCGGGTCAATTAACGCTTTTACAATCGGCAGCACTCATGGCAGGCGCACAACACAATTTCGTCAATGACTCCGGACCTTTGCATTTAGCATCGGCCACTAATGCACCCGTGAGCGCCTTTTTCTGTTCAACGGTTCCGGAATTTGGCTTCGGACCACTATCTGACAAAGCCAGCATCATCGAAGTGCAAGGTCTAGACTGCCGCCCTTGTGGCATACACGGTCACAAAAGTTGTCCGAAGGGTCATTTTAAATGTGGAGAAGGATTGGTGATTTCATAAGCATAAAAAAAGCCCTGTGTTTCCACAGGGCTTTTGCTTGTCTAGATTTTGTTTAAACCTAAGCCTTATTGCTTGATGACACGGATGGTCTTGATGTTTTCATCCTGACGGATGTTGATCATATACATTCCTGGTGTAAGGCTTTCACCTAATCTCATTGAACCTAGTTCTTTGAGCTTGGCTACTTCGTGGCTTACCACCTTGCCCATAGCGTCGATCATGGTAAGTTCAACTTCACTTTCGCTTGCGCTGTTGAGGCGAATGGT
>Ga0114968_10000212_pt1 | contig 43164 bp, 39 predicted proteins | sample M_130807_EF_Meta_FD_87020 | JGI IMG/M metagenome (GOLD analysis project Ga0114968, IMG submission 87020) | Freshwater microbial communities from Lake Montjoie, Canada to study carbon cycling - M_130807_EF_MetaG | ecosystem: Environmental > Aquatic > Freshwater > Lake | place: Lake Montjoie... | reverse complement strand
CACGTTGCATGTTCCTGCCCCACGGCCAGCCTTTGTCGATGCCTGGTACGCAGCGCATCCCGATCGACAGTCGTTCGTCGTCATGAATGGAGATGAGATCGCCGGGATGGCCACGGTGCGACCTGCGATTCCTGATGGCGCACGCATCGGCCCACTTTTTGCCAACGATGCACACACGGCGGCCGCACTCCTACGTTCGTGTGCGGATGTGGCCAGACCTTGGATTGCTGAACGCGGCGGACACCTCTTCCTTGATGTTCCCGCCCCTCACAGCGCCGCCGTCGATCTCGCCCAGCGGGCCGGCATGGCTCCTGGGTTCAGGTGTGCCCGCATGTATCGAGGGGGACTGCCCCGGTTGCCCCTTGATCAGATCTACGGCAACACCACATTCGAGCTCGGCTGAGGGTCCCCGCGTCATTAGAGGTGGCGGGTTAGCATCAACCCACTGCACAACACAGGAGGCTTAGGTGGGCTTGCTCGAGAAGTTCGAGGACTCCCTCGATCGACTCGTCAACGGCGCCTTCGCCAGGGCTTTCAAGGCCGAGGTCCAGCCGGTCGAGATCGCGTCAGCTCTGCAGCGCGAGGTCAACGACCGAGCGGCGGTGATCGACCGGTCGCGGACCGTCATCCCCAACGTGTTCCACGTTGAGCTCTCGACCCATGACTACTCCCGACTCTCGGTGTTCAAGGACGCCCTTCAGGTGGAGCTGGGCACCTTGGTGCGCGACTATGGCGCCGAGCAGTCCTACACACTCATCGGCCCTGTGCAGGTTCTGCTGGGACAGGACGACGAACTGGAGACCGGAATCTTCCGTGTCCGCAGTGAGGCTCAGGCCGAAGTCAGCTCGAGTGCTGGCGGAGTCGTCGGTCCTACCGATGCAGGCCAGCCTCGGCTCGAGGTGGGTGGATCCGCCTATCCACTGATGCGCGCGGTTACTCGCCTGGGTCGCGGTACCGACACTGACATTCGGATCGAAGACCCCAGTGCGTCACGGCATCATTGCGAAATCGTTCTGGGAAGCCCTGTTGTCGTGCGTGACTTGAATTCCACCAACGGCACGTACGTAGATGGAGCGCGCATAGCAGAGGTAGCACTCGCTGATGGCACAACGATCACCATCGGTGCGACCCCACTGGTGTTCCGGAGTAGCTGAGTGTCCGAGCTTGCGCTCACCCTCATCAGGCTTGGCTTCCTTGCACTGTTATGGGCATTCGTCTTGGTCACCGTGCTGATTTTGCGCAGGGACCTCACAGCACCGGCCGAGGCACGACCGGCGGGTCGTTCGCCGCGTGAAGGTCGCGCAGCCCGCGCTCCCAAGCCGACCAAGGTCGCCAAGCAGGCAAAAGTTAAAGGGACCAAGCTCGTCGTGATCGAGGGTCCGCTGAAGGACACTGTGATTCCCCTCGGGACCGAGCAGATCACTGTCGGTCGCGCGCCTGACTCCACGTTGATCATCGATGATGATTACGCGTCCAGTCGACACGCACGCATCTATCCGGCGGAGGGCTCGTGGATCGTTGAGGATTTAGGCTCAACGAACGGAACCTGGATCGATCGGTCTCGCATCACCAGTCCGACCGTCCTCCAGGTCGGCGCGCCACTGCGGGTGGGTCGCACGACACTGCAGATTCAGAAGTAGTCGACATGGTCTATCACCTGAGATACGCCGCGAAGTCAGACGTCGGTCTCGTGCGCGAAGGAAACGAGGACTCCGGTTATGCCGGCCCGTCGCTTCTCCTGGTCGCCGATGGCATGGGCGGACATGCCGCCGGTGAACTCGCAAGTGCTATCGCGGTTGCCACCGTGGCTGATCTCGACATGAATCCTCCTCGCCAAGAAGACGTGCTGCGCTCGCTCAACGAATCCATCGTTGATGTGGGTGAAGGAATTGCAGACGTGATCGCCGTGGAGCCTGATCTCACCGGTATGGGCACCACTATCACCGGCCTTTTCTGGCATGGTGATCGCACAGCCGTGGTGCACGTGGGAGATTCCCGTGCGTATCTCCTTCGCGAAGGTGAACTCACGCAGATCACCCACGACCACACGTACGTCCAGACTCTTGTCGACGCCGGGCGAATAACCGAGGATGAGGCAGCAGTCCACCCCAGACGCTCATTGCTTATGCGCGCGCTTGACGGCATGAATCCCGTCGAAGCGGACCTCTCAGTACGAGAGGCTCACGTGGGCGACAGATACCTGCTGTGCACTGACGGACTCTCGGGCGTGCTGAGCCACATGGAGATCGCACTCCTCCTCGGTGATGGTGACCCGACCGGATGTGTCATCAGACTCGTGGATCTTGCACTGGAACGGGGAGCCCCCGACAACGTCACCGTGGTGGTGGCGGATGTGGTTGACGGTCCTGAGCCGGAAGCCACGTGGCCTGTCGTCGTCGGTGCCGCTGGCGAACCGCGCGTCCGCCATCGACTCCCTGATGTGCGATTCCCCAACGATGCCCAGCCCGATCCAGATCGGCCGGATGCACCGCCTCCCATGACTGACGGCCCGCCCACGGCCCCTCAGGCTCTCGTCGACTCAGACCTCATCGTCCCCGCAGCAGAGTCGGCGCGACGGAATCATCAACGACAGGTGCAGCGGGACGCGAGCAGTCGTGCACGACGAAGGCGATGGGTCGTGGCTGCAGCCGTCTGTGGGGCGTTGGTTGTCGCGTTGGCAGCTGGGCTCCTTCTCGCTCGGTCGTGGATTTCGAGCCAGTGGTACGTCGCTGTGAATGGCAATGCCGGAACCGGCACCGTCGCCATCTATCAAGGTGTCCCCGGTGCACTTCTGGGCATTCCGCTGTCCTCACTGTCCTCAGACTCACAACTCGAGGTAGGCACTCTGCCGCTGTTCGACCAAGAACTTGTCAGCAAAGGCATCCCCGCGACGGGCATCGACGATGCACAACGAATCGTGACCGAGCTTGAATCGCGCGCAGGGCAATGCCAAACCCTGCTACCGCCCACGGGCTGCCCCGGTGCACAGTCGTGAGTGGGCCGGTCGCCTCACCATCTCCACCTCAGCCCACGCGTCGCCTGTGGGAACTGCTGCTCCTGGTTTTCGCATGGCTCATCGGCCTGCTGGGGTTTCTTCAGGTCCAGTGGGCCAATGGTGAGGGCGCAAGCGCTCAACTCTGGGTCACCGTCACGGTCGTAGGAGTTCTGGCTCTCGTGAGCCATGGGGTTGTGCAATGGAAGGCCCGCTATGCCGACCCCATCATTCTTCCCCTGGCAACGCTGCTGACCATGCTGGGTCTGATCATGATCCACCGCCTTGATGTCGCGGCAGCCCACAAGGCTGAGATCAATGGCAATCCCTTGCCGTCGCCGGATGTCTACGCGCAGCTCACGTGGTTCACTGTCGCAGTCATCCTGTTCATCTCGGTGCTGTTCGTGGTGCGCGACCATCGCACTCTGCAGAGATACACCTACACACTCGGGTTGCTCGGTCTCGTCCTGCTCGTACTTCCTCTCGCGCCATTCGTTGGAACAACGATCAATGGTGCCACCTTGTGGTTGCGAGTGGGTGGCTTCTCCTTCCAGCCCGCCGAGGCAGCGAAGATTCTGCTGACCATCTTCTTCGCCGGATACCTCGTTGAGAAGCGGGACTCGCTCGCACTTGTGCGCACCAACGTGATGGGCGTTGGGCTACCACGGGGCAAAGACCTTGGTCCCATCCTTATCGCCTGGGGTGTGTCTCTTGCCATCCTGGTGCTAGAGAACGACCTTGGTACGTCCATGCTGTTCTTCGGTCTCTTTGTGTGCATGCTCTACATCGCAACTCAACGCAGGTCGTGGTTGATCCTCGGTGGTCTACTTTTCCTTGTCGGAGCCGTGTTGTCGTATGTGCTTGTGTCACATGTGCGCATTCGAGTGACGGTGTGGCTAGACCCGTGGACGTATTCCGATACATCCGGCTTCCAGATTGTGCAGTCACTGTTCGGTTTGGCCAACGGTGGAATGCTCGGCAGCGGCCTTGGTCGTGGCTTCCCCAATCTCGTTCCGTTCGCCAATACCGACTTCATCATCTCGGCCCTCGGTGAAGAACTGGGGGTGACTGGCCTAGTCGCCCTGCTGCTCGTCTATGCGCTACTCATCGAACGCGGACTGCGTACAGCCGTCTCAGTCAAGGACGCCTTCGGTCAACTCCTGGCAGCGGGCCTTTCCATCGTCCTGGCGCTTCAGGTGTTCGTCATTGTCGGTGGAGTGACGCGCCTGATCCCGTTGACCGGACTCACGACACCTTTTCTTTCGTATGGTGGTTCATCACTTGTGGCCAACTGGGTCATCGTGGCGCTGCTGTTGCGCATCTCCGACCGGGCCCGGCGTCCTGACATCGCCACACCGGCAGCCGATGATGCGCTCACCCAGGTGGTGCGCCGGCTGTGAACCGCCCTATTAGACGCATCGCCTTCGTGCTCGGGCTCCTTCTCGTGGCCCTTGTCATCAACGTGACCGTCATACAAGTGTTCCTGGCGAGGGACTATCGCGACCGGGCTGGCAACCAACGCATCCTGTTGCAGGAATACGACCGTGAGCGCGGCCCCATCCTTGTGGGTCCAGACCCGGTGGCCCGCTCCAAGGAGACCGGCGACACCCTGACCTACCAGCGCATGTACTCCAACGGTCCGCTCTACGCATCCGTGACGGGCTTCTATTCATTGGTCTACGGGGCCACCGGGCTTGAACGGACTGAGAACAGCATCCTCACGGGCAAGTCATCCCTCTTCGTTGTCGACCGGGTACAGCAGCTCTTCGCTGGGCGCCAGCCGCACGGCGGTGCCGTAACCACCACCATCAGTGCACGCGCGCAGGCCGCCGCTTTCAACGCTATGAAAGGCAAGCGTGGCGCGGTCGTCGCGATTGAACCGTCGACCGGTCGGATTCTTGCGTCGGTGCAGTCACCATCTTTCGATCCCAACCTGCTGTCCAGTCACGACCCCGCCGCGATCCGTGACTACTACAACGCCCTCACCGCTGACCCGAACAAGCCGCTGCTCAATCGCCCCATCGTCGCGTTGAACCCACCGGGCTCCACGTTCAAGCTCGTCACCACCGCGGCCGCGCTTGAGTCAGGTCAGTACACCCCTGACTCTGTTCTTCCCGGCCCCGCCACCTATCTCCTGCCCAACTCCACCAAGGAGTTGCATAACTGGAATGGCAAGGCATGCGGGACCAAGGGACAGGTCACCCTGCGGCAGGCGTTGGCGCTGTCGTGCAACACGGCCTTCGCGTGGCTGGGGGTGCAACTTGGCGATGCAGCTCTGCGCGACCAGGCACGCAAAATGGGGTTCGACTCAGCGTTCCAGATCCCTTTGCGAGTAGCGACCTCGCATTTTCCGGACATCTTGGATCCCGCTCAGACGGCCCTTGCCGCCATTGGTCAGTACGACGTGCGAGCGACAGCACTGGAGATGGCGATGGTGGGCGCCGCTATCGGTAACGGTGGCGTGCTGATGAATCCCTACCTCGTGCAGGAGGTTCGCGGACCCGGTCTGGCTGTGCTGCAGACCACTGATCCCTCCACATTCGGCACTGCACTCACGACTGCCAATGCGGCCACGTTGACCGACATGATGGTCAACGTTGTCGACAAGGGGACCGGAACCAACGGGCGTATCGGTGGTGTGAAGGTCGCTGGCAAGACGGGTACCGCGCAGACCGGCAATGACAACCCCGCGGTGGCGTGGTTCGTGTCCTTCGCACCGGCCCTGCGCCCCAAGGTTGCGGTCGCCGTCGTGGTCGAGGACGCGGGCGCAGCCGAGGTCAGCGGAAACGGGCTGGCCGCCCCGGTGGCTCGCGCCGTTATGCAAGCCGTGCTCCGCTAGTTCGAATACCTCGCTTCGAATGACGTGAACGCGCGATCCAAGCGCGCCTTCAGGACTGCTCTGAGTTCAGGGGTCGCGAAGGAATAGGTGATGCCGTTGTATGACATTTTCTTCAGGTCCGCGTATGACAGATCAAACCAACGGCGTGCCTTCATGTATTGCTCAGACAGATCAGTGCGCTCAATGCCGGGGTCATCTGTCGCGAGGGATACCGGAACTCGATTCGCGAGGTAGACGGGAAGCTGACTCTGCTTGGCCTTGGTGCCGAGAATCTGCTCGTTGGATGTCAGCGCAACCTCCACGAGCACACCCCGACGACGCATCACGCTCATCAGCTGTTCCGCATTGTGTTCGCTTCGGATGGACACTCCATGCCCGATTCGCTCGGCGCCAGCCACCTCGACCGCCTGACGAATGTGCGATGTCATGGATGAGGGAGGAACGAGTCCGGGTACCAACTCTCCGGCATGCAGGGTTACGTGCACGCCTGGGTACTGCGAACGCATGAACTTCACCATCTGCATCTGAAGTGAATAGTCGTTGAGTGCGATCAACCCATCCTCTGTGGAAACGAGGTCTACTCCCACCCAACGGGGGTCTTGAGCAGCAGCGGCAAAATTCAGTGCCATCTGCGAGAAGACTCGATCGCGTGGAGCGTTGCGATTTACCTCAGCGACGAGGCCCAGACTGACATCGCAGCCGGGCTGCTGCGCAGGGGTGCCGCAGCCGAGAGCCGCATCCTTAGCTGCGAGCGCATCATTGGTGACGGCGATTGACGTCTTTGCTTGAGTATCTAGCCCGGCTGCACGCAATGCCGCGAGTGCCTCAGGAAATCGTGCAGGGTCACTCACCGCACCCGGCGCCTCGCTAGCCATTGCCGCCAGCAATGTTGGTTGGTCTGGCAAATACGGCGAGGCCTTCATCTCAACGCGCACTAAGGAGTCGGCTGCCGCTTGATTTAGCGTCTCTGCCAGTGCCTGACCGCGACGATTGATAGGGGTCAAGACATTTGCATATTTACCGAAAGCGCCGAAGAAATGGTCATGCCCGCTCTCGGTGAGGCTGGGGATGAACAGACGCATCGACCATGCGGCGATGACTTGTGGTTGCAGTGGGCTGGTCAGAATGCTTGATGCCTTGATTTGCTCTGACGAGCAGGGTCCAGCAGTGGCCACGAACGTGACAGGTGTGAGGCAGAGGCCGTCTTGTGCGGCCCAGACCAGCATGGACTCGGCCCACACCGCCCCTGAAAGGTGCTGGTGTAGGTCAGCGCCTTTGGGGAAACGAGTGAAGAAGTCACGGTAGGCGATCGGATTGGCGTCGATCGACGCCAGGACGGCGTCCATCTTCGCGTCGGTGCCGCCCGGTGTCGCGTGTGCAGGGGTGGCGATGGTGGCGAACAGTGCGGCAGTGATCAGGACCATTGGCAGCATCCGAATACGCACAGCGGGCTCCTAGACCTTGAGGGCACGTCCGGCCAAGGACCGATATCCACGCCGGACGCTTAAGCGGTGAGAGGATACATTCATGACCGAGGCCCGCATGCTTGGCGATCGTTACTCCGTCGGTGTCGTCATTGGTCGGGGCGGCATGGCCGAGGTGCACGAGGGTCGAGACCTGCGGCTGGGTCGCCGGGTCGCCATCAAGATCCTGCGCTCTGACCTGGCCCGTGACCCGTCATTCCACGCGCGCTTCAGGCGCGAGGCTCAATCCGCTGCGGCTCTGAACCATCCCAACATCGTGGCCGTCTACGACACGGGTGAAGAAGAACTGAGCTCCGCTGATGGGACAAGTTCAGTCGTTCCCTTCATTGTCATGGAATACGTCGATGGCATGACGCTCCGGCAGTTGCTGGCAAGTGGACGCCGGCTCCTTCCAGAGCGAGCTCTAGAGATCACCGCGGGAATCCTGTCGGCACTCGACTACGCCCATCGGCACGGCATTGTGCATCGCGATATCAAGCCCGCGAACGTGATGCTGACGCGCACCGGAGAAGTCAAAGTCATGGACTTCGGTATCGCGCGCGCGATCAACGAGGTCGCTCAGTCGATGACGACGACCTCCACCGTCATGGGCACAGCCCAGTATCTATCGCCAGAACAGGCTCGTGGTGAAGTTGTCGATGCGCGCAGCGACCTGTACTCCGCCGGTGTGCTGCTGTACGAGCTGCTCACAGGCAAGCCGCCATTCACGGGGGATTCACCGGTCTCCATCGCCTACCAGCACGTGAGTGAGATGCCGCTGCCTCCATCTCAGGTGGATCCAGGAGTCGTGGCTGATGTTGATGCGGTCGTGTTGCATGCCTTGGCCAAGCGTGTTGAGGATCGCTACCAGACTGCCGTGGAATTTCGTGGCGACGTGGAGCGCGCCATTGTGGGAGGGCCTCTCACGGCTGCAGTGCCCGTGATCAGTGGCGAGCACACTGCCGAGCTTTCCGCTATTGATGCAGCGGGTGTTCGTAACTATCAGCCGATGTACGACCTTGCGCGTCGGCGCACGAGTCGTGGACGAGCGCTGTGGGTATTCACAATCCTGGGAATCGCCGCAGCCATCATTGGTGCACTGCTCATCGGTAAGTTCGTATTCGTTGGTGGGGCCGCCGGTGATGTCACGGTGCCCAATCTCTCCGGACTGACTGTTGAGAAGGCGAGCACAGTTCTTGCGGAAGTGGGCCTGAATCTCGGGGCCCAGACTCCTGAATCATCCGACCGTCCGAAGGGGACGATCATCGCGCAGCAACCTGCCTCAGGTGATGCCATCCAGCGTGGCCAATCAGTCAACGTCACCATCAGCAGTGGTCTTGAGCAGATCTCCGTACCGGCGTTGGTCGCACTGTCATCAGCCGATGCGGCACGCCAGGCGCTCAACGACGCAGGTCTCAACCTCGGTGCAGTGGTGGAGCAACCATCGACGCAGCCGGCCGGCTACGTCTTGGCGCAGGACCCCGCGGCAGGCGCTCAAGTGGACTCTGGTTCCGCCGTCAACATCACGGTGTCGTCAGGCCAGGTCACAGTGCCCAACGTTGTCGGAGCGAGTGAGGCGCAGGCCCGCAGTGATCTCGCGCAGGCCGGCTTTGACACCCAGGTGGTTGTGCTCACCGACTCCACTGCTCTTGGAGGAACTGTGCTCGCCCAATCCCCGCAGGCGGGTCAGACCCTGGCACGCGGGTCAGTCGTCACGATCTCCGTTGCGGCCAGTCCCCAGCCCACCGCCGAACCCGGGCCGGTCACTACTGCGTCACCTCCACCGGTGGATCCTGCTGCACCTGCGAGTCCGTCACCTAGCAAGCCTTAGCGATCGCTCACCGCAGAGAGATTGTGGGCGAGCTGGCGGGCCGCTGGATCACCGCATGTCGCAAGCCAGTTGGCGAGCATGAGGTGTCCGCCTTCAGTGAGCACTGATTCCGGATGGAACTGCACCCCTTCGATGGGACGTGTGCGGTGACGCAGGGCCATGATCACCCCACTGTGCGTCTGTCCGGTGACCTCCAATTCGGCCGGCACGGTAGCAGGATCGACAGCGAGTGAGTGATAGCGAGTGGCGATGAATGGGGAGGGCAATCCCTGCAGGACGCCCACGGATTCGTGAAAGACTTCTGACGTTTTTCCATGCAGAAGTTCTGGAGCACGGTTCACAGTCGCACCAAATGCGGTAGCAATTGCCTGATGACCGAGGCAGACCCCGAAGACCGGAACCGGACTCGACTTGGCGATGTCGATGCACACACCAGCGTCCTCCGGGGTTCCAGGTCCTGGCGACAGCAGCACACCATCGAACTCGGCCACGTCCCGGGGCTCCAATTGATCGTTGCGCATCACGGTGACCTCGGCATTCAACTGAGCCAAGTACTGCACAAGGTTGAACACGAACGAGTCGTAGTTATCGACCACGAGGATACGAGCCACAAGGGCATTCTTGCGTGCGGGTTGTGCCGGTTTGCCAGCCGGGATGGTTACTCTTGCAGCGTGCCCGAATCCAGTAGCCGCAAGAAGCCTGCCTACACCCCTCCCCAAGGCAAGGGAGAGCGCAAAGTAGCCCGGCTCGGCTCACCCAATTGGCTGGCCCCGGTCATGGTCGCCTGCTTCGTGATCGGTTTGGCGTACATCGTGGTGTTCTACATAGCCGGCTACCAGATTCCGGTGATGCGCGACCTCAACTCGCTGATCAACGTCGGCATCGGCTTTGCCTTCATCATCGCCGGCTTCATTCTCGCCACGCGCTGGAAATAGCTGTCCACAGGTTTGTCCACAGGTGGGGATGAACTACACGGGTGTAAGTAGAAGGAGCGTCAGACCACGCCTACTGAGGCGAGCAGGGCTTGGATCTGCTGTGTTCGCCACACGGCGAGCCCCACAAGCACCGTCAGCACCGCGACTGTCCCCAGTACTTGCACCAGAGTCCGGTGGTGGCGCTCGGGCAGGATGAACACCACGGCCATCGCGGCACCCGTGGCCAACCCACCCAGGTGGGCCCGCCAGTCGGTGCCGGCGGAGAAGAAGCCAATCGCGACATTTATGCCGATGAGCACCAGCACCTGTGTGATGTCGAACCGCAAGCGTCGGCCGGCGATCACCAGGGCCCCCATCAGTCCAAAGATGGCACCACTTGCACCCACGGACACGGTGCGCACGTCCGAGAACACAAATGACGCGACGCTTCCACCCAGAGCCGACATGAGGAACAGCACCACGAACCGCCAGTGCCCGAGAATTCTTTCCAGGGTTGGGCCAAAGGCGAAAAGGACGTACATGTTGAAGATCAAATGAAGAATGGAGCCGTGCAAGAAGGCTGAGGTGAGTAGCCGCCACCACTCTCCGTTGGCTGCGACTCCGATGGGCCACATCCCATAATTGCCTGAGACGTCGTTGACACCCACGAGGTACTGAGCGCCGAACACCAGGACGTCCAGTGCAATGAGGCCGTAGGTCACCAGCGGGCGTCCGGTCAGTGCACCGCCGACAACCGTGGTGGGTTGCCTTATGGGGACACCGGCAGCTGCGCACTCGGGGCATTGAAAGCCGACCGGTGCGGAGACCATGCACTCCGCGCACACGGGGCGTTCACATCGAGTGCAGCGAATGCCGGTGGGCCGATCCGGATGGACCGGACACACCGGCATGTCTGTCGTCATGTGGTGCTAGGAACGCTCGATGGTGATCGACTCAATCACAACGCTCTCCACTGGCCGATCCTGCTGGCCTGTCTCAACGCCAGCGATGAGGTCAACGACATCACGGGAATCCTGATCAGCCACCTCACCAAAAATGCTGTGCTTGAAGTTCAACCAGGTTGTTGGTGCGACCGTGATGAAGAACTGTGAGCCATTGCTATTCGGGCCAGCATTAGCCATGGCCAGGATGTAGGGCTTCTCGAACGTGAGCTCAGGATGGAATTCATCGTCGAATCGGTAACCGGGGCTGCCTGTACCTGTGCCCAGAGGATCGCCGCCCTGAATCATGAAGTTCGGAATGACCCGGTGAAAGATCGTGCCGTTGTACAGCGGGGCGGTGGACTTGGCCTTGACCTTGGGATCGGTCCACTCCTTCGTCCCCTCGGCGAGCCCGGTGAAGTTGCGGACAGTTTTGGGGGCCTGGTCGGGGAACAGGTTCACCCGTATGTCGCCCTTGCTGGTGTGCAGCGTCGCTGTTGTTGTCATGCAGCGATCCTTTCACGGACCCGCCCGTGAGAACCACCGGGGTTGTGGAGCTTAGGAGACTCGAACTCCTGACATCTGCCTTGCAAAGGCAGCGCTCTACCAACTGAGCTAAAGCCCCTCGATTGCACGAGGTCGTGCGGTGGAAGATTCCTAACGCAGATCAGGCTCGCTGGTCGCTTCAGACCAGAGATCCTGCTCCGCACGATTCGCCATGATCTGGCGGTATACGACATAGCCGATACCGGCCAGAGCAATGACGAGCAGTAGTTTCTTCACGTGGGCCTAGGTGGACTTGAACCACCGACCTCTTCCTTATCAGGGAAGCGCTCTAACCAAGCTGAGCTATAGGCCCAAACGGGGCCTCACAGTACCCGACGCCACGGGGCCCGTCGAATGGGTCAGACCTCGTCGGACAGGACGACCTCGATCCCCCCGGTTATCCCCACGCTGGTGTTGTACATGACGGCAAAAAGAGCAGCGAGGATGGTGATCAGCACCACCTCCACGGAGGAGATCAAGACGGCCACCCCTACGACCTTGGTGAAGCCGACAAGATCCATGAGGTTCACGCCCGACGAGCCAGAGCCGATGACCTCGTCCACCGTGTTCGCGAGAGCACCGAATACCCCCGTGACGCTCAGGACCACCCAGAGAAGACCGACAGCGACGACCAGGACGACCGCCAAGGTCAAGGACAGCAGGAATGCTGCCTTCGTCACCGACCATGGATCCACGCGCGTGACATAAAGTCTCGCGCGCCGAGGAGTCCGGGACGTAGTGCTCATCCGTCGACTTCGTCTTCAGCCTCAGCCGCCCGCGCCACCGCCACAACGGTGTCGCCGTCGGCAAGATTCATCAGGGTGACGCCCATGGTGTCGCGTCCTGACGCCCGAATCTCATCAACACGAGTGCGAATGACGATGCCGTTTGACGCTACAGCGAAGATCTGGTCGTTGGCATCGCAGACAAGTGCTCCTACCAGGGATCCGCGTTCCTCCACTAGTTTCATCGCACGCACACCAAGGATTCCTCGGTTCTTGCTCACCCACTCGGATTCCTCTGTGCGCTTGGCAAATCCACCATTGGTGATGGTGACGACGAAGGCGCCGTCGCGCACGACATCCATGGCGAGCAGAGCATCGTCCTCACGGAAGCGCATGCCAATGACACCCGCGGTCGCACGACCCATTGGACGCAGAGTTTCGTCGGACGCCGTGAAACGCGCGGACAGGCCCTTGCGTGACACCAGCAGCAGGTCGTCTGTGTCCGCCACCAGGCGTGCCGCAATAAGCTCATCGTCCTCCGCAAGGTTGATGGCGATGATGCCGCCGGACCTATTGGAGTCGTATTCGCTTAATCGAGTCTTCTTGACCATTCCTGTGCGCGTGGCAAGGACGAGATTGCCTTCCTTGTAGTCGGGAATCGCCAATACCTGTGCGATGGTCTCGTCGCCCTGAAAGGCCAGCAGGTTGGCCACATGTTGCCCACGTGCGTCTCGCCCAGCCTCGGGGAGTTGGTACGCCTTGGCGCGGTAGACCCGACCCTTATTCGTGAAGAAGGCGATCCACTGGTGAGTTGTGGTGACGAACAGGTGCTCAATGACGTCGTCCTGGCGCAGGGCTGCACCTCGGACACCTTTACCACCACGGCGCTGTTCCCGGTAGAGATCCGTGCGGGTGCGCTTGGCATATCCCCCCGCGGTGATGGTGACGACGACGTCCTCGACTTCGATGAGGTCCTCGTCGGTGACGTCTCCGTCCCACGCAGTGAACGAGGTACGTCGCTCATCACCGAACTTGTCTGAGATCTCTGTCAGCTCGTCAGAAACGATCTGACGTTGGCGAGACTCAGAGGACAATATGTCGTTGTAGTCGGCGATGCGGGTCATCAGGTCGTCGTATTCATCAATGATCTTCTGGTGCTCCAGCGCTGCGAGCCGGCGCAGCTGCATGTCCAGGATTGCCGTGGCTTGCAGTTCATCGATGTCGAGCAGGCCCATCAGACCTGTGCGTGCGTCGTCGACAGTGGCGGAGGCGCGGATCAGTGCGATGACCTCATCGAGTGCATCCAGCGCCTTGAGGTAGCCGCGCAGAATATGGGCCCGCTCCTCAGCTTTACGCAGGCGGAATCGCGTGCGCCTCTGGATGACCTCGATCTGGTGTTCAATCCAGTAACGGACGAATTGTTCGAGGGTCAGAGTGCGGGGAACTCCGTCAACCAGAGCCAGCATGTTGCAGCCGAAATTGTCCTGCAGCTGCGTGTGCTTGAAGAGCTGGTTGAGAACCACCTGGGCGGCGGCGTCACGCTTGAGTTCGATGATCAAACGCATGCCAGTGCGGGACGACGAATCGTCGCGCACATCAGAGATGCCCGAGATTTTCCCCTCGCCGACAAGCTCGGCAATACGCAGCAGGAGATTGTCCGGGTTGACCTGGTACGGGAGCTCGGTGACCACCAGATGCTGCCGGCCACGGGTGTCCTCGTCGACGGTGACGACAGCGCGCATCGTGACCGACCCGCGTCCGCTGCGGTAGGCATCTTCGATGCCTTTGCGACCTACGATCATCGCGCCGGTGGGGAAATCTGGTCCCTTGATGATCTCCATGAGCGCTGCCTGACGTTCTTCACGTTCGGCATCGGGGTTCGCGAGGACCCACTGGGCTCCCGCGGCTACCTCGCGCAGATTGTGCGGAGGAATGTTCGTGGCCATTCCGACGGCAATGCCGGAGGAACCGTTGACCAGCAGATTGGGGAATCTGCTGGGAAGCACCAGGGGTTCCTGGGTGCGGCCGTCGTAGTTCGGTCCGAAATCAACGGTCTCTTCGTCGATGTCTCGGACCATCTCCATGGCCAGCGGCGCCATACGGCACTCCGTGTAACGCTGAGCCGCGGGCGGGTCATTGCCGGGGGAGCCGAAATTTCCTTGACCCTGCACCAGCGGATAGCGCAGAGACCACGGCTGTGCGAGGCGCACGAGGGCGTCGTAGATCGCGCCGTCGCCATGCGGGTGGTAGCTGCCCATGACGTCGCCGACGACACGGGCGCTCTTGGAGAAGTTGCGATCAGGTCGGTAGCCGCCGTCGTACATGGCGTACAGGACTCGGCGGTGAACGGGCTTGAGGCCGTCGCGCACATCAGGGAGCGCTCGAGACACGATGACCGACATGGAGTAGTCCAGGTAGGACCGCTGCATCTCGGTTTGCAGATCTACGGGCTCGATGCGGCCGTGATGGTTGCCGAGCACCTCAGTGTCTTCAGACACGCGTCAACTCCGTTGTCGTCTCAGGGTTAGATGTCGAGGAAACGCACGTCACGCGCGTTTTGTTGAATGAAGTTACGACGGGACTCCACGTCCTCACCCATGAGAACACTGAACATCTCATCGGCTTGGGCTGCGTCCTCGAGAGTCACCTGGAGCAGCACGCGGCGCTCAGGGTCCATGGTGGTTTCCCACAGTTCGTCAGCATTCATCTCACCCAGGCCTTTGTACCGCTGGATGGCTTCTTCTTTGGGAAGTCGCTTTCCGGCAGCGATGCCAGCCTCGACGAACGCATCACGCTCGCGATCGGAGTAGGCGTAATCGGCGACATCGCGCGACCACTTGATCTTGTACAAGGGTGGCTGAGCAAGGTAGACGTGGCCGAGGTCGACCAACGGCCGCATGAAGCGGAACAGGAGGGTGAGCAGCAACGTGCGGATGTGCTGGCCATCGACGTCGGCGTCGGCCATCAACACGACCTTGTGGTACCGCAGTCGATTGATGTCGAACTCATCCTGGATACCGGTGCCGAAAGCCGACACGAGGGCTTGCACCTCAGTGTTCTGCAGCACCTTGTCGATGCGCGCTTTCTCGACATTGAGAATCTTGCCGCGAATCGGCAGGATCGCCTGACGCTTAGGGTCGCGGCCCTGTCGAGCCGACCCACCAGCGGAGTCGCCCTCGACGATGAAGACCTCACACTCCTCTGGCTCACGGCTGGAGCAGTCGATGAGCTTGCCTGGCATACCGGCACCACCCAGGAGGCCCTTGCGGTTTCGCGCGAGGTCGCGCGCCTTGCGCGCGGCGATTCGTGCGGTGGCGGCGTTGACTGACTTGCGTGCGATCTCTTTGCCTTCGGCCGGATTCTTCTCAAACCACGCGCCGAGTTGGTCGTTGACAACCTTTTGAACGAACGTCTTCATCTCCGTGTTGCCGAGCTTGGTCTTGGTTTGACCTTCAAACTGCGGATCGGCGAGCTTCACGCTCACGATGGCAGTGAGTCCTTCGCGAACATCCTCGCCACTGAGGTTGTTGTCCTTCTCTTTGAGAATGCCCCACTCACGCGCGAACTTGTTCACCATGGTGGTGAGTGCGGCACGGAAGCCTTCTTCGTGAGTTCCACCCTCGCTCGTGTTGATGGTGTTGGCGAAGGTGTAAACGGACTCTGAATAGGTCGTATTCCACTGCATGGCGATGTCCACACTCATGCTGCGCTCGTCTGTCTCGAGAGTGAGCGCTATGACGGAGGGATTCGCGACGCCCTTGCTCGCGTTGATGTGCTTGACGAAATCGACGATGCCTCCGTCGTAGTGGTAGCGCACCCGACGGACACGCTCTTCGCCCTCCAGCACGTCATCCTCTGGATCAACCTGCAGGACACCGCGCTCATCAACAAGTTCAAGGGTCAAACCCCTATTGAGAAAGGCCATCTCTTGAAAGCGTCGTGACAACGTCATGAAGTCGTACTGCGTTGTCTCGAAGATGTCGGGGTCCGCCCAGAAGGTCACCGATGTGCCGGTCTCGGAGGTAGCTTCGCCTCGCTCCAGCGGTGCCGCCGGTGCACCGCGAAGGTATGTCTGGCGATGCATGTAGCCGTCGCGCCGAATCGCGACATCGAGCTTTGTCGACAAGGCATTCACCACAGATACGCCCACGCCATGGAGACCGCCTGACACGGAGTAGCCGGCGCCGCCAAACTTGCCGCCGGCGTGCAGGACGGTCAGCACAACTTCGACAGCCGGCCGCTTCTCGGTCTTGTGTTCGTCGACTGGGATGCCGCGGCCGTCATCGATCACCCGAACTCCGCCATCGGCCAGAAGTGCGACGGAGATGGTGGTGGCGTAACCGGCCATGGCCTCGTCGACAGAGTTGTCCACCACCTCGTACACCAGGTGGTGAAGACCCTTTTCACCCGTGGAACCGATGTACATGCCAGGTCGTTTGCGAACGGCATCAAGGCCCTCAAGAACGGTGATGGCACTAGCGTCGTAAGACAACGGACCTCCGATGCAGGGGCGAACGGGAGCGTCGAGAGTCTATCTGTTGTGGCCCTTTGAGGTAGCGGATGCCGGGGCCTGAGCACAGTTGTGAGGCAATCGGCCCCCCTTTCACAACATGGTCTATGTCAGTGGGGCTTGAGTGGCGTTCAGATGCCCTCAATGGCCGTCTAGCCGTAGGTGTCGCGTGGGCCTCGACCCTTGACTCTACGAGGGCCGGCCACCCACGAGGGTGCTTTGGGAGCAAGGACACTGATCTTTGACACCGTGCCGGTGCCTACCTCTCGGTCGATGGCCTGGTGAAGAGTGGGTAGGAGCAGACGCACCTGGGTGGCCCAGGCGGTCGAGTCAGCCTGAAGGGTGAGCTCACCGTCCAGGAAGGAGATGGGCTCCACATGACTGGCCACATCGTCACCGACGATGCGGCGCCATTGGTCCATGAGGGCGGCGACAGCGGTGCGCTGACGCCAGCCGTTGTCGTCAAGCAACCGCTCCAACCCCTGGCCGATGAGCTGAGGATCCCGGCCGGCCCCTGATGTGCGTCGGGGCGCTGTCTTCTTGGCTCGGGGGGTGGAGCCAGCGGCCCTTCTGAGTGCGTCCGCCGCAGGGTCGTGATCAGCCACAACCCACCTGACCCTGGGTGACGGAGATCTGGTGACCACCGAGTGCGGGAGGGACGTCCTCTGGAACTGCCGCAGTGATGAGCACCTGCGGAGAATGCAGGACCTCCTGCACGAGGTGGTTCCTGCGCGCAGTGTCGAGCTCGGCGAAGACGTCGTCGAGAATAAGGATTGGCTCGCCGCCATCCGAGCGCAACACAGCAAGCGACGCCAGTCTCATGGCCAGTGAGAACGACCATGACTCCCCGTGTGACGCAAAACCTTTGGCGGGGTGCCCGTTGACGTGCATGCTCACATCATCGCGTTGTGGTCCGACAAGTGTGATGCCTCGTGAAAGTTCTTCTCGTCGACGTTCGTGCATGGCGTCAAGCAGCCAGGTTCTCCACGCGTCTCTGTCCGGGGATGTGGCCTCGAGGTTGGTGCCGGATGCGTAGGCGACGGCTGCTCCCGACGGGCTGCCGGAAATCTGTTCGTACGCGCGAGTGACGTGCGGAGAGAGCTCGTGCAGCAGGGCGATGCGCGCAGCAACCAGCTCACCACCCACGGTGGCAGCCTGCTCGTCCCAGACGTCAAGGGTGCTGAGCATCTCCGGTGGTGGGGTCCGTCGCGCTGCTGCTGCGGACTTCAATAGGGCGTTTCGTTGTTTGAGGATGCGGTCGTAATCGGCTTTGACTCCGAGCATGCGTGGTGATCGCTGGACCAGGAGATCATCGAGGAACCTACGGCGCTCTGACGGGTCGCCTTTGACGAGCGCAAGGTCCTCCGGTGCAAACAACACTGTCTGCACGATGCCCAACACATCCCGTGGCCGTGACGCCGGTGACCTGTTCAGGCGTGCTCGATTGGCTCGTCCGGGGTTGATCTCAATCTCGACAAGACACGCGCGATCGGGCAGTACGGCCTCCACGGAGATGACCGCTCTCTCCGCGCCTGCTCGCACCAGAGGTGCATCGGTGGCCACTCGGTGACTGCTGAAGGTAGCTGCGTACCCAAGAGCCTCAACCAGGTTGGTTTTGCCTTGTCCATTGCGTCCGACGAAGGTTGTGACACCTTGCTGCAGAAGGACCTCAGCCGTGGGATACGAGCGAAAGTCCGTGAGGCGCAGCGCTTGTACCCACACGTCAGCCGGTGAGACGCACAGGCATCAGCAGGTACTTGTACTCGGCACGCGACGCTCGTGTCTCCGGATCAACACCGGTGAGGACGGCAGGCTTGGTCGCGAGTGTGAACGAGAACATGACCTGCGCGGAATTGACCGCTGCAAGCCCATCGAGCAAGAAGGCAGGGTTGAAGGCGATGGAGATGTCGTCACCATCAACCCGCGCCTCTACAACTTCATTTGCCTGAGCCTCGTCCATGGCACCAGCTTCCAGGACAACTTCACTTCCCGAGAACGCCAGACGAATAGGCATGTTCCTTTCAGCCACCAAAGCCACGCGCTTGACAGCTTCAATGAGCTCCGCTGTGTCGACCGTTGCTACGCAGGCTGACTCGTTCGGGAGAAGGGATCGATACTTCGGGAAGTCACCATCGAGAAGTCGCGTACTGGTGCGACGACCATCACCTTCAAACCCAATCAACCCTTCACCAGCGCCGCCCTCGGCAAGGGCAATGGTGACGTTGGCGACGTTCGATAATGACTTAGCGAGGTCGGCAAGAGTTTTGGCTGGGATGAGATGTTGTGCGCTGACAGAAGGCTTACTTGGATCCCAGGTGAACTCACGCACCGCAAGTCGATAGCGATCGGTGGCAGCGAGGGTGAGATGAGTGCCCTCCACTTCAAGCCTGATACCGGTGAGTGTGGGCAACGTGTCATCGCGACCTGCGGCGATGGCCACCTGCGCGACCGCGTGCGCCAGTAAGGCACCGTTGATCGATCCCGCCGTGGTGGGCATGTCTGGGATACGGGGGTAATCCTCGACCGGGAGGGTGGGGAGGTTGAACGACGAGCGGCCACAGGTGAGTGCCACGTGTGATCCCACAACATCCATCTGCACGGGTTTGGCCTGAAGTGATCGAGTGATATCAGCCAGTAGACGCCCAGAAACCAAGGTCTTGCCCGGCGAGGAGATGTCGGCCGCAATATCGACGCGTGCCGACACATCCTGATCGAAGCTGCTGATGGTCAACGATCCATCTACTGCCTCCAGCATCAAACCAGACAGCACCGGCAGAGAGGGTCGGCTGGGGAGGGCTCGAGCCGCCCATGAGACGCCGTCGGCGAGCACATCGCGTTCAACTCTGAGTTTCACGTCGTCCTCCCATCAGGCGATAAGGGCGTCAGTGTGTCAGTTCAGCGGGTTTTGTGGGAGTGGGGGTGGGCCTGTTGATCCCCAGTCAACAGACCTCGGTTACTGGGGATTGCCATATGTATCTAGGTAGTAGTAGTCGTAGGTGCTGGGGATGGTGTGGATAGAGCCGTGTCTATGAGGCGGGGCCTCCAGGACGCGCCTACACAGGGGCTGTGGATAAACACAGCTCGGGTGTTCATAAGTGCCTGCAACCCCAGAATCTGATGCAGCGAGCGGAGATCCTCCACAGCCACGTGTGTCACCCGGTGGATGTCCCTTTGTGTCGGGGTTTATGCACAAGGTGTCCACGGCATGGGGATGTTTAGGCTGGTTTTGTGAGGGAAAAGCCTGCTTCAAAGATTATCCCCAGTTGTGGATAAAGGTGGGGACAGGTGTGACTCGTGGGGTTGAAATGCTAAATCACGCGGGGTTGGGACTTGATGCGCCCAGTGAGGTCTGTGACCTGATTGAACAGGCTGCGCCGCTCCGCCATGAGTTGCCGGATCTTGCGATCGGCGTGCATCACGGTTGTGTGGTCACGCCCACCGAAGGCCTGACCGATCTTGGGTAGCGAGAGGTCGGTGAGCTCCCGGCACAGGTACATAGCGATCTGTCGGGCTGTTACCAGCACTCGCGAGCGACTGGTTCCGCACAGGTCGTCCACTGTGACGCCGAAGTAGGCCGCGGTGGAGTTCATGATCTGCGCGGCAGTGATCTCAGGCCCCGCCTCATTTGGCAACAGGTCCTTGAGCACCACTTCGGTTATAGCCATGTCGACCGACTGGCGGTTAAGGGACGCGAATGCCGTCACTCGGATGAGTGCACCCTCGAGCTCGCGGATGTTGCTGGATATTTTTGAGGCGATGAATTCGAGGACCTCCGGCGGTGCAGACAGCTTCTCCTGGTGACTCTTCTTACGAAGGATGGCGATACGGGTCTCGAGGTCGGGTGGCTGAATGTCGGTGATGAGTCCCCACTCGAACCGTGAACGCATGCGATCTTCAAAGTCCTGCAGCTGCTTGGGTGGCATGTCAGAACTGATGACGATCTGCTTGTTTGCGTTGTGCAACGTGTTGAAGGTATGGAAAAACTCTTCCTGCGTCTGGACTTTTCCACTGAAGAACTGGATGTCGTCGACGAGAAGCACGTCGACCTCGCGATAGCGACGCTGAAAGCTCGCCGCCTTGTCGTCACGAATACTGTTAATGAATTCGTTGGTGAACTCCTCCGAGCTCACGTACCGCACCCGGGTGTTCTTGTACAGGGTGCGTGTGTAATGGCCGATGGCGTGAAGGAGATGTGTCTTGCCAAGGCCAGACCCGCCGTAGATGAACAGCGGGTTGTAGGCGCGGGCCGGTTGCTCGGCCACGGCGACGGCAGCGGCGTGTGCAAAGCGGTTGCTGGATCCGATGACAAAGGTGTCAAACGTGTACTTGTCATTGAGTCGGCCGTCTTCACTTCGCGTCCCAGGGGAGCCTGCGCCTGGACGCTGCTGTTCTTCACGCCGCGTGGGTTCAGCCGGTGTCGGCTCGGGAGCGTCGTCGGCCAGTGACAGAGGCAGAACCTGGTCCGCGTCGTCGGTGGGCTCGACCGTGACGGCGAGGCGGATGTCTCGGCCGAGGGTGGCGGTCAACGCCTCCACCACGATCGGGCGCAGCTTGGACTCCAGCACCTCCTTGGTGAAGGAGTTTGGTGCTGAGATCAGGACGGTGTCCTCCACCAGGCCCAGTGGTCGGGCCTGGCTGACAAACGTGCGTTGGGCGGGGGTGAGGGTGCCTTCTGCCAAGCCGGCAATCATGGCTGCCCAGACCTCGATCAGGTCTGCAGTGTCCATTGGCTCCAGTCCCGTCGGGGTGCCTGCGTTATCCACACGCGGAGGCGGTATCCACAGGTGTGTGGACTGCAGACCATAGCCAGCGAACCGGCGTGGTCACAAGGCCCGCTGTCGGCCTGGGGATGTGGAGAGGTTCGGTTTGACCTGCGTCACGTAGTTTCCGTAGTCTATGTGGGTTCCCGTTGACTTCCCAGGAGTTTCCCCATGAAGCGCACCTTCCAGCCGAACAACCGCCGTAGGGCGAAGACCCACGGATTCCGGCTCCGGATGCGCACCCGTGCGGGCCGCGCGATTCTGGCGACCCGCCGTGCCAAGGGCCGCGTCCGGCTCTCAGCCTAGAGATGCTGCCCTCGGCCCTCCGTATGCGGAGCGCGAGGGATTTCCAAGCGACCGTAAGACGAGGCAGTCGCACCTCGGGCCGAAGTTTCGTCGTTCATCTGCATGTAGAACAGGGCGCCCTCGATCGACGCATCGGCATAGTCGCCAGTGCAGCTGTGGGAAATTCGGTGGAGCGCCACCTCGTGACTCGACGCATCAGAGCAGCCATCCAGCAGGTGGCAGCAGAGCTCCCTGCAGGAGTACGCGTGGTGGTGCGCGCACTCCCCGGCGCTGCATCGGCTCCACACCTCTGCGCTGAAGTCCAGTCGTGCGTTATGCAGGCGCTGGGCCAACGTCCGTGAGGCGTCTGGTGGAGGGGTTCATGTGGGCCTGGAACCACAGCATTGGATGGGTCGCCACGTGGGTGCTGGTGGCCTTGATCCAAGGTTACCGGCACACGTTCTCACTCATGCTTCCGCCCACCTGTCGGTTTCATCCAAGTTGTTCGGCGTATGCATTGGAGTGCGTCAGGTCTCATGGCGCTGTCAAAGGCGGTCTGCTGTCTGCGTGGCGCCTACTGCGGTGCAATCCTTTCAACGGGGGTGGTTACGATCCAGTACCTGACCCACGCCATTGGGTGCCGAATGTGTACCCCGATGGTCGCCCCCGAACATTCGTAGTCCGCTCAAGAAAGGCCAGCCATGTTTCTTCTTGATTGGCTGAAGACCGGCGTGAGCTGGATCCTCGTCACGTTCCACCATCTACTTACGTCCATTGGCATGGACCCTGCGTCGGGTTGGACCTGGGCACTGTCCATCGTCGGGCTCGTCATCGTCATTCGCATCGTCTTGATTCCGTTGTTCGTCCGTCAGATCAGGGCACAACGCAACCTTCAGTTGATCCAGCCACAGATCAAAGAGATTCAAAAAAAGTACGCGGGTGATCGCGAGAAGCAGTCGCAAGAAATGATGAAGCTGTACAAGGACAGTGGAACCAATCCACTAGCCTCGTGTCTGCCAATAATCCTTCAAGCACCGGTGTTTTTCGCACTTTTTGGTGTGCTGCAAAGCATCGCGATGTACAACCCGAATGATCCGACCTACACACCCACCGGTGTGTTCGGGTGGGAGCAGTACAGCGAACTTCTGTCGCAGGCTCACGACGCTGAGATCTTCGGTGTTCCGCTCTATGCCACGTTCATGCATGCGGACGTCACACCCAGCCCACTTGCTACGCGAATTCTCGCCATCATCATGATTGTGGCAATGACGTTCACGACGTTCATCACACAGCGTCAGTTGATCGTGAAGAACAGCGCTCCAGACAACCCCATGGTGCGTCAGCAGAAGATCCTGCTGTACGTGTTCCCGCTGATTTTTGCGGTGTCTGGCATCAACTTCCCGATCGGTGTCCTCATCTACTGGTTCACCACGAACCTGTGGACCATGGGTCAGCAGTTCTGGGTCATCCGCAACAGCCCACAGCCGGGCACGCCCGCCTACGCCGCGCGCGAGGCACGGATCGAGGCAAAGAAGGCGGCGAAGCAGATCTCCAGTTCGCCGACTACCCCTGGGGCAGCCGACACCTCGATGCCGGCGGAGGATGTGGAAGACACCACACCACGGCAACAGCCCAAGAAGACTTCGCGCAGCCAGCGCAAGAAGAAGTGAAGGATCGTCATGACTGACGCTGAGAAGACTGAAGCCCCGTCCCTTCTTGTGCAAGAAGGTGACGTCGCGGCGGATTACCTCGAGGGTCTGCTGGACATCGTGGACCTTGATGGCGACATTGACATTGATGTGGAAGGCAATCGGGCCATGGTTGCCGTGCTCGAGGTCAACGTCGGGGAGCTCAAGCACCTGGTGGGCCAGGATGGCAAAGTGCTGGATTCACTTCAGGAGTTGACCCGCCTGGCGGCCACTCGAGAGACCGGGGAGCGCTCACGCCTCATGCTGGACGTGGCCGGATTCCGCGCGGCCCGCAGGGCTGAACTTGTCGAGTTGGCGTCGACCGCGATTGCGGAGGCAAACAGGACTGGCGCGCCCGTGCGCCTGGAGCCGATGACCTCGTTCGAGCGCAAAGTGGTCCACGACGCTGTGGCAGAAGCAGGCCTGGCCAGTGAGTCCGAGGGCGAGGAGCCCGCACGCTTCGTGGTCATCCGCAGCGCCTAGTTCCCCATGGTTTCCCGTGAAACCCTGCCCGCCTGGCTGCGGCCGGCTTTTGAGGGGCTGTCGGAATTTGAGCAGATCCTCGCCTCCGACGGGGTGACCCGGGGCCTCATTGGGCCTCGTGAAGCCGATCGGCTTTGGGATCGCCACCTCCTCAATTGCGCCGTGGTGGCTGACCCAGAGCTCGGACTCGTCAGCCGGGGAAGTCTCGTGGCCGACGTGGGTTCAGGGGCCGGGTTGCCTGGACTGGTTTGGGCCCTGGTCAGGCCCGACATTCAGGTGGTGCTGGTGGAGCCGCTCCTGCGGCGGGCAACGTTCTTGACCGAAGCGCTTCAGGGCCTGGGGCTGGCCGATCGCGTGGCGGTGACCCGGGCGCGAGGTGAGGACCTGGCGCGTGATCGTCTGTGGCAGCCGGTGACCGTGGTCACCGCGCGGGCCGTGGCCCCCTTGGATCGCTTGATCGGGTGGACAGTCCCCCTGTTAGCACCCGGTGGGCGGCTCGTGGCTCTCAAAGGGGCCTCAGCCGAGGAAGAGTTGCGCGCCGCGGCCTCCGTGGTGCTGACCGCGGGGCTTACCGACCTCGCGGTCGTCATGTGCGGTGCTGGGTTGGTTGACCCCCCCACGACTGTCATCACCGGGGTTCGGCGTAAGGCACAATGACGCCGTGATGACTCCCCCCCCACCAGACACCAGTGTGGGTTTGGGGTGGCCTACCGCCACGACCCAAGCCGTCCATGTTTCCCGTGACACACCTGCAAGCGATGTTTCCCGTGAAACAACGCCGGTCGGTCTGGGGTGGCCGACATGACGCGAGTCATCACCATCGCCAACCAGAAGGGTGGGGTGGGCAAGACCACGAGCACCGTGAACATCGCGGCAGCGATCGCTCAAGCTGGCCACCGGGTCCTGGTCATCGACCTGGATCCGCAGGGCAACGCCTCGACGGCCCTGGGTGTCGACCACCGAGAAGGCACCCCCAGCACCTATGAAGTCCTGACCGGTGAGCTCCCGCTGTCTGACGTCATCCAGGCCTGCCCCGACGTCCCCGGCCTCGTCACCGCTCCCGCGACCATCGACCTGGCTGGGGCGGAAATCGAGTTGGTGTCGGCTGAGGGGCGCGAGTACCGACTGCGCCAGGCCCTGGAGGGGTACCTGGCCTCGTCCAGCGAACCACCAGCCTTTGTCTTTCTTGACTGTCCCCCGAGCCTGGGCCTGCTCACCCTCAACGGTCTCGTGGGTGCCAAAGAGGTCCTGCTACCAATCCAGTGTGAGTACTACGCACTGGAGGGCCTTTCGCAGTTGCTTCGCACGGTGGACATGGTCAAAGCCCATCTCAACCCCGACCTCGTGGTCAGTGCCATCCTGCTGACGATGTATGACGGGCGCACTCGATTGGCATCTCAGGTGGCTGACGAGGTGCGCCGTCACTTCGGTGCCCGCGTCTTGACGACCGTCATCCCTCGTGCAGTACGGGTCTCCGAGGCTCCGTCCTACAGTCAAACCGTGGTCACCTACGACCCGGGTTCCTCCGGAGCTGTTTCTTATCGAGAGGCCGCTCACGAGATTCTGGCTCTTGGATCACTCTTGTCCACATAACCCCATGGCGCACCAGCGGTATAAACACAGGTTATCCACAGACAAACATCACAACTAAGACATAACGGAGGAACGAGTGGCCGGTCCGGCAAAGCGAGGGCTAGGCAAAGGCCTGGGCGCTCTCATCCCCACGTCGGACACTCCCTCCGCCACGTCGTCCGCTGTCCAGGACCCGCGGACCAGTGCGGCAAGCGGCCTAGCGACCTACGCCGAATTGCCCATCGAATCCGTGGTCCCCAATCCGCGGCAACCTCGGTCGGCCTTCGACGACGACGAACTCGCAGAACTGTCCTTCTCGATCTCGACCATCGGTCTCCTCCAGCCCATCGTCGTGCGACAGGCAGGGTCGGGCTACGAACTCATCGCGGGCGAACGGCGACTCCGGGCCTCGAAGCTGGCCGGCCTGGTGGCGATCCCCGCGATCATTCGCAAGACCGACGATGAAGCGATGCTGCGGGATGCCTTGCTGGAGAACCTGCATCGCAGCAATCTGAATGCACTGGAGGAGGCAGCCGCCTACCAGCAGCTTCTCGCGGACTTCGGATGCACCCAAGATGAGCTAGCCAAGCGCATTGGCAGATCACGACCACAGATCAGCAACACCCTTCGCCTCCTCAAGCTGTCACCCGAGGTTCAACGTCGCGTGGCCGCAGGCGTGCTCAGTGCCGGGCATGCCCGCGCACTCCTGTCGATGAACGACAGCGCTTCGATGGAAAGCATGGCGTCCCGCATTGTCAGCGAAGGCCTCAGTGTCCGCGCAGTGGAAGAGCTCATCATTCTGGGAGAAGGCGATGGGCAGGAACGTTCACGCAGCAAAAGACCCAGAGCATCTCGCGGTCAGGATGAACAGGCGCGGTCGCTCGCACTCGAGCTTGCGGAACGAGCCGGCGAGGCACTCGACACTCGTGCCAATGTGGACGGCTTCGGCACGATGCGGTCGCGCGGCCGACTCCTCATCGAGTGTGCCGATCTGGAGGACCTACGGCGCGTCACTGAGGCGATCAAGAACCGCAGGTGAATGGCAGTCAGGCGGTGACGCGCTCCACAAGCTCGGAGAACAATGAACCGACGCCGATCTGCGCCTCCGAAAGTGCCTGCGGCAGTAGCGAAGTCTCCGTCATCCCTGGCGCAACGTTGACTTCAAGGAACCACGCGCGCCCGTCCCCGTCCACGATCGCATCAGTGCGTGACAGGTGTGTCAAGCCCAGAAGCAGATGAGCATTGAGTGCGAGCGCCTGTGTCGCCTCCGCGACGTCGTCGTCCAGTCGCGCTGGGCAATAGAACATCGTTGTCCCGGCCGTGTATCGCGCGGCGTAGTCATAGATCCCGTTCTCGGGAACGATCTCAACGGCAGACAACGCCACCAGATCCTCTTCCCGGGAGAACACCCCGATTGCCACCTCGGTGCCTTCGATGAAGCTCTCCAACATGACCGTGTCGGAGTAGGCGAAAGCAGCAACCATCGCTGCGGGAACATCCTCAGCCCTGCGAACAATCGACATTCCCAGAGCGGACCCACCACGTGCGGGCTTGACCACCAACGGAAGACCTAAACGCTCGACGACACTGTCCAGAACAGCGGCGGCGCCGAGTTCACGAAAGGTGGTCTGCGGCATGGACACGTGCGGTGGTGTCAAGATTCCTGCTGCTGCCAGCACGTGCTTGGCATTGGGCTTGTCGAAAGCGAGGCGGCTGGCCGACGCGGCTGATCCCACGAATGGGATCCGGAGGGACTCCAGCACGTCTCGCATGGAACCGTCCTCGCCTGCAGCTCCGTGCAGAAGAGGGATCACACAGTCGGGACGCTGGGCACGAAGGTGGGGAATCAGGGTCGAGTCGACGTCGCGTTCGAGGACTTCCCAGTCAGGTCGCTCACGGCGCAAGGACTCGGCGACTCGGCGGCCAGACCTCAGGGAGACATCGCGCTCGGCGGAAAGGCCGCCAGCGAGGACAAGAATCTGCATCAGCGGATATCAGGGGCGGGGACGGACGAGCCACTGCGTGACGCTGCCGCGGAGGGTCCAAAGGTGTTGACCAGCTCAAGTTCAGACTCCATCACCGCGGCAAGCCTGCGAACGCCCTCACGAATGCGCTCAGGCTCGGGGTAGCAGTACGACAGTCGAAGGTTCTGCCGACCCTGTCCATCCACGTAGAACCCTGTGCCAGGGACATACGCCACGAGTGCGGCCACCGCGCGGGGCAGCATGGCGCTGGCATCCAGTCCCTCGGGGAGTGTCAGCCAACTGTAGAAACCGCCGGCGGGAATCGTCCACGTTGTGCCGGCCGGCATGAGCGCCTGGAGCGATTCCAGAAGCGCGTCGCGGCGTTCGCGATACACCTCGCGGAAGACCTTGATCTGCTCTCGCCATGGTTGTGTCGCCAGATAGTCAGAGACCGTGAGCTGTGCGTAGTTGGACGGACACAGAACAGCAGACTCAGCGGCCAGTACCAGCTTCTCGCGCACACCATGCGGAGCAACAGCCCACCCCACACGCAAACCAGAAGCAATGGTCTTGCTGAACGAGCCGAGGTAGATGACTCCCTCAGCATCGTCCGCGCGAATCGCTCGAGGGGGCTCACCTTCGAACCCCAGAAGTCCGTAGGGGTCATCCTCGAGTAATGCGATGCCCTCTCGTTGAGCAATAGCAAGGATTTCTGCGCGCCGCGCTGGGCCCTGTGTGACGCCGGCAGGATTGTGAAATGACGGAATCGTGTAGATCATCTTGACGCGCTTGCCGGCAGAGCGTGCTGCCACGATCGCCTCTGCCAAAGCCGTGGGTACGAGCCCCTCATCGTCCATCGCCACGTGGATGACGTCGCATTCGTAGGCACGGAACACACCGAGAGCGCCGACGTACGAGGGAGCTTCGACGAGCACGACATCACCGGGATCGCAGAACACGCGAGTCACGAGATCGAGAGCCATTTGCGAACCTGGCGTCACCACGATGTCGTCGGGATGCGCCGTGACACCGACCTCACCGATGACCTCGAGAATCTGCTCGCGGAGGGTGACATCACCCTGTCCGGAGCCGTATTGCAATGCGGTGGGACCGCGCTCGGTGAGGACACGCACGGCTGTAGCGGTGAGCATGTCGACCGGCAGCGCCTGAACAAACGGCATGCCGCCGGCGAGTGAGACGACCTCAGGGCGACTTGCGACCGCGAACAGGGCGCGAATCTCGGACGCACGCATCGCATGGGCGCGACTCGCGTACGAGTCCACCCATGGGTCCAGTCGCGAGCCCTGACTCATCGCACCTCCCTGACCGCGTATCTGCCTGCGTCTGCCACCCAGTGTCGGGTGTGGCGTCCTACGATACGGGCTCAAGGGAGGTGGGGACTATGCGGCGCTTGGCCTTCCTGCTCGGTCTCATCGGCCTGGGCATCTTTGTGGGATTCGCCCTCCGACTCCTCCTGCCCCGGTCACGTGCCTAGCGAGGGGCACAAAAGCGGGTGAGGGCCTGAGCCAGCCCCTCGGCCACCCGGTCCTGAAAGGCGGGGTCCGTCAATCGACGTGCGTCGTCTGGATTAGACACGTAGCCCAACACCACGCGCACGGCAGGCATCCGCGTGTAACGCAGCAGGTCCCAGGTTCGCGCATGGGTGCGGCAGTCCAGCAAGTCCGTTCGCTCATGGAGTTCGGCCTGGACAAGATCGGCGAGCACCCGGCCGCTTGTGGAGTGGTTTCCCCCTCGCGGATCACCGAAATAGAAGGTCACCACTCCGTTGGGCAGTGTGCTGTCGGCAGTATCCACGTGAAGAGACAGAACAACGTCTGCTCCGATGTCGTTGGCGAACTGAGCGCGCTCCTTGTCCGTCGGGGTTGACGCTGTGGCGGTCACTCGGGCGGGTCGACTCAGCAGCACCTGTGTTCCGAGCGCAGCCAACCGGCCCTCGATCCGGACGGCGATTGCATGTGTGAGGTCGGGGTCAATGTCGCTGCCCGGATCCAGAACGACGACCTTGTCTGCAATTCCAGAACGCAACGCGTTGAGAGTCACATGGTCGCGAAGCCGTGTGGCATTGCCACCCGCCACAGTGCGCACCAACCGATCAAAAGCCCGGAAGGTGTCCGGTCCGCACGCACCGTCCGCATTGACACCGACTCCTCGCTGGAACTCGCGCAGGGCATCATCGGTCTGCCTACCGAATCGACCGTCCACACGTCCGGCAGAAAAGCCGAGTTCGTTCAATCGACGCTGCAGTTCGGCGACATCGTCGCCGATCATGAGGTGACCGGGTATGAATGCGAGCACTCGGTCACCGAGTTGCCAGCGTGCCTCATCCAATCGGGCAAAGGTTTCTGGGCCGACGATCCCGTCGACGGTGATTCCGCGTTCCTGCTGGAACGCGCGCACGGACATGTCGAGATCGTCATCAAAGATGTCACCTTGTGGCTTGACGTTCCAGCCCAGGTCAGCCAACCGGGCACGCACTTCCGCGACGGCCGGTCCGGCGTCGCCGTGACGCAAGATCACAGTGGAAGAGCGCTGCCTTACAGGTAGGGAGCAAGGTCGGCGAGAAGAGCCGCCTTGGGCTTGGCTCCAACGATGGACTTCACGATCTGCCCGCCCTTGTAGACGTTCAACGTCGGGATGGACGTGATGCCGTAGGTGGCCGACGTCTGCGGGTTCTCGTCGACATTGAGCTTGGCGATCACGATGGAATCGTGCTCAGCTGCGATCTCCTCAAGGATGGGGGCGACCATCTTGCAAGGTCCACACCACTCGGCCCAGAAGTCGACGATCACAGGCTTGTCACTTCCCAGCACGTCCGTGCTGAAGCTGTCGTCCGTGACCTTCTTGGTGGCGCCCATGTCCTGCTCCTTGTGAGTTGGTAGGGGAAGGCTACTCGCTGGCGGCCAGGAAGCGCTCCGCGTCCAGCGCCGCGGCGCAGCCTGACCCCGCGGCCGTGATGGCCTGGCGGTAGGTGTGGTCCACCAGATCGCCACAGGCGAAAACGCCGGTCAGGGACGTGTGCGTGGATCGGTCCTTGACCAGGACGTATCCGGCGTCGTCGAGGTCGATGACGCCCTTGACCAGCTCAGATCGCGGATCGTGACCGATGGCGATGAAGAGCCCGGTAATCGGAAGTTCGCGAGTCTGCCCGGTGACCGTGTCGCGCAACGTGGCGCCTGAAAGTTTTGGGTCCCCATGGAGTGCGCTGACCTCACTGTTCCACGCGAAGCGCATCTTGTCATTTGCCAAGGCACGCTCTTGCATGATCTTGCTCGCACGCAAGGAGTCGCGTCGATGGATAAGCGTGACCGTCTTGGCGAATCGGGTGAGGAATGTGGCCTCCTCCAGTGCGGAGTCACCACCACCGACGACCGCGATGTCCTGGTCGCGGAAGAAGAACCCATCACAGGTGGCGCACCACGAGACACCATGGCCAGACAAACGCTTCTCATCTGGAAGTCCAAGCTCGCGGTAGCCAGATCCCATCGCCAGTATGACGGAGCGAGCCCGATGCTCCTGGCCACTTCCATCACGGATCACCTTGACCGGCCCCGAGAGATCTACGCTGACGATGTCATCTGTGATGATTTCGGCACCGAAGCGAACAGCCTGCGCGCGCATCTCCTCCATCAGGGCCGGTCCCATAATCCCGTCCCGAAAGCCAGGGAAATTCTCGACCTCGGTGGTGTTCATCAAGGCACCACCCGCGGTGACGGAGCCCTCGAAGAGCAGCGGCGTAAGTTGCGCGCGGGCTGTGTAGATGGCAGCCGTGTATCCGGCGGGACCCGAGCCGATGATGATCACGTCGCGAACGTCGTCAGCCACGTTGAGCTCCCTCGAGTGGACGTTGTGCTGTGCGCATGATCCTAGGGTCTCCTCCAAGGGTTCACCGCAGGGCGCTCATGCGGGGCCGCGGCGAACTAACGAGTGCCCGCGTGAGACCACGCGTGCAAGAGGTGCCGTAGGACACGCGGGGCAGTGGAGGAACACTCGGGACCCACAATCCACACATCGATCTGTTGGGCTTGAGGGACGATCACGATTCCAGCATCGCCGCCGTCGAAGGTGGCGCGATCAACAATCAAGGCGCTCGCAGAGTGCGAGTGCATGATTCCGGTGATGCAGTCACGAAGAGCGTTGAGATCCGCGGTGAACCCTGTCGTTCCCACCGTCGTGACTGCGGCAGGGGTCGGCATTGCACTCATGAGTTCCGGCGTGGAGGCACCCACCTGGCTGAGCAGGCCATCGATTTGGGTATCCAGTTGAGTGGACGTGTACTGAGTGCCCGATGACATGAGCATTCGTGTTGGCATGATCATGGATCGGGTTGTCGGGGCGGTACCTCCAACCATGGGGTTCGCCGAGACTTCAGCCGACATGGCAGCGGCATCAGCGGGCGCCGCGGACTTACGAGCGTCAGCAGGGATGTTCGTGGCCGGCACAGGCGCCGCTGCGGGAGCGTCGGCAACCGTCACTGCCGCTGGTCGCATCATCGCGGCGCCCACACCCACAGCGATCACTGCGACGGCGGCCGCAGCGACGCCGGGTAGCCAACGGCGCCGGGATCGCAACGTCGTGACCGAGGCGAGGCGAGGCTGTCCTGCCGCGGATTCTGCTTCGAGGCTTGCCGAGATCCGCACCCAGACGTCAGGAGGAATGGTGCTCGAGTGTGCACTGCTCGAGGATGTCGTGACCCCACGAGGACTTTCCTCCGCCGCAAGGAAACGCACCTCGGACAACGCCTCAGCCACCAAAGTCAGCTGCTCCGGGGTGAGTTCAGCGGTTGGTTCCTCATCGATCATGTGGGTCACCCCCTTGGGTTGGACTTGTCTCCGGGCCTACGACGGGGTCGGTGTTCCCCGGGTTCCGTAAGTAGTCAAGTTGTTTAGCCAACTTTGCCCGACCTCGGGAGCAACGACTCTTGATGGTCCCGGTCGGGCAGCCCAAAATCCGAGCCGCTTCGTCCACGGACCACCCCTCGACATCGACCAGCACAATCGCGTCGCGCTGGTCCTCAGGTAAAGATGCGAGTGCTTCGGAGACCGCAAGTTGGGTTTCACGCCGAGCCATCTCGTCATGCGGGTCAGCAATGACCGCACCCGGCAGGGAGTCCAGATCATCGGGCAGCGGTTGCGCTGGTCGCGAGGCCCGACGCCGCAGCCGATCAAGACTGGCATTCACCACAATGCGATGCAGCCACGTGGTGACCGCGGACTCGCCCCGAAACTGATCTGCGCGCCGGTAGGCAGAGATCAACGCTTCCTGCAGTGCATCTGCAGCGTCCTCAGGGTCTCGAGTCGTGCGCAGGGCGACACTCCAAAGCCGATCCTTGTGCCGACTCACCAGGACCGTGAAGGCATCCGGATCTCCGGCCACATGCGCTGCGAGCAGCTCAGCATCAGGCAGCCCCGGGTCAATCACGTCGGCAGCCTATTGGCTGGTGGTTGCAGTCCCGTTGCTCACAGTCACGCCGCGCACACCGCCCTGATACTTCCCCGATGCGTCTGCGGCGGAGGGAAGACGTGTGAACCACACCAACACATATCTCGCCGTGACCGGCTGTGGGACTCGAAGATCCAAGGTTCCTGACGCGGCAGCTGCCGCTGCGAACGGCTTCCACAAGGTCGGGTCGTTAGGAATGCTGTTGGAAACCTTGACCGCTACGTCACTTCCGGAACCCACGAGTTTGAGGGAAACGGAATCGAACTCCTGCGGCTGGCCCAGGTCGAGGACAAGTCCGGCGCCACCCTTTCCCGCGAGATCCGGGGTGCTGTACTGCCGTGTCAGCCACGCGGAGGCGGGATCGTCGTCCAGTGCACGTGCCGCCGACGGCTCGTTCTCTGACTGCAAGGCGGCGGTGGTGCCTTGGTTCTTGAACTTGGTACCGAAGGGGTTGTACGAGTGCGCCTCGATGATTGGGAACGTCTGAGGAAGGTCAGTTGCACTTGACGGCAGGGGTGCTGGTTGCGCAGAGGCGGTGAGCATGGCATCGGCCGCCGGCTTTTGAGTCGCGGACGGAATCGACGGGCGAGCAAGAAGCACCCCGGCAACGGCGACAGCCAGCAGGCCGGCCGCGATGACGCCAATGATCACGGCACGACCCATGATCCGCACAGGCTTCTTGCGGGGGACGGGAACGATCGTGGTCGTGACAGGGGCCAAGTGATCGAGGGTCGCACTGATCATCGTGGCGAAGGCGGCTGCATCGGGAACGCGGGCAACATCTCGGGCGCGAGCAGCGGATGCGACAGATCTTGCGATGATGTCATCAAGCGGCTTGGTGAGGGTGGCTCGAATCTTCGAAGGCGGAAGCACGAGTCCCTTGGACTGCGGCGCTTCTGGTGCGTTCACCGGCACAGCTCCCGGCCACAGCCCAGTGGTCAGCAGGTAGGTCAGGCAGCCGAGAGCATCCACATCCGCCTGCTCCGGCGTTGCCTCCGGCAAGGAGGCACCGAAGAGCGCAGCATCCACAGCCAGGCCGCGGATGCGCACCTCGCCGGCATCGGTGATGAAGACACGACTGGGTCGAAGGCGCCCGTGGGCAACGTTCTTTCCGAGGCACGCGGCAAGAGTTCGGGCCACATGTGCAACCACGTCCAGTGCAGGCATGACCTCCCACGGCTCACCGCCGCGAGCGGCGAGAAAGTCATCGAGGTTCTCGCCCCTCGCCCACTCAGAAACCACGCAGACGAAACCGGGACGGTCCTTCTGCCCGCTGACCGACAGGATGTCGAGGACGCGAAGGAGTCGACGGTCATCGACCATCGCGGCAGCCTGGGCCGCACCCAGGACTGCGTTGACGCGCGGGTCCTCGTCGAGGATGGCCCGAATGGCCACCGTTCTATCCAGGATCGTGTCGTATGCGCGCCACAGCTGCACGTCATATCCCGAGCGCAGCCCGGGATCCGTCGACAGCCGTGCGCGAAGGATGTACCGACCAAGGCGTTGATCCGGTCTCATCGGTGGACCACTCGATGCATGACTCCGCGAGCCTGGTTCTTGACCTGGGTGACCTCGGGAACTCGCAACGCGAGCGCTGCAAGGACATAGGTCAGTAGCCCGACAACGGAGGTGACAATCACAATGATGAGCAACTCGCCTTTGTGTGCTGGGTGGTAACCACCGAGCACATTAACGAGGAACAACAGTGCCAGACCCATGACACTCAGGGAGATCAAGCCGGCAATGACGATGCGAGCCAGACCCCAGACAGTTGGCCCTGAACGCATGCTCCCGAGTCTGCGGGCGAGCACGATCCACGTGATCACGAGGCCAACCCAGTACGACAGTGAGTACGCCAAGGCGATGGCCGCAACTTGCCGACCACCATCACGCGCCCACGAGAACAGCGGAAGGACCGTGATCAAGAGCACGACCGAGAAGGCGATGGTGATGAGGAAGGGCGTTCGGGTGTCCTCGAGTGCGTAGTACCCGCGCAGGAGAACGTAGAACAAGGTGAAGGGAAGAAGCCCGATCATGAAAACCGAGACAATGAGACCCATCAGCCCGGCTTGATCCGTGGTTGCGGCCCCGTAGCCAAAGAGCAGGATCGCCACAGATGCTCCGTTGATGATCAACACCATGGCAACGGGGACGATGAGTGCGGCGACAGCCCGCATCGTCTTGGCGATATCTCGGCCGACCTGATCAAGGCGACCGTCATGTGCCACGCGACTGAGCGCAGGCAGCATTGCTGTGACGACCGAGACCGTGATGACGCTGTGTGGCAGCAGGAAGACAAGGTGGGCCTTTTGATAGGTGGTCAGCCCTGCGGCTGCAGCACCGGCCGCCGCTGCATTGACGTTGGCCTGAGTGGCGAGTCGAGTGATGACGACATACGTGGCCTGATTGACCAGCACCAAGCCAATCGTCCAGAAGGCGAGAGTTCCAGCCTTGCCAAGCCCCGCCCCGCGCCAATCGAATCGAGGGCGCCACGCATAGCCTGACTTCCACATCACAGGAATCAAGATGACGGCCTGCGCGATCACACCCAGAGTTGTGCCGATACCCAGAATCAGCACCTGACTGGTCGTCAACTGTCCATGGGATGCGGCGGACGTGCCGGCAACTCCAATGAAGAGCAGGAACGTTGCAATGGCGACAACATTGTTGGCGATCGGTGCGAACATCGGCATCCCGAATCGCCCGCGCGAATTGAGTACCTGGCTCAGCAGCGTGTAGAGACCATAGAAGAACACTTGGGGAAGGCAGAGTCGAGCGAAGGCAACTGCCAGGTCATATTCACCCGCAGGGAACGTGTCGGTTGTGTAGAGGCTGACAATCCACGGTGCCGCGACGACGGCGACGATGGACATGACCAGAAGAACTGTCGCAACCAGCGTGATGAGTCGGTCTGCGTAGGCCTTTCCACCGTCTGTGTCCTCTTTCATGCGGCGCACGAGTTGTGGAACGAAGACGGCGTTAAGCGCCCCACCAATCACGAGGATGTAGACAACTGTGGGGAGTGAGTTGCCGAGCGAGTAGGCGTCGGACACGATGAAGAAGCCCAACGCCGCCGTCATGGCGATGTCGCGACCCACGCCGGTGACACGAGACACGACTGTGCCCGCCGCCATCAGTGTGCTGGCACGAGCAACTGTGCGACCCATGGCCGACGGAGGGTTCGCCGACAGATCTCCGGGCTGGATCTCGCGCAGCGCCTCGCCAATGTCAGAGTTCACCGCGGTAGCGTCGGCCGCCGGCGGCGAATCAGGGTCGGTCACACGTCCTTCTTTCCCGCAGTGCGCCCAGCCTTGCGAATACGCCGGGTCACACCCACGACGACGAACACCAGTAGGGCGGCGAATGCCGCGATCATGACCCATGATGCGGCACGGGCGTACGTGGTGGACGTCACGGAGATGCGTGCCGCCTGTCCATAATCTTGACCCTGGGGTGTGAGCAGCTGGACATCAACCGGTACAACGTCAGCTCCGATGACCTGGGCTGAAATATCGACACTGGCTTTCTGGCCCGCGGGAATATGAATGCCGGTGAGAGCGGTTGACCTCAACCGAATGGCGGGGTTGCCTCGCAGCTCCACACCCACGACGACGTCATGGTCGGATTCATTGGCAATCGTGATGGGCACACGCCCGGCGTCACCCGACAGAGTCACGGTTCCAGCAGAAAGCACGTGGATCTGAGCGATCTGGGCACCCACGGAGCGACCGGTCGCCACCAAGAGCGCGGAACCCACGTCCGGCTGCGTTCTCCACATCGCCGACGCAGACCGCAGGAGGGCTTGCCGGTACGGCTCTGCCAGTTCTGCGGGGTCGTCAACAATCGCGGTCATCGCAGAAATCTGACTTGTCGTGCGCCCGATGCGAGCGATGTAGCTGCCGGGGAGTTCGGCCGCACGTGCACGTGAGCCATAAGGAGCAACTGTTCGTTGGGCGCCGTCGGTAGGAAGGCGAAGCAAGTTCTGAAGAGAACGGGGATGCAACCACGGTGTGCTAGTCAACGACGCGATCAGCGGCGCGAGGGATTTTGGGTCCGATGACCAGGTCACGGAGCGAGGAGCGACGACGAGCCCACGATCTCGACGCAGCGGCGACATTCCGGAGGCGATGAGGGCGGTGTCCGCGAGGAACTCCTGTCGCAGCAGTACCGGTTCGGCCGGTTGGTTGGGGTCGGTGAGCTCGGACAACCTTGGATCGACCAACACGCCCGTGAGATTTCCATGGGGTGTCTGAATTGTCGTGGTGGCGCCGGACGCGGGATCGGTCGTGGGAAAGGCATCGGCGGGGAGAATCATGGCGGTGACACCCGCTGTGGCGAGAACGTCGGCCGCGGCCGCGTCGAACCTTCCGTACGGTGCCCAGTCAACAGTGCTGGCGGGCGTTCGACCAATGTCGCTCTGCATGATGGCCGGACCCTGTGTCACTGCTGATACAACGTCACTTGCCTGTCCGCCGCGAACCAATGCACTGGCGTCGACATCGGCGTAAGGCAATGGGTGGACAGAAATCTTGCGGGTCAATTTGGTCAGTCGCTGCAACCAGTCGTGGGCCTGCTGCTGCCGGTCGCCCATCGTCGGTGCGCCGTTGACGAGCACCTGATAACCGTCTGACATGTCCTTCACGGTCTGCACGAGCGCAGGATCGATCACCCACGACAACACTCCAGGTGTGCGTTCTGCGGCAGTGAGTTGTCGGTCCAAACGCCCATCGGGCGACACGTCAACGGGGGTTTGATCGGTGAGCAGCACTCCGTTAGCGGTACGCGCCGGCCAGGCCGCCAAAGGCCAGAGCCACGTGATGTCCAGGGCAGGTGGTGCGGTCAGGTAGTAGGGAAGGACAGTGCGCTGTTCACCGACTCGAGTTGTGTTGCCTGCACTATCGACACTGACGACTTCGACGCTAATGATCCAGGCTCCGGACTCGTTCATGCGCAGCTTCTTGATCGGAACCGTGATGGAGAACGCAATCACGGAGCCCGGAGTGATGGCCGAACCCAGGGACACTGTTGTGCCGGGAACAACTATTGAGTCAGGCTCAACAGAATCCATTGGCGCGGCAAGCGCGGCAGCTAGTTCAGTCCGAGACGTGGCGGGCACCCGTGCTCGACGAAGCTGGACTGACACGCCGGTCAAGGACTCAAGACTCGACGACAGAAGTCGACCGGAGATACGCAGCACATCCGTGGGCTGGGGCAACGACGGCGCCAACGTGTCAATGGAGATGTGCACCGGCAGTGACGACGCGGCAACCGCCTGTGGCGCGCGCGAGAGAACCGTCGATCCCACACACGCCACGGCCATGACCGCACACGTCAGCACAGCGACGAGCCGAGCGTTCACGCACTGCTCGCGGTTCCCGGGGTGCGGGTTCTGCGAGGTCCCGACAACAGACCTAGGACGTCCTCCACCACGCGACGTTCGCCCGCGTAGCGCAGCCGCGTGGCAGCATCCTGGAGTGGAACCCAGGCCACCTCATCCACTTCGACGTCGGCGTCACTGAGCTCCAGATTTGTGGCGTGCATGAGGAAGTGATGAACGGTCTTGTGCACGCGTATGCCGTCAGCCATGAACCAGAAGTCAATGGACCCCATGCTCCTCACGATGGTGGCGGTGATCCCTGTTTCCTCACGCACTTCGCGCATCGCCGTCTGCTCGAGGGTCTCGCCGGACTCCAGATGACCTTTGGGAAGGGACCACACGAGGCGTCCTCGACGGTCTCGGCGGGCGATGAGGGCCACATGCGCCTTGCGATCATGTCGGTCCAGAACCACCCCGCCGGCAGAGGTCTCCTCCACCCGCGGAGCAGGCCCGGGTGAGGCCGATCGCCGAGGCGCAGGCGTGCGAGGGGCGGCCATGAGCGAAGGATATGCGCGGCCCCGTACCCTTTCCCGGCGTGGACGCTGCAATTCGGGATGCTCAACGAAAGGCCGCCGAGGCCCTGCTGCCGCTGTCCGGTGTCCTGGCCGCCGTGGGCGATCGGTTTGTCGCGGCTGGCCACGACATCGCCCTCGTGGGTGGACCGGTGCGCGACGCCCTGCTGGGTCGAATGGACGCTCACCACGACCTGGACTTCACGACCAGTGCCCGCCCGGAGGAGATCGTCGCGGTCCTCACACCGGTGGCCGACGCGATCTGGGACGTGGGTATCCGGTTCGGAACCGTGGGCGCACGGGTCGCGGGCCGTGAGGTTGAGATCACGACCTATCGCGCTGAGACGTACGACCCCCAGTCCCGTAAGCCCGAGGTCGACTTCGGCACCTCACTGGAGGGGGATCTGCGCCGACGGGATTTCTCGATCAATGCCATGGCCATACGCCTGCCGGATCTGTCGTTCGTCGATCTTTTCGATGGCTTGGGCGATCTTGGGCGCGGTCTCATTCGCACCCCCGGGCGTCCGCAAGATTCCTTCTCCGATGACCCCTTGCGCATGATGCGTGCGGCGCGCTTCAGCTCCCAGCTCGGCTTCGACGTGGCGGATGACGCCGTAGTGGCGATGTCGGAACTGGCGGAGCGACTCAGCATTGTCTCCGCGGAGCGCATACGTGAAGAGTTGGTACGAACGGTGATGGCACCCGATCCGCGGCGCGGCTTGGGCCTGCTTGTCGACACAGGGCTTGCGGCACGTGTGCTTCCTGAACTCCCCCTCCTGAAGTTGGAAGTTGATGAGCACCACCATCACAAGGATGTGTACGAGCACACCCTTACCGTCCTTGAGCAGGCGATTGCTCTTGAGCACGCACATGAGCCCACGTCAGGACCAGACCTTGTCCTGCGCTTGGCAGCTCTGCTGCATGACATTGGCAAACCACGCACCCGTGCCTTTGAATCCGATGGACGGGTCTCGTTCCATCACCACGAGCTTGTCGGTGCGCGGATGACACGCAAGCGAATGCAAGCCCTCCGCTTCTCCAACGAGCTCATCGAGGAGGTGTCGACTCTTGTTGCCTTGCACCTGCGATTCCACGGCTATGGCTCAGGTGAGTGGACTGACTCTGCGGTTCGCAGGTATGTGCGGGACGCCGGGCCGTTGCTGACACGACTTCACAAACTCACCCGAGCCGACTGCACGACTCGCAATCGCAAGCGCGCAGTCGCACTCGAACGCTCCTACGACTCACTTGAAGAACGCATTGCTGTCTTGCAGGAGAAGGAACAACTTGCGTCGATTCGCCCGGACCTTGATGGCAGGCAGATCATGGACATCCTGGGGATCACTCCCGGACCTGTGGTCGGTGAGGCCTATCAGTTCCTGCTTGATCTCAGGTTGGATAGAGGGCCCATGACGCAGGACGATGCCATTGCCGCACTACATGCGTGGTGGAGTGCCCGCTGACTCCAGCACCTTGATCGCCGACAGCAGGCCTCCGACGAGCAGTGATGCCCAGATCACGTGCGCCACGCTCGTCAGGCCGTCGTGAACGAGCAGAAAGCCGACCACGATGAAGACGATCCAGTTCAAGGCAGTGGAATAGCGGCGAACGAAGGCGCCAACCTCCGCGGCGTTGATGTGGGAGCCCACCTCGGAAAGGCCACGAACCACGGGCGCACGAAGTGCCCGCGCGGGACGGGATGGCCCAGAAAACCAGCCGGCCAGAATCGCGATGACACCCAGGACTGCCAGGGCCTGAACCCCGGTGATGAGGTAGCGAAGGAGGGTGTCGAAGAAGATCGTCGACGCTGGGCCGAACACTGTGCCGGAGAGCTGATTGGTGAACGCATCCTGGCCCTGCTGAACGCCCAGGAGAATCAGTGTCGCCCACACGAGGGCGACGACACCGCTCGCGATGACCCACGCCGTCCGCCGACGTGAGAGGGCGATGACGATGGTGAAGAGAAGCGCAACAATCACCGGGAGCCACGCCAGCAGCGGATCAGTGAAGCGGTAGATGGTCTGCACCTGCTGGAGGCCCGGAGCTTTGGCCAGCAGGATCTGACGATCCGTCTCAGGGATGGTCACCTTGTCCACGAGCGGGACACCTTGATCGCTGAGGTAGGTTTGCAGCCCGGTCAGCGCGGTGGAAATATCAAGGACGAGGTCATCACCCTTGAGCTGGACGGCACCGCCTTCCTTGCCCTCAAGAATGAGGATGACACCCTTTTGCGCGACGGTGTTGAGCTTGATCCACGCTTTCGCGAATTGCGGTGATGCCACGAACTTATGGACCAGATCACCGATGAGGTTGTTGATTCCCGCGGAGATGGGACCGGCAAGACCCTGGGTGATCGTCGAGTTGGGCAGGATCTTGTCGAGGATCCCTTGGACGGGGGATCGCGTATCGACCTGGGCGGTGATCGCGTTCGTGACCGCCTCCGCGATCGAGTCCTGCACTTCCGGGTTATTGATGAGTGGCCCGACAGTCTCGATGTAGACCGCACTATCGAGGACCGTCTTGTGACCCCACTGACCGATGGTCGCGATGGGTGTGAGCACTGTCGCGATGATGAAGACAACGACCACAAGGATGGAGCGAGCCTTGCCGCCAGATCGGTGCGCGGGACCGTGAGTGCTCATGTCGTCCTCCCCTAGGAAACAGTGCGGACTCTACGGGGACCAGCACGCCAGTACCACCAAGATGCGAGGAGTAGCGCCAGGCCGATTGCGATGTACAGGCCAGGAGCGCGACCACTGTGAGGCGACACGAGGGCAACCAGGCAGATTCCGCCCACGAGGCACACGTTCACCGTCATGTCGTAAAGCGCGAAAACACGCCCGAGGTGATCGTCAGGAATTTCGCGTTGCACGATCGTGTCTGAGCACACTTTCACACTCTGTCCAGCGAATCCGATGCTGAAAGCACCCGCGAGGAGAAGTGCGAACGACGTCAACGACGCGGAGGCGACGACCAACCCGATCCCCAGGACCGCCGCCTGCGCCAGGGCGAGTGACGACCACGCAGGAGAACCGATGCGCCGGCTCATCCACGGCGTGAGGATGGCCCCGGCGAGCGCGCCCATGGCCGCACACCCCGTCACGATCGCAAACTCGGTGAGCGCCTGCTCAGAACTGGTCACCTGATTGAAGGTCAACCGCACGAGGAGCAACCCGCCTGATGTGAGAGCACCGAACGCGATGCGGTGGGCACCCACCAGGGTGATTGCTCTGCCCGCTGCCGCATGAATGCGCAATTCGCGCATTCCCGACACAAGTCCCCCAGCAACTCCGCGTAGTGATTCGCTGGGCAGAGTCCCATCGGGACCGAGTCGATTCACGCCAATGGCGAGGGCGATCACGCCGGCCCCCGCGAAGCACAGGGCAGCGCCCACGAGCAGGAGTGCGCTTCCATGATCGCCACCGCCAAGTAGGGCGCGAACACCAACACCCACAAGTGCTCCCAGAGCCCCCACTGTTGTTCCTGCGGTGGGTGTCAATGCATTGGCGGTTGTGAGTTCTCGTCCGCTGACCACGTGCGGAAGCGAGGCCGACAGACCGGCGAGCACGAACCGACTGATGCCCAGCACGACCAGCACTGCGATCGCGAGGGCCGCAGAGTCACTTCCCCGGGAAACCAACACAATGATCGGGATTGCGCACGCTGCTTTCAGCCAGTTTGCGCGCACGAGGACGCTGCGCCGTCTCCATCGATCCAGGTACACGCCGACGAAAGGTCCTAGCACCGAGTAGGGCAGCAGCAGAATGGCGAATGACGTTGCAACCCGAACAGCATCCGGCTGGCGTTCAGGTGAGAACAGAACGAAAGTGGCGAGGGCTGCTTGCAGGAGTCCGTCGCCGAACTGGCCCACCAGACGCACGGCTAACAGGTAGCGAAAATCGCGATGTGCGAGCACTCCGCGCAGTGCACCGAGGGCCGTCACAGTGCGGACGCTATCTGTGAGTCGAGCCTTACACTTCAGTCTATGGCTGGCCCGCGGAAGAGTGCGATCCGTGGGACTCTGCCGAAAGGGGCCCCTGCACGCCCGAGCCCCGCGGCCCCCAGGGAGCCGGAGATCGTTGCGGATCCCACCCGCCCACGTCGCATGCTTCACCACGGACTTGAACGCCGCGCCGCGCTCTACCGGCTCACCCATGGCGGGATGCTCGATTCCGACCTGTGCGATGCGGACCCATACTTATTGAAGGCGGCCCGATTCCACGGCGAACACGCGGGCATGCCGTGTCCCGCCTGTCGTGACGAAGGTCTTGTCACGGTCACCTATGTCTACGGAGATGACCT
>Ga0114968_10000210_pt1 | contig 43522 bp, 51 predicted proteins | sample M_130807_EF_Meta_FD_87020 | JGI IMG/M metagenome (GOLD analysis project Ga0114968, IMG submission 87020) | Freshwater microbial communities from Lake Montjoie, Canada to study carbon cycling - M_130807_EF_MetaG | ecosystem: Environmental > Aquatic > Freshwater > Lake | place: Lake Montjoie... | reverse complement strand
CAAATTTGAATGTTGTTCCGCCGGATTTGCAAACACAAGATGGCAACGCCGATAATGTCTAATGAAAGACTGAGGCTGCAACAAGATTATATTAACAGTAAAGTTCATAGTAGTAAACAATTTGATAAATATGGACTAACGCTTGTTGATTCAAACGATATTATTATTAACTCATTAATGGGAGAGCTACGAAATATTGTACTAACATTCTTTAAAGGTAAATTATATACCATTAAAAAATGTGAGCATTGCGGTTCTGAAACTGCGGCGCAATATGAACGAGCTCATGATAAAGGCTTTTCGCGGTATGATGTTGCACTTTCTGCATTAAATAAAATTCGCCCTGACGGTGTGGCAAACATAAAACAGAAGGATTTTATGAAGGCTTTTATTGAAGAACATGCAAATGTTCCGCTGTGGCTTTTATGTAAAGTGTGCCATGTAAAATACGATAAAGGAACCACAGACTAAAAGAATCTGGAACCTTCCATTCTAAGACTAAACTCATCATCGTCCGAATCTTCGGGTTTTGTATTATTTTTGCTAATATCAACTATTAATCGCGAAAGCTCACTTCTAATTGTAATAATTTGCTTCTGCATATTATCAAGGGTGGCTGACAGCTTATAAAGATATGTTAACGTGGCTTCCTGGCTCATTATGCTTATTTATTTGTTAAATAAGTAAATAATCAAATTTACACAAAGAACCCACCTGAAAAAAGTATATTTTATTTTGTTTTGTAGCCCCCGTTTCTTGTTATGCCTATGGCTCCAGTTGCTCCACAAGCTTCTTTAGGGCTGCGCGCCGCCCTTCGTCGTCCTTTGCTGCATCCGACTCCGTGACAAGAGCTAATCCCGTGGCGCGCGCCTTTTCCAAAGCGGGCGTCTCAATCCGCATGTTGCGAACGGTCGTGAATGCAGGGTGCGCTAGCAGCTCTTCCGCAGTTATGCGCTCCTTCGGGTCCCATTGGAGGCAGCGGTGCATAACGTCCAGCAGGTCGTCAGGCACATCAGGGAACTGCTTTTGCCACCGCTCCAACTCCTGCGCGTCAGTAGTTGCGGGCTCCTTGCCGTCCCACGTGTTGTCCTTTGTTTGCGGCTGCCCAGGGCGCGGGCAGCCAAGCACCCGTTGAATCACACTTAGCTGGTCGTACTTTGCTGCAGAGCCCAGTTTGCCGCCGTCAGTCGGGCTGTGCACCGAATACCACCCAGGAAAGAGTGGCTTGCGCTCCGCGTCTTTTTGCATCAACAGGAACAGCTCCGCCATAAGGCAGCCGAACGACCAGATGTCTATCGACGTGCCTGACGCCTTGCCCAGCAGTGCCTCAGGCGGTCGGTACCAGCGTGTGCACACCTGCTGGGTCTCCATGCTTGACGTGGTTGCTACGGGAATCGCTTTAGCCCCAACAACACGGGCAAGCCCGAAGTCGCCAAGATAAAGGTCGCAGTTCTCCGTGATAAACACGTTTTCAGGCTTGATGTCACGGTGAACAATGCCCTTTGCGTGGATGAGCGCCAAGGCAAGGCTCAACTTGTAGCCCCACCAGCGCAAATGGTGCGTCACAATCAGCACCTTATTGGTGAACAGCATCGTCATGTCTGCGTCGGCGGCTTGTGTCACCACGTATATTTCCTTGAAGGTCGGCGACTTGGACACAAGGATGTTTTCCACCTGCAGAAGGTTGGGAAGCCCGCGCAACTCTAGGAGTAGTGCAGTTTCGCGCAACAGGCGCGTTGGGTGCGAATCGTCGCGCCTGGGGTGGTTCCAGCGCGCCCGCTTAATTGCCACGCTTTTACCGGTTGTGCAGTCTTGCGCTAAGGCAACAACACCGTAGGCGCCAACGCCAAGTTGTTTGAGCAACTTGTAGCGGCTGGTAAGTACGGTCGTGTCCCAAGGGGTCATCCAGACGCCCATGCTTGAGTACCAACGCTCATCCCTAGCCCAGTAGGGAATGGGATGGCTGTAAGGTTTTGCTTCGGGTTCGGTCATTTTAGCTTAGGTACTTCTTTGGTACCTAGTAGCTCAACGGGCACCCTATGACTTTTTTCAATAGGGATTTCAATTTTTTCCTAAATGTTTCTTCTCTTGCTTAAGATTTCCAGAAAGCCTTTTATGTAGGCTAATGCTTCTTCTCTAGGGCGCGTCTTAACTGTTTCTACTAGTAATTCGTATTCAACTTCCTTGAGGCGGTCTCCTTGGAACTCAAAGAACTTGTTGCTATTACTTAATATATCATAATAGACACTTAATGATTTCCACACCTTTCTTTCAGGTTCATCTTCGGCTTCTACAATTTCGTTCTTCCTAGGACCTTCTCTCATTGGATTTTTTGACCTTGGAATAGAATCGAATATAATAGTTTCGGACCAGACATCTGAAATTTCTTTTGCTTTTGTATTGATACTTTCTAAAGATATATCGCCTTTTATATCATTGCAACCACCGCAACAAGGCTTAACATTATCTAAACTATATTCTCTCTTTGCATTGTCTACTCTGTCTATTCCTATTCCCTTTGCGTCACGGTAACCACAAAGATAACAGGCTTCTCTAGTTATCTTATCCCATTCTTCTTGAGTTAAATTAAATGGTAATCCTCTTAACGCTTCTGTTTTCTTTTTATAGTTAGTATAGTTATTGTTACAGGAACGACCATAATACTCTTTCCATTTCTTATAAAAGTCTTTTGTTGGAGTCTTCTTGCTACTAATAATTTTACATATATCAATAAAGAATAATGGGTGGAAATAGTGCTTCATCATATTGCACGTTTCGCAACACGGCACACAGTTATCTGTTTCATAACCTATATCATTATTAACTCTATCTATACCATTTACTTCGTTCTCAACACAGTGAAGACAATAATAACAAGGCATAGTAACTAGCCCTTTAAACTCTTCAAATGTTAGATTCATAGAATACCCGCGTATATATGCTGATTTAACATAATTAGAGTAGTAGTTTTCAAGACTGCGAAAATTTTCGTTCTTGTAATTACGCTCTCTATTTGACCTTTTTACGTCTTGATTAGCTTGGATTTTATTACAATCTAAACATCTCATACTAGGCTTACCATGACTGGTATTAAACTGTTCGTAGTCGCGCCCGCACTTGATACAGATTTGGGACTTAGCCTCTTTATTCATCGCAATTGCATTATGGTGTTCTTTATGGGCTGCCTTTCTAATCTTATCATTCTCATAAGCCTTACTTCTACAGGTTTCGCAGGTTGAGTAACCAGGTGTACAAAGGTTAAAACAGCTTCTATCTACATCACAATACTTTATATTTTTATCCTTTTCTTCGTCAAAATACATCTGTTTTTGATGTTTTCCACAATATTTAGCACCTGTTGTTTTATTTTTACAATTTTCCTTGGCACAAGGTGTTTTCTTAACTGATTTCTTCTCTTTACATATATCACAACGTCCGCTTTTAGCAACTAAAGCATCACACCCACGAAAGAAATCCAAACAGGGTATTTTACCTTGCTTTGTTAAAATTTCATGTTGGTAATTACGTTGGTGTCTTCCACAGTATTCATTCTCAGCAGAGCGTGGGTATTCACAGGGATTACCTTTTCTTTTACCAGTGACTATGGCTATACATGTTGTTAGCATTTATAAAATTCTAACAATTAGATGGAAAATAATTTTCAATTTTAAACTGATTTTTGATTTGATTGCAAAATCCACATAAGCACCGGGAACTTCCGCGTGCTGTGAATCGTGTTTTTAATTGCTGTACGCAAGTCCTCCCATTCCGGACATAATGCGGAGCACGTTGTAGTTTGTCGCATAGACACGAACCTGGGCACTGTACAGCGCACCGACCGTGTTGTTGGACAGTGTGAGTACAAGTGTGGCATTGTCGATACGGGAGAAGTTGCATGTGCCGCTGGGCTGGTGCTCCTCAGGCTTGAGGGCGAAGGAGTAGACGTTGATGCCGACAGCGGGGATGTTGGTGTGGTGCTGGTAAGGCTGGACCAAGTTGAAGTAGCGTCCCTCACGGTAGGAGAAGCGGTCGTGTCCGTTGAGCTGGACGATGCCGGCAACGACGGGGTTGTTGCCCGCCAAGCCCTCAACACGTGTGACGGAGTAGCCAGACTCCAGGACGGCGCGGTCCCACCAGTCGGAGTAGTTGAAGGGCTGCTGTCCCTTCCAGGGGCCAACAACGTTGTCGTCGCAGCTGACGAAAGAGTCACGCTGAACAACCCAGACAAGCTCCTTGCAAGGGTGGTTGAAGTTCAGGCGAATCTTGTTGTGAGCAGATGTAACGGACTCACCGCCCGTGTACTGGAGCTGCTCGATGAGGTACTCGTGGGAGACCTGGGCGAAGCGGCGGCGCTCGTCCGTGTCCAGGTAGATGTAATCTACGTAGAGGGAGGCAGAGACCAAGCCAGACTGGGCGACGCGGTCACGGACTGTGTGTCCGGATGTCGCCGTCATGTCCCAGCACAGGTTGTTGAGCTCCTGGAACTGGAGGTTGATCTTAACCTCGTGGTACTGGAGGGCGATGAGGGGGAGCGCCAAGCCAGGGTTGCGGTTGAACCAGAACTGGAGGGGGATGTACAGTGTGTACTCAGGGGCGCACTTCAACACCTCAGAAGAGGCGTTGGGCTCACCACGGTAGCACGCATTGTCGCAGTCCTCACCGCCCTGTGTGAGGAGGTTGACCAGCTGGGGAACGTTGCCAACCATCTCCGCATAGCCAGCCTGCTTGCCCGCCTCCTGGGTAAGCTCATTCCAGATCTGGAGCCAGTCACCGTAGTGCTTGTCGATCTTCTGTCCGCCAATCTCAAGCTCAACGTTGGCAATCAAGTTGTGACCGACCCAGTTGAGCCAGCGGAACTGGGCACCAGAGCCGTCAGCCGCCTGGAGGGTGACTGAGGGGAGTGTGGCCTGGAGGTAGATGCGGTGGATCAAATCGCCGTTACGGGAGATTGTGCATGTTACCTTCTTGCCGAAGTTGGCAGAGCCGTTGAAGGTCTGCTCAATCGCCTCCATGGCGAAGTTTGTGTGGCGTCTGTAGACTACCTTGAAGAAGGTAATCTGAGGGTTGCCCGTCAAATAGATGTCCTGCGCGCCGTAAGCTACAAGTTGCATTAAACCACCGCCACCCATGTTGCTTGTTTATAACTCCCTCTGAGAAAAAAATTTGCCGGGGGAATTTAATTTCCGCACGCACTTTTTAAAAATCTGGGTATCGCACCTAAACAAATCCGGGAGGAAGAAAGATATACTTATGGCTTCTTTCTCATTAAATGAGTTATTGGTACCTGTTCACAGTGAACAGCCCGTTGAGGTCCAACAAGACAAATTAACCACTCTTGAAGGATTTCATAACGATAAGATACGTAGATTCAAAGATTTGAAAGAATCTTTACCTACATTAAAAGCGGATTTAGCCGCCATTTCTAAGAAATTACAAAACTGGTCTGTAGAAACACGCTTCACAGATGAACACAAAGAGGCATTAGAAAAAGAGGCTGAATTAAAAAGCAGAATCGCCGATGTTGAAACTGATAAAGATATGATGAACTATTATTTGAATGTCGGTGATATTCTTTTTGGATATTACGATACCCAACAGCGCATTGCCACTGGAGACAGCTCAATGCAGCGTGAATCCAATAAGTTAAAAACGCCAGCTAATTCGGTTTTATCCTATTTTAAAACGTCAGCTGCTGATGCAGCTACAAATACAATAGCTGAAGAACCCGAAAAAAAACCACGCGTCGCTAAAAAGAAGAAGGAGCTTCAGACAAAGGCTTCACAAATCGTTGCAGATATTGATGGTCTCCGTCGTGATAAGGCACTAGAAAAGTACCTGTCAATTGTTGAACCCAGTGCTATTAAATCAGGTATAATGCCTGGTTCAGGAATTGAAACGGATTATGGCTGCTGCCCTGTATGCGACAATGAAATGCACTTTTCGCAAAATGAGGCAATGTTGGGTTGCGCTGAATGCGGCTACCAAGATTTTATCTTGATTGATTCTGAGAAGCCCTCTTATAAGGACCCACCACGTGAAATATCGTATTTTGCCTATAAGAAAATCAACCATCTTAATGAGTGGTTGGCGCAGTTTCAAGCCAAGGAAACAACTGAGATTCCAACTGAGATTTTTGAGCAGATTCAGATGGAGCTGCGTAAGGAACGTATTATTGATACACTCAAGCTCAAACCGTCAAAACTGCGTGAGATTTTGAAGAAGCTCAAGTTATCTAAGTATTATGAGCACGTCGCACACATTATGAACCGTCTTAATGGTGTACAGGCGCCTGTTCTTTCTAGAGAAGTTGAGGATAAATTGCGGTTTATGTTCAGAGAAATTCAGCCTAGTTTCATCAAACACTGCCCAAAAGGACGTTCGAATTTCTTGTCGTACTCCTATGTGTTGTATAAATTTTGTCAGTTACTGGAGCTGGATGACTTTTTACCGTGCTTCCCTTTGCTTAAATCGCGTGAAAAACTTTACATGCAGGATAAAATCTGGCAGTGTATCTGCGATGATATGGGGTGGGAGTTTATTAAGTCTATTTAGGGAGCTATTTACACAAATTCAAAAAATGAAAAAATCGGCTTTTCATTTTGTCCGTTTGTTTTTCTGATGCTTAGTCCGCTAAAGCTTCGTGCGCTAAAGCTTAGCGCGGGCACACGACATGGATGTTCTTCTTCTTGTCGAAGTAGAAGTTCCACACGTCGTGCGAAGAGGCGTACTCCTCATCCATCATGCAGAGTGTCCTCTTGCTGATGCGCTTGCAGAGACCCGTGACCCAGACACGGTCCTCCTCATCAAGGTCCGCGATGCACTGAAGGTTGTGCGTCTTGAACTCATCGAAAGTGCCGAACTCAGTGTAGTCGCCGTAGGACTGCATGCGCTCAAAGGTGTAGTCGCTGACCAGGAAAGTGCTGATGTTGATGGTGCTCATTTGGCTCGTGTGATGCTTTTGCTTCTTTAGCTTGGCTTCGAAAAAATACTTTTGATGATTTGTGATTTCAATTTTTTTTGTTTTTCTATTCACTGCTCTTCGGCACAGGTCTGACATGTATCTTTTTCTCCAATCTTTGTGCAAGCCGAAAGATTATCACAGTGATAGCAAATAAGGAGACCGCGCGGGCAGGGCGGCTCATCTTCCCATTCTACATACTTTGAATTTGATGCTATGCGCCATTCGTGCGCTAGATGACTCTCACCGGCGGCGCGCGTAAAGAGAAAATCCCGTATAGACTGCTTATAGCAGGCGGGGCAACTGCAAGCGGTTTCTTCCTTTTGCATTTTAAAAATGAGTGAAACTAGCGTAAATCTTTTCAATTTTTGTCGGCTTTGAATTAACGTGGGTTCGTAATAACCAGGTTCTTAGACTTGTCAAAGTAAATATTGGCGGCTGTAAATACTACACTTGATTCCTCATCCATTAGCCGAATCTTCTTGTCACTAATACGACGGCAAAGCTCTACCATCCAGTTGTGCTCCTCATCAGTAAGTGCGGCAATGCACTCCAGATTCCAGATACGATAATCACTGTACTCCTTATCAGGGGCGTAAACACCGTTGTCGCGCATCCGCATAAAACTATCCTCATCAAGAAGAAAGTGGCTTAGGTTAATAGACATTTTTGATAAACCAGTTTAGTAAGCGGGTTTATCAATTTTTGATTATTCTAGCCGTTAATCAGATTCGTATGTACAGAGCCATACACCAATTATCTTCATTTTTGATTGTTTCTACGCGGCATAATCCATGAGCCTTGAGGAGTGTATCAAGCTCTGATTTTACTGTACTCTTTTTTGTGACTTCCGTTGAATTTACGCCTGTATAAATGACATCCGCAAATTTGAGCAAGTTTGATGCGCTTCTAAAAATTCTAAATTCTGAACCCATACTGTCAAAATTCCAGACATTGAATTCTGCAGGGTCAAAATTATTCTGTTCCATAAATTCATTCAAGGTTAAGCGCTCTGTAATTTCTAATTCCTCCATAATTAATTGTGGCTCTTCTATACAGCATAATTTTGGACAGTAATATGGCGCATGGGTACTTTTATATGTATTATATTTCTTTTCGTCTATAATGGTTGTAAAACAATTCGGCAGCCCCTTTGCAATGTTTCGCGCAGCCTTAATTTTGTCCGATTCAACCCAAATTATATTATTGTCATGAACATTTATAGAATTATATATGGTTTGAATAGTGTCGCTCTTAGAGCCCACGTGTAATATACCGCGAACTTGTATATTGCACTCTTCTATGTATTTTTTTATTCCCTCCAAATCAAATGGCATTATACTTTCAAACGTGCACTAATTTAAGTCGGTTTTTATCAGTCGTCAGTAAAAAATGAAACCCGCGTTACATACTAATAAAGTAATAAATGTCTCAGCACAGAACAGCTGTTTATGTGGGCGCGGGTTTAGATTTTGCCCCTGTATTATTATTTAGAAATATCAGCAGGTTTATTTATATTGACTCACAGCCACTTACTGAATTTGGCTCTTCGCCGCTATGTGAAGAATTCAAGCGTCCTGAATTTAGTCAAAAACTATTTCACAAGATGAAGAATTTAGGGTATAAACGACGAATGGCTTCACCCAATCCTAATCTGGAGATATATTTACATCCAAGAAGGGGTACCGAAGTGTATTATTATAAGAATAATCGCTTTCCAAACGACCTTGATAGGGACTGTGTACTAGATATTAAAAACGCCTCTGTTCTTATCTGTTGTGGTCACCACCCAAATGTGAAAATTATAGATATGATGAGCGCCGGTCCAAAACTCTTCATAGGAGACAATAAAACGTATTATAATTACGACGATGATGTAGAATCATCTCTTATCAAGAAGATTCTAGAAGCGCCGACACTATTTGAAGAGTATATTCGGTTCGATTATCCGCCCCTATTTGACTACTATAATGATAATATGGTAGAAGAGAGCTGTATTGCAACTTTTAAAGTGACGAAACATTCGTCGCTTCAAGACATGAGTAAATTTTGACTACTTCTTGAAAACCACGCTAAACCAGTTGCCAGTATTTTTCCGTGAAGATATTAGCACACTTTTTACGTATTTTGATTTTACTTTTCTTGTGAGCCCCTTCATTTTAGACCCCCCACCAACGGCAGAATTTTTAATTTCGTTGGCTATTTTTTCGTAAGCTACTCTTGATATGGCGTTTATAAAAAAATCCTTAAAGTCCATATTAGGGATACGTTTAAAACAAACATTGTGAAGTTCATTTTCGTAATCCGCGTTGCGTTTTTCTAATATTTGTAGAGTGTGAATTGCATCATATTCCAGTTTTGATAGTTCATACAAATATAGTTTGTAGTATGAATCTTTACCTGATGCGATTAAATGGTCTGTTTCTGCCAGCCTTTTAATATCAAGTTCTACAGATGTTTCCTGTCTGCATTCTCTTATTGCTGCGTCATCGACGGACATATCTTCGTTTTGTTCAAAGCCGCCTTTAGGAAAACCATATTTCGTTTTATTTTTATCTGACACGCATCGGGGCTTAGCTGAAATATAACCAGCTTTAGAATTAGAATTTTTCATCCCGCTATATGTCACATGTGTCTTAGTATAAACTTCTAACTCTTTACAAAGACCTGTGAACTTACGCCTAGCTTGTATAATATCCACATCATTATTCATGGAACCCTTCTTCAAGAATCCTGCATAAACGTCTTCGTGCTCCTTAGATTTAAACTTGCCTAGTTTATTTGTTTCTGTCAAGTACATTGTTTCCTGCCCCATTAAAAATACTGGTCCACCCTTGTCTTTGTAATAGACAATTACTATTGCACCACTGGCATCGATTCCACGCATAGTTTTACCTGTTGGCATGATTCCTATTTTAATAGCAGATTTTTAAAAGGCCTGACTCTGCAGCTACTTCTTTCTGGTGCCCCAGGTTGTGTATCTTCATACAATAATATCGATTTGTGTGTCGCTTCATTTATAGAATTCCCATGCGGTGACTTATATTTCTGAACATCGGCTTCTGTCAAACACTGTCTGATGCAAATCGTATCATGGTTAGGTCCGGTTCTGACACCAATAGTCCACCGCCCTGGTATATCGGCTATTGGCGTTTCACCTGGTAAAAATGGATTACTATAATGTATATCAGACCAACCATATTTTGCCATGATTTTGTATTGAGTTTCCATTCTATTGGAACTTAGCTCTTAGCATTTAAATGTATTTTATTCTTTAAAGTTAAAATGCCTAAGATACTCAGCTTTGATATGGGGATTCGTAACTTAGCATACTGCATAGCCGATGTTAGTGGAGCGGCTTTTACTATCAGCGATTGGGACAACTACGATTTACTTGCTGGTAGCGATTCACAGAGTGCCAGTCGCTGTGTTTGCGGTGGTCCGCCCAGCTGGACGGATATAAGCGATAATATGTGGTGCAAAAAATGCGCAAAGAGCGGTAAGACTACGCTAAAAGGCTTACCTAGTGATGTTGAACTAAACGTAAAAGGGCTCAAGATATTTGCGGAAAAAATGAGCTGGACTGTTCCAAAGAAAGCCAAAAAGGATGATTATCTGGAACTTATTAAAAAGGCATTCTTAATGCCCTATACTAAACCAAAAGGTACCATGAAAACTGACCTGAGCGTTTTACTGTTGGCTATTGAAAAATTCCTAGATAGTCGCGTAGCTGCATTTTCAGAGGTCGCAACTATTCGTATTGAAAATCAGCCCGTGTTTGATGCTCCGACTATGAAGTCTGTCCAAATTATACTATTTACGTTGCTGTCCCATCGCCTTCGTATTGAAAAAGGCTGGCAAGGTGATGTTGTTTTTGTTCATGCCTCTAAGAAAACGGAGGAGGCGCAGACTGCTGTTGATGATGCTGGCGGCAACTATAAGGCACGAAAGGACACTGCTGAGCTGCTTGTTTTGCAGAAACTCAAAGGCTTAGAGCACAAAAAATGGTTGGATTTTTTCAATTCCAAGAAAAAGAAGTCAGATTTGGCAGATGCACTTTTGATGTGCTTGCGCGTTTAGAGAAAGAAAATCACCTAAACGCCTACTGTAAGACAAACAGAATAGTATGAGTGGCAATCAAGGCAATCCCGGCATAAACCTTTCTGATTTACAGAGTTTCGCGGCAAATACTGCAAATATTGATGACATCATCAGCTTGGATGTATCTGACATAGGCAACAGCAACAACGGAATCCGCAATCTTGACATGGATTTGCTTGCGAACCAAAATAAGGTTAGCGCAAGCCCCAAACCTTCATCTGTATCAGCTAAGCCCTATAGCCCTGGTGGCACGACGTTTAATATTGGCGGTGGAGCACCAAGCCCCCCTAAGGCATCATTTATTTCAGATGGCATAGACTTCATCAACATTGACGATACACAAAAAACTGTATCTGTTGGAACACCTGCAGGCATTGGCGCTGATACTATTCGCATTAACCGCTTTTCTGAAGCGCCCCCTGCTGAAATTCCAGCAATTTCTCTGGATTCATTTGGTTCGTCTTCTGCTTCTTCGTCTAGTTCAGCTGCGGCAGCACCCGTTGCGGTTTCCTCAATGACTCCTGAACAAGAGGCAACTGAGAAAGCCGCTATTATCAACAAGATTCGCCGCCTTGCTAGCAAGGGAATTGAGGGTAATCGTATGACGATGGTTAATTCACTGGACGAAATCAAGACCGAATATGCCCGTCTTGTTGACAGTCGCAATCTGGAGTCAAGCATCAAATTTCAGCGTAGCACATTGCTGACCTGCGTTACTGGCTTGGAGTTTCTGAACCAGAAGTTCAATCCTATGGATGTTAACCTGGACGGCTGGTCAGAGTCCGTAAATGAGAACCAGGAGGATTTTGATGAAATATTTGAGGAGCTATATGACAAATATAAGGACAGAAGCAAGGTTGCACCAGAAATCCGCCTTGTTATGACTCTTGGTATTAGCGCAGCAATGTGCCATGTTACAAACACCTTCTTCAAGTCTAAGATGCCTGGCATGAATGACATTCTAAAACAAAATCCTGAATTGGCACGCCAGTTTGCACAGGCAGCGGCAACACAGGCGGTTGGTCCTGGCTTCGCGAACTTTGTTGGTATGGGCATGCCTCAAGGACAACAGCAGCAGCAGCAACAGATGAGACCTGAGCCAGAGGCTTTTGTGCAGCAAAACAACTCTGAAAGCTGGCAGCAGCAGCCACCTTCTGCACCGCCAAGCCCACAGATTCAGACAGCGCGCCGTACAATGACTGGACCAACTGGCGTTGAAGATATTCTAAAGGCATTTGAATCTGAGGACATGGGTCCTCCTGTTGTAGGTTTCACACCCCCTTCAAGACCTTTTGATAACGATGATAATCAGAGCGTTTACACATCAACTACAATGAATGGCTCAGAGGCTGCGGCGCGCAAGTCTGGAGCACGTGGTGGTAAGCGTAAGACAAATACACAGGCGGTTGGCGCAACAATTGACCTGCGCGTTTAAACGTACAGAAGTTAGGCGCATCCTCATACTTTTGTACTGACCGGTACTTTTTCTTAATAAGATATTTCTATCAATATCTTATTAAAAAGTGTGCATCTTATTATGTCGTGGTTGTAGCTGCGCTTGTTTCTTTTGGTTGCTCTTGCTTAGCTGGCTCTTCTGTTTTTGCAGGCGGTTCTGGATTTTTGCCTTGTAATAGTTTCATATTCGATTCATAAGAAGCATCATGGTCCTTAGAATCCCCTGGAGAACGCCAGCCAGGAATCAAACACATAATGTGATTCTCATTTGCAAATATCCATAAAACTGCCAAAACGCCCAATGTGCACCAAAATGCAACTGCTAAATTTCTTGTAGCAATAAATAATACTGAAAATAAAATAATCGGGCGTAACGCCTTATGAGCAAGAAACGCCTCCTGTTGTTTTGTTAATTCTAAACTCAAATAACGACCACCCAAATTAATACATAGATACGCAACACCAATCATGTAAGGATTGCCATTTAGCGCGGTCACAAATCCTGTAAGTAAATCTATTTCAGGTGTCACAAAGCCCGCACTAACAGGCTGCCCCTGTTGTGTATAGGCATGACCCTGCTGTTGTGTATTGTTTCCAGGTGTATTATTTCCCCCATTATAAGAGCCGCCTACAACTTCAAAAAACGATTGACGGGGTGTTTTAGCCTTTCGCGGCATTTGGTCGCTCCTATTTTAAGCAACTAAAACTTGACCGTTGAAACTAAATGAATATCAGCAATCCAGAAGAAAGTAATTAGGAAAAGTAATAATCCAACAGGAACGCTAAAAGCAGATACTGTTATCAATAATAATCCCAGTAATACTCTAAACGCAGGTTCGCGGGAATATGCACGTAGGCTTTCATCATAATGTTGTTCAAACGGAAATGTTAACCAGACAACTATCCAGCCCAGTATAAGGATTGTTCCAAGTTCAATATATAAAAAGCCAGACATAATGTCTCTCTGTTCTTCCTTGTGACAAAAAATAGTTGAACTATTTCTTGTCTTATGTATGATGTCAAGTCTACGCTTGAACAGGATACGTCGCGACCTCCTTTTCCTGAATCGCTATAGGCTTCTCCTTTAGAACCTTTTCAACAAACCACTTCTTATGCGTTGTAACCCAGTCTATTGTGCCCGCGGGCTGAAATCCCTCCTTAACGCCGGGTGTTATTGTCGTAACAACTTTCTTATTAATTTTTTTTTTGGGCATAATTCGTAATAGATTTACCAAAAAAAAGGCAAGAGCAAATGCTGCAGGAATCTGTTTGATAGAAGCCAGCCATGCAGAAATAAACATTCCGCATATAAAAACTAGTGGATGTGTAAAATGTTTCTCATATTCGTCGGGTAGCATTTCTATGAATGACCCGCTTACGATTAATACCAGAGCAATAATGTTATAACCCGTAAGAGGTGGTGCTAAATTTAGTGCCGGTGATGTTGCTCCTGCCTGCATTTCCCTGAAAAAGCAGATGTTTATAATTTTGTTGGGTTCACATGCCTGTAATTGGATTTACAAAACCGTCCATTATTGTACGTGGGTCAAATGAATCGGGAACTGGGGGCGCTGAACCGTACACACGTGTGTTCAAATCGTTTATTACCTTGAGCCCTTTTAATGTATTTGATTTTATATATAAAAGAACTGTTCTATATGCTTGCGCACCTTCATTATCAGTTGGAACCTTCTCTGTTGTAGTAACTGTCAATGCACTAGATACTAGTTGATTTGTTAGATTGGCAACCTGACTTGTATCAAAACCCTCCCTTCTTTTCTTTTCTGGAACAAGCATTATGTACCAAAAATTAAGCGATAGTAAAATTACACCAATAAACAAAACTACATTCGGAAGCCACAGTGGCGCCTTCATATCTATTTCACAGCATGTACATTTTTGCCCCGGATTTGCGCTGGTCTCTCAATTTCAAAACCATTAACAAATTAGGGGAACTTCTTCCAAAGACGGAGGATGTCGTATTGTACTTTAGAAGAAGCATTTCAAACGACAATATCAGATTCTGTATTGCCGCAAGCTAGACAACAGTTTGAGGAACCAGGAAAGGGTGAAAAAGGTCGTACTAAACCACGACGCCATAAGCGCTCACCTTTGCCGCCACAAGAGCCCAGTGTAATAGAACCTGACAGGGCGGCGCATAATTACAAACAACCTGCAGAACTTTTGGGACAACAGCCACGTAATGATACTACAACAAGCATTTCATCGTATCTTATTGGCGTAAATGACCCTGGGGAGGATTATTTCCCCTATCCGAATGGCGGCGGCGATGAACCGGGCTTTGATAAGTCATTTATGCTTGAGCCAAACTGGGCAGACCAGTTTATTGATAAAATACCCAATCCGCGAACCGAAACTCCACCCTTTCCCGGCGCTTCTGTTGATGGTTATTCCACTCTTTACAGACGTGTACCACCACCGCAATCTAATAGTGATGAAAAGCGTGGCATGGTAAATCCGGAATCAGTAAATTCTCAACACAATCCCACTACGCTTATTGGCGCGGCTGCAACAATGACACCTGAACTACAGAAACGCATTGATGATATTTTCAGCAAGATTGACCAACTAGAAGTATCACGCACAGAATCAAACCACTCCGAAATCATCTTATTTGTAATGACTGGCATTTTTGTCCTGTTGATGTTAGATTTGCTATTAAAACAGGGTTGTAAGGCACTGGGTTCAATTGCAACTGCTGCTGCGGTTACACCAATGCACGGCGGATACTCTCATCCATTCTTTCTATAGCTTGGGGCGTCTGGCTAACTGTCAGACGACCGCTTTTATAATAATAAGCCCAAATGGACTTATTATTATCAAGCAGGGCATAAAGCTGCTTTCATCTGATACTGTAATAATGTTTCAGAGCATTCAGAAGCTAAAAGAAAATGGCTATGAGCCAGCTATAATTTTTGATATTGGAGCGCATTGTGGAAACTGGACTGCTGAAACACTAAAGATTTATCCTAATTCAGTCTATCACCTGTTTGAGGCGATAGAATACGATGAGCTTGGTCGCTTTTCTGGTAATAGTCGTATCAACGTGAATTGCGGTATTGTATTAGATGCGGAGGAGCGTGAGGTTAAGTGGTATCAGATGCGCAACACGGGCGATTCAATGTATAGAGAAAAGACGAACTGTTTTGACAATTGCCAAATTATCATGCGGCGCACAACTATGCTTGATAACATGTTTGATGCGGCAGATTTACAGAGGGTCCTAATTAAGATTGACTGTCAGGGTGCTGAAATACCAATCTTGAAAGGCGCTGCTGAAATTGCTAAGAAAGCGGACTTTATTATACTTGAAATACCCTATTTCGGTCAGTATAATGAAGGTGTGCCCAGTTTCTTAGAGCATATTAAGTTTATGGATAGCATTGGATTTATTCCGTATGATATTAGCGATGTTCATAAAATACATAACTTTACCATACAAGTTGATATAATGTTTATCAATAAGAACCATAGTTTTAATCAGTTGGTGCAGCAGCGATTTTTGTCTAGATAAATGTGACCTTCTTTGTATTTGTATCCTCTTTGGCGGGCGGCATGTATTGTTGGGTTGTTTTCTTCAATGCGGGTTTGGTCGCTTCTACTATTGTATTTCGCACTGCGTTAGCGGCATTTGCGCTACTAATACTATTATCTTGCGCTACCTTCATCATCTGAACTATAGGATTACGCTCTTCGCGATATTGAGTATCATGCTTCCTCCATGAAATATGTAACAGATTCGGATGATAGTACTGCACATCAAACTTGGAATTTCGTAGATTCCAAACAAGATACAAAATGCAATCACGGGTTGAGAACCTAGGTACCCCTATAACAAATTCCGGAACTACAAAAAGCAACGACTTGTCATTATTTGGCATACGCGAATTGACTCTAATTTTGTTATGTGCGGATTCAAGGATATTATTATAAGTTTTTAACTTTAGGGCATCACGTTTTTCCTGTTCGGAATACAATGATGCCGGATCCAACTTAGGTGGATTGCTCATTAGTTCGTTACAAGATTTTCTTACGTAGGCTTTTCCTCACCGTCAAAAATTAATCACCGCTTAAAACGGCGTCAAGAGTTTTAGACTAATGCTTATACCAAAACACTTAGTGTTTGCCGGTGGAGGACCAAGATGCTTAAGCTTCCTGGGAGCATTAGAACATCTTAGTGAAAAACGTTCAGGGTTATTAAATGATGTTTCACACTACTGGGGCAATTCTGCTGGAGCCCTTATGGCGACTTTTTTGAGTCTAAAGACGCCCCTTCCAAAGCTGCGCGCAGTTTTTGAGAAGCTTGATTTTACCCGCTTTCGGGACATTGATTTAACAAATATTGTCACCTTTAGTGAAAAATGGGGGTTAGATTCCGGTGAAGCATTTACAAAACATATGAAAGAGCTTCTTGAAAATATTAAACCGGGCTCATCACATTATACATTGCAAGAGGTTCCAGGACTTCATATTGCTGCTGCCGATTTAACCGATACTAAGATGGTTGTTTTGGATGGTAACACTTTTCCTACACTCAAACTTGTTGATGCATTACGGGCAACAACTTCACTGCCATTCTTTTACAGACCCTTTCGTAATCCCATAAATAATCACCTTTACGTAGATGGCGCTATTGGCGCCAATTTTCCATGGACACTGTTACCGTCTGATAAGGACAGAGAGGAGGCACTTGGTTTTAACTTCAAAATTTATGACGTATCTAAGGAGCCTAAATCACTAACGGAATTTATACCTAAAATTCTTAACTTTAGGGAGTCCAGTTCGGGGAATAAACAACATGTTAATTCACCGAATATTATTGTATTTAATGTGCGTGGATTTCCTGCATGGCATTTGGCTGTCAACGACGCAGATAGAACCGAACTCTTTGCTATAGGTAAATCTACTGCAGATGAGTGGCTTACGCGTTTTGTTTCAGGAAACTCAGGAACGCAGACTGAGTGCGCTCTCCCGCATACTCCACCATCGTTGAACCCTTCTGCAAAATTATCGTTGGGTAACCCTTTACGTCAACACCCGCCGCATCATCAGGGTGAGTCTCAGGATTTACCAGTTTCATTGACACCGTCTTCCCGCCGATGGTCTGTGTAGAGCCCAGCTTCATGAACTCAGGTTTGGCTCTTTGGCAGTGACCGCACCAGTCAGCGTAGTACATAGTGAAGAACATACCTTCACTGGACTGGTTGGCAAAACCCTCCTTCTTCATGGAGAAAGATACATATAGGCGATAAACAACCCACATTAACACTAGCGCAATACCAACATACAGGGCAATTTCTACAGGAGCAGGGGCAGCCATATTTCTAATTCATGTTATATATTTTATTGTTATAGAGCGCGCTTCTGCAAAAAAATGACATTAGTTAACTTTATATATTAACGTTAAATAATGTGGATTTTGCGTAATGGTCGTCATATCCGGGTGACTCTTGAGATTGACCGTTGCTGGAATAGTGATGATATTTGGCACGCAGCAAATCTATTTGGACGCTTCAAAGTGCTAGGTCACGATGATGATACGGCAAACAGTCTAGCTTGTGCTGCAGTATGGAAAATGAAGTGGCAAGGTACCGTTTATAATTCGGTTTTGGAGTCACAATTATTGGCTGTTCCGCCGGTTACGCTCCTTACGTAAGGTTTCGCGCGCTTTGGATTTCTTGGCACGGCAGGTTTTTGTTGCCTTCGTCTTTGCTTTACCGCAACCTGATGAAAAGGCGCTGACCTCTTTACATAAACCGCTAAATGAACTGTGGGGAGCCTGTTCCATCATTGATTGACAGACTGCCTTTTGAACCTTAAATAGCCACGCTAAAACTGCTTTTTTACCGTCTTTTACAGGCGCCTTTCCATAGTCTTTTTCTCCCTTGAGCCATGCATTTAACCAGGGTTTGTATGGAAAGACCTGTTTTAACAGGGACCACCACTTTTCCACTAATGGTTGACGCTCCTTATAGTCCATAGTATTCCACTGATTACGGAGCTCTGGCGTGGTAAGGTTGTTTGGCGCACCAACTATTGGTGATGAGTGAAGCGATTTAGACGGCGTTGTATTAGCTATTGAAAATAAGAAGTCCCACCCCAAAATCGTTGAAGGCGCGCATGGGCTTTCAGACCATTTCATATATTCCGTTTGAACCTGTTCAAACGGTGGATTCGGTATTTTTAAGAGGTTCTGCGAACGCAGCTTATCATTGACCTCATTGTGAATATCGTAGAGCCAGCGGTTCATTTGTTCATATTCTGATGGTACAGGTCGCTTCAAATAGTATTTTGACAGGGACTCACGGCAGAATTTGCAGGGCAGAACGAACGGCAAAAGGCAGTAAAACTCTTTTATTTTGTCAAAGACGCGTTCATTTAGTGGGGTTGTAACAGATAAATGAAGTAATCTCCAGCCGGCAGGACCCCAGAAACGTGTATCCATTTCCCTAATATAGCATGGTATAAAGATTTGTGGTATTGTCTAGTAGAGATGTCATCCTGGGTCTGTTATTGTTTAGCGCGCGAAGATTCGGGGGCTACTTATATTGGTGCGACGATTGATATGGCGCATCGCATACGTCAACATAACTGTGAAATCAAGGGTGGCGCAAAGTATACCAGTAGCGCCGTAAAATGCGGACATACTTGGACACTTGTGTGTACTGTGGGACGCTTTCCCGATATGCAGACAGCTCTGCAGTTTGAATGGATGTGGAAACATGTGACGCGCACGAAGTTCCAGAAGTTGCCACCCGTTTTGCGACGGGTGCGGGCTGTTATTGAGCTTATTAATGGGGAGCGCTCATCATCTAAGTCACGTCCCTACACGGATTTTGAACCACTTTCGATAGTTGTCTACAATCCTGGACCGGCGACTGAGCTGCTTTTTACGACGCCGCTAAATCGCGCTTCAGCTGTTCTTTGTATCACAGGCGACGCGGCAAAAGACCACAGGGTTAGCGCCGTTGGCGGCGCCTTGTGTGGCGTCGTTGGCGATTCTTCTTCGTCTGGCGACCACCCTTCTTCTGTGGTTCAAAAGGAGTAAAAACTTGACACTGTCGTGCCCATTCGTCAGAACCAGTAGCTGGACGACTAGTGTCTTTACCAGTTTGAGGTCTAGAAGTAAAGCCCCTTGAGCGCCTTATACGATCTATATCTTTTAATGTAGCTGCATTTGCGCCTTTTATTTTACTACAGTATGAGGGTTTTAAACTTGCCACCCTTGCAGCGTGTAGAGAATTATTACGTTGTTTTTGGGCTAATGCTTCTGCTACACGTTCTGCCTCTTTGGAGGCGGCTGCAGCTGCTTCCTCTTCTGCTTTAGCGTTATTAAGAGCTTTTTTGGCTTTAGCTGCCTCTTCTGCAGCTGCAGCATTATTACGCTGTTTTTTGGAAGCGGCTTCTGCTTCTCTAGCTACGCGTTCTGCTTCTGCTGCAGCCGCAGCGGCTTTCGCTTCTGCTGCGGCTGCATTACTGGCTCTTTGGGCTGCCGCTTCTGCGGCGGCGGCGTTATTGCGTTGTTTTTTGGCTGCTCCATTATTTGAAGCATTTGCCTCAGGTTCATGCGGTTCTTCATCAGTAAAAGGAGTCTTTGACTGCTTTAATGCAAAGTAATAGATAGTTTGAGCAGATTCACGCTCACCACCCTTGGGATTAACCCATCTAGGTTCAGAATTAGAAATTCTACTGTATTTTCTTGTTGTAGGATTTTTATCAACTGTAAGTTTTATTTCAAGGTATGACGGTTTAGGTGAAGGGTCTAATACCCATGTAGAACCCGCTGCGGTTTGGGCTGTACCTGTCAATATTAATTTTGTAGGCTTGTATAATTTAAAATATTCACCTTTGGGAATCTGTCTTTCTTGTTTATTTGGGTCACCTACTAACGGCGTAATGTAATTACGCAAAGTATTATTAAATATTTTGTTTAGCTTACTGGGATTTTTCGGGTCTTTGCCGTAATCTAAATCATCTGCCGCCTCCTCATCAAGACCTTTTATACATTCCTTCATCGCATTAATAACGTCGTCCGCGTAGTTGTCTGTGATGACACCTGTTTTGCATACTTGCGTTTCGGCTCTTGACATTGCTGGTGTTCCAGGTCTGCTTATGTTGCTTACTGGGCTAGCGCTTGCAGGAGCTTTAGTTAAATTTAGTCTTTTAAAGTCACCCAATGCTTTTAAACCAGCCTCCACATTTTCTGTGACTGCCTGTACCGATATTGTCAATTTTGACATCGTCCCTACTATTAATTACTATTATCATTGATAAGCGTAATTAATATTTGCCTGGTGTTTAGAGACCGAACTGTGATGTTGATGCCAACATAGGGCGCACCTTTGGTACCGGTTCGTACGCAGCCTTGCACTGCACCTTTGGCTCTGGGCATGGCGCAACCTGAACCTGGGGGCAGGCAGGGCAGGGCTTGGGCTCAGGGCAGTTGGGTGTAGGGCAACGGGGTCTAGGGCAAGGCGGGCATTCGCCAATCTTGCAAGGCTTAGAGCATGTGCTAATGCACGGCGCGCACTTAGGTACAGATGACTTCAATACGTATTTGGACATGTCAGGTTGGGATGGGCATTCTGTTTTCAACATGTAACGCGACATGTCAGGGAGTCCTGGGCATGGCGGCACAGTTGACTTCAATACGTATTTTGTCGGGTCGGGTACAGGGCACGGCGCCGGGGGCACTGCCTTACTCATGCAATCAGGACCCGTATCCTTCATCACGTTGGCTCGTCCACAACCACACTTGGGCTTTTTCATGCCGCAATCCGGGCACTTTGGTTTGCAGGCACACTGCGGCTTTGGCTTTTCACACACTTTGCACGGGCAACCACACTTGCGCTTTGGCTTCTGGCAGACATTACAAGAACCACCACTAGCAAAACCTTCATGTGTTGGCTTAGCCTTTGCTAAATAGTAACCACCCAAGAAGGCGATAAGCGCTATAATGGTGAACGCAGATAGCGTATAAGAAAACCCACTTGAGTTCTTCATCCCTAAACTCTATGAACAAAAAAGTATCTACGCTTGGGTGGAAACAATAATCGGATACATGCCAAGAATGGGGATACGAATACCGTACCCCTTTACATTGTATGTTTTACCAATAGTGATGCTATTCCATACTTCGGGCGCTGTAAAATGTAAGACAGGTAATAAGTTTGTTATTGCATAAACTTTACCATTTTCATCTACCACAGTATTATTCGTATACTTTCCTTGAGCATACAGATTCTTCTGTGTGATAGTCACCGACTTTTTGAAAGCTGTAGCATAAAGGTATATAGAGTAAATAATTAAGCTAATAAGAAGAAAGAGCACATACCATAAAACCGGATTATCAATAATAAATTTTAACAATTTCATTCTATTTATTATTGGTATTTTATTTACGGTTAAGGTTGGACGATGCCACAAGATGGCTTGGGTGGGTGCTCCAATGGTGGTAGCTTTGATGCAGTGCAATCCTTATTAATTTTGGGTATCTGGCTATGAGATGTGTTTGGCTTAGGGCAACCGAACATTTCGGGGTACCATTCACCCCAAGCGTTTCCTAAACGGCTACAAACCATCTTGTAATTACCCTTCCATGAATATTCAGGACCCACATCCGTGTCTTGGTTTGCAATACAGCCGAACTCTTTAGGGTCACCTAAGCCAGCCGCCTTAATTTGACTGCACAGAAACTTGACGTTCTTTTTATAATTCGGTCCGCCTACTAATGTAGGGTCAAAGCTGGCTCTAGAGCCGCGTTGGTTTATTTCTTCAGAGGACATTTCATATCCAGGTCTAATTCTATAATCGGTCGATGCTAAGGGTTTTTCAATGGAGGAGACGATTTTCTGCACAACCTTTGGCGCCTTTTTGGGATAGTTGCCTTTTACAGCTGCTTGCTCTTGTTCTTCTACATCAGGAGCCGCTCTGCTAATAGGTTCATTGTCAGCTGTGTTGGCAGATGCATACGGTCTGTCCTCACCCGCCATAGATGGTTCATTTTGGGAGGCGCTCATGTTGCGACGATTATAGGTTATTAGCTGCTGCTTTAGAATCTCCAGTTCCATGAATTTACCGCGCAGCTGTTCCTTGTTAAGCCGTCCTGACTCTATTTCATTCGAAATTTGATTCAAGCGCTCTGTAACGCGGCGTTGAATTGTTACATTCGGGTCATACCCAACACCAATATTCATATCCCATGTTAAATCGCGCATAGACGACTTGAGTTTTGCTATAGCGTTTCTGTATTCTTTAGGAATCTCAATAGTCTTTGGTGGCTTATCTTTTACCTTGAATTCTTCATCTCTGTCTTCCTTATCGTGAATATAATTATTTGTATAATTACTGAACCCCTCTTCTACAGGTGACTGATAATCTGCGTAATTGTCTAACTTATTGCTTGGTGTAAAATGTTCATCATCACCAACAAATCCTGATGCAGGCTTTTCTTCATCTTCAAATTCCTCCTCCTTATTTTTAAAGCCCTCCGCATATAGTTGCGCCTCCATATCACTCATTCCGCCGTCATTCATATCACTGGTAAATCCTTCTACAGCTTTTGATGGGTCCACGCTTTCCAAAAAGCGAATGATTTTGCGGTCTTCAGGATAATCAATGAAGTTTGCTGTAACGTTGCGCTTCTGTTTCATCTTATTTTCTTCGGCTAACGGGTCCTTTCTGCTCATTTGTTTGCGTACTTCCGCAGGACTCATTCTTGGTAGCGGGCTTACCATAGATGTAGGGTCTTCCACATCGACTAAGAAGTTCTTGAGTTCGGATTTATTAATTGGGATTTCGGACTCCTTCATATCCTTACGCTTAATCTTGTCAACCATCTGCTGCAAATCAAGTTGAATCTTCTCTAGGATTAATGAGCGCTGTTTGAAATCGGGTGCCTCTGAGCGAATATCATCTATCCGTTTCTGTTCATTCTTAGCTCTTTTGATAGTGTGTTCCAAATCGGTGACCTTCACAGGACCGTAGTCTTTTACTAAATTCTTTGTGACCTGTTTGGCTTTGTTCATGTTTGCCGATTTGTAGAGTGGCTCATTTCTGTTTATACTCTTTATTGCCTCTTCGTATTTCTTACGTTCATCAGTTACAAATTTCAATGAGTCTACAACTTTACCCGTATCAATTTGTGCTTGTAGCTTAATTGAGTAGGCTATTGACTTTGTGTGTAGTTGCGTATAGTCGGTCTTCTTCACCAAATTTATTAGGAACTTTTCGTACATTGCATTATACGTCTTCATTACGTCAAGTAGTGCCGCAATATCTTTGTACGATGCCAGTGCCTCAGTAGGGTCGCGACTGACGGCGCCGGGCATTGTATTTGGTACTGTGCTTGCGCCTTCGGGCTTTGGTAACTGTGCCATTTGTTGGCTGGGTGCACCAGTAAAACCCTCATAGCGCAATGTGAAATAGCTGTGGCACATGAAAAATAAGATAGCAAAAATCACTATTGCTATTAACAAAAGAACCGTATGACGTTCCATTGGTCTCCCTGTGATAAGATTATAATTTAAGGTTGCGGCTTGGTCGCTAGCACCTGATTAATCTTAAACTTTGCCTTGTCATCAGTAAAATACGGGTGTCCGTCTTTATCACATTTTACAGGACGCTTATCCTCTTCTACGTTGCCAAAAACTTCGGTTCTTAGTACTGGTGACCATGTCTTACCAGTTTTTGTACAAAACCAGCGGCGCGGTGGTAATACATACTCTAATTTATCTAGTTCATCCAATGTATAGTCTGCACGATTCTTTACAACAATAGACTTTGCGTTCATATTGTCTCTGGAATAATTAAATGTTGTTCCGCTTGGATTCGGTATCAACCCTAATAGGCGTCCTTTGCCGTCCTTTTCGGAATATAATTCGGCAACCACATCATTTTTGGCGGTCATAATTGTTTTTGTATTAGGTTTTTGGAACTGGGCTTCTAAATTAAATTTCCCTTTCGTAAAGCACTTAACCGTAGATTTTTCCATAACCTTACTTAACTCAACATTAATTAGGGTTGCCGTGCCTTTTTTATCTGTGCACTGTTTCACAATCGGTCGCACCCATTCTAAGGAGCCTATGACTATGTCGTCGGGATTTACAGGTTTTGCGGGATTTGTGAATTTTTCAATGGATTGCTTATTATAAACTAAAAATGTTATTAATGCGCCTATTAAGCATAGTAATAATATTATCTTTGTGTTATTATCCATGCTCTACGTCAAGAGATGAATTTTTTTGCACGTTTATTTTAATACACAACCCCAGCATGGTATCTGGTCCTTACGGATATACAATGACATATCGGGCATTGGTGGGCACTTTTGTTTTTTAATAATTCTACGTACAGGTCTTTTTCTTCTAGGAGCTCGCCCGTCCAAAGCCTCTTCTATTGCCTCTTTTGCTTCAAAAGCCTCCGTTCTTTTAAGAACTGCGCCCTGTCTGTCTGATATTGTTTGCGAAGGCGCATTATTTGTTACTGATATTTGTGGAATGATAGGCGCATTTGGTGTGGGGTCCAAGGGTGCAGGTATTGCTGTAACCTGAGGAACGGCTGCACTTACACTTAACGAAGGAATTGGCGCCGCAGATGATGTTTCTATACTTACCATATTACCTGCGGCAGGAACCTTCGGTCTGTTCATAATATCCGGGGTGCCAAATACATTTAATAGTGAATTTGCGTCGTCCAATGGACTGCCCGTGAATGCCTCTAGTGGCGCCTTTAGCGCCTTTAGCGCATAGAGCATTAATCCAATTATGCCGATAACAATAAATATAGTTGTACCGGGATTCATAGGGTCTCCTGATGACTTAATATAAAATTGAGTGGTTGCTTTTGGTTTATTTAGGGTAAAATGTCCTATGATTTACGTTATTTGCACGATGACCAAATTGAGGTGGGAATAGATGAGGCGGGGCGCGGTTGTTTATTTGGGCGCCTTTACGTTGGTGCAGTCGTATTGCCTGCGGAGCTGGACTGCTTCTTTGACAATGGTGCTGAGCTGATGAGTATCAAGGACTCTAAGAAGCTCACTGAGCGGCGGCGCGATATTCTTTATGACTATGTTACGGAGTGTGCTGTGGACTACGCAGTTGCTTATTGTGAAAATACACAGATTGATGAGGAGAATGTGCTACAGGCAGATTTAAATACCATGCATAAGGCTCTAGATTCACTTGTAGTGCCTGTTCAGCGCATTCTTGTGGACGGCGATTGCTGGAAGCCTTGGCAAACAAATCCTGATGCGGAAGTCTATAAAATTGTAGAAGGTGATTCCAAGTTTCTTGCGATAGCTGCAGCGTCTATTTTGGCAAAGGTTGCTAGGGACCGCTGGGTTCTATCCGTATGTGATACAAATCCTGACTATGATACAAAGTATGGGCTGCGGTCCAATAAGGGATACGGAACTGCAAAGCATATGGACGGCTTGAAGACGCATGGTGTAACACCGTTTCATCGCATGTCATACGCACCGTGTAATGGCGGCTTAGCAAAAGGGAAAAAGAAGCATGAGTGGATTGGACTGTGAAACGTCTTTAGTAAAAATCGCGTATTTTTCAAAAATACTTAATTTTTATATTGAGCTTTGGCTTAGAAGAAAGAGGATAGGAAGCCTGAGGATTTGCGACCACCCGCTTGCTTGCCAAGCTTTGTCTTCTGGCTTACACGGCGTCTGTGGGATTTAGCTTTGGCAACGGCGGCGGCTTGTCTAGCTATGCTCTTGAAAGCCGCGCGAATTGAAGCTGTTACCTTAGAGCCAATCTTAGGGAGGCTTTGTAATGAGGGCATGCCACCGAACTGAGATGTGACAGAGTTGATGCTGTTAACCGCTTCGGGGACTTGGCTGTTGATACTGGCAACAACGCCGCCGACCTTTCTAGACGCCTGGTTTGCCATTCTGCTGGCACTCAACACGCCGCCGCGCATAGCCTTGGCTGTCTTGCGGGCTGTGTTAGAGAAACTCTTCATCTGGCGTACTGTCTCTGTTAAGAAGCGGCGGGCGCCGCCGCTAGCCAAAGCGCGAACTAAGGCAGGGCTGCGCATGGCACCGCCAACCATGGCAACATTGGTACTGCCGAAGAGTTTGCGGGCGGCATCCATTAGGCGGGCGCCACCTGGCGTGCCAGCGGCGTGGTTAGCATTTTCCGCCACAACCTCACTGGCGGCAGCAGCAGCCTCAACAACAGCCTCCTTCTTACCTTCTAGAGTCTCAGCAGCTGTTTTAAGATTTTTTGCAAGTCCTTCGATAGCTGTTGCCAATTGAGTTACTTTTCCTGCGGCTTCGCCGGCTTTTGTAGAAAGTGTTTCAGCAACCTCCTTAACATTCTTCTCACTAACAACAGCAGCAGGGTTATTAGGCATCTCTTTATAATAACAATAGAGAAAAAAATGACCTTCTACATTTCAGTAAGCACGATAAGTAAAATGAAACTACTATTTATTGACACCGAAACGAACGGACTTCCAAAGAATAAATACGCACCCTACACGGAGACAAAGATGTGGTGTCACGTGATTCAGATGTCCTGGACTATTGTTAATAGCGCGTCTTGGGCTATTGTCAAGGAAGAGGACCACTTTCTCAAAGTCAGGGAGACCTGGTCTTCAGAGGCAGAACGCATACATCAAATTCCGGAGAGCATTGCTCAGAAATTCGGCAAGGACCCGCTTCATGTTCTACAAATCCTACAATCTGATATGTCTGAATGCGATGCTGTAATTGCGCATAATATGACATTTGATAAGACCGCTATCATGGCTGAAGTTCAGCGACTCTATGATACTGGTATTATGACCTGCAGCCCGTCACAGTTCTGGTCCTGTAAGAAGGATGTTTGCACTATGAAAGCAACTAAGAAATATGTGGGTTTGACGTTTAAGAATTCTGCTGACTTGAAGTTTCCCAAGTTGAGCGAACTGTATGCGAAACTCTTTGATACTGTTTATGATGTAAGTGGGGCGCCGCTGCATAATGCACGCCACGATGTTAGTTGCTTAGTTTCGTGCGTACAGAAGCTACTGACTTTGCCTGAGTTTGCCCACTTGCTTGTATAAACCACTCACAGATGGCGCCGTCCATGGCTTCGCCAGCCTCTTTGTCTTGGTCCGTAAAGTGTCCCTCCCCTTTTGCTAAGCGGCATAAGACATTTTTCCATTTATGGTCCCGTAACCGTTTCGCGTACTTTATTGGCATATATGGTAATACTTCTGTATCGTTTGTTCCTGCTGTTAAAAGGACCACTGGATTGGTTTCTGCTGTTTCTATGTTCTCATAGGGTGAAATCTTGAGCGTCTCATAAAAGTCCACAGGGTTACTATAAGCTAATCCGAATTCTTCACTCTCATGTAGGGTCTGCGGCTCTTTCAGATTTGTTGTTGTGCGTAAAACATCCGTGTAGGGCTTGGCGCCATAGACAACAGTGATTTTGTCCAGTAGCTGCAGACTTGCGGCTGTAACTAGGAAGCCGCCTGCTGACCGTCCATAAATCACTGTGTTTGTTTTGTCAAAGTTTAGTGTCTTTTGCAGGTACAATACACCATCTACAAAATCTGTCACACCTACGTGACGGCGCGGGGCTGTTCTTGACGCATCCCACCAGTTATCGCCATTTTCACCGCCGCCGCGCACACACAGGTTTGCAATTACGAATCCCTGCTTTAACCATGGCGTCCATAAGCGCATCTGCTGCTTTCGCACTGACATACCGTATGAACCGTAGCCGTAGATTACGATGCCCTTTACTTTATCGGTTACAGGATAGGTTGCAAACCACGGTACTTGTGTCGCAGTCAAACCACACTTCAATTCATAGGTCGGTCCATCAATGGTTTTTTCCAAAATAAGGTCTGCGTTATCGTCAAGGTAATATACAGCATCAGGCTTATTTGGATAACCGACGATTATTTTATCCGCTGTTAAACTGAACTTAATTTCACATACTGTGTCTTTATTGTTTAGCTGAGTCCAGCTATTATTATAGAACCATAAAGCATGATACACATCCTTTGTAAAAATAAATAAAAAGCCATCCTTGTATTTTTGCCCGTCTACTAATTTCCAGCCATCAGGATATTGGACGTCTTTGTTTTGCTTGGAAAAATGACCGTCGTGTGCTATTACGTTATGTGTTAGCGCTTTTTTAGTTCCAGTGCCTTTAGATAGCCATATAATCTTGTTATTTCTTATTACACCAACATCCTGGTGTATAGCACAGACCCGCTTAACAAAAACATCCTCTTGATTTTCTGGTTTATCGATTTTTAACACGTAGCGCTTATCCTTTTCCTTGTAAATCCGCCGGCTCTTTTTTGTTTTGATGTCTAGAGCCATGATTTCATTGTACCAGTAGATATTTTCAGCTTTGCTATAATAAATATCTAAGGCGTCTGCTGCAGCTGTGTCAGCAACGTCTTTTATGGATAGTGTTTTGTGAAGATTTTTATCGTACACATCCAGCGTTAGCCGTTCAAAGCCCTCAGACAGGTCGCGAATACTCAATAAAAACTCCTTTGTTATGACAACCGTTCTGAGCTCTGTCATTTTTAGTTCCGTTTTGTTATCACGCTTGACCTTGAATGACGGCATTAGGCGACTGTGTTCACCTATTTCAAAGGTGTAGCTATGCCACTTAGATGTGTAGTAGACACCATATGACTTCGGAAGGGCTTTGAATGCGTTCAGCCATTTAGTTTTATGGTCTTCTGGCAGCACGCTTAGCTGCTTTTCAAATATTTCACCCTCCTCTTTTGCGGCTTCTTTGTACCTTTGTCCGTCAGTATCGTCATAATCACCATATGGGTCGGACCATTCTATGAAACCTAGGTCCCGGACCAGCCCTTTTTCCTGGACAGGCATATCTATTTTATTCCCATAAAATAATGGCAGACTGGCTGATTATCCAATATGATAATCGTCCATTAGATAGGAGCCATAAATTCTTACAAAGACAAACTAAGCGCTACTGTAAAAAACATAACTATGACTATATTTTTATTAATAAAGAATATGATTTGCCGCCATGGTGGATAAAAGTGAAACTTGTTCAAGAACATTTACATTCCTATAAAGGTGTATTATGGCTGGATGCTGATGCAGTAATAAGCGATGATAGCATTTTATTGGAAAATTTAGTGAGTAAAGAACATTCATTTTACTGCGCACCTGATGCACCATTGTGGAATGGCGTGTTTAACGCGGGTGTATGGTTGGTCCTGAATAATTCTGTAGGTAATAAAATTATGAATGAATGGTTAAAATTATATAAGCCCAAAGATTGGTCTTTTTCTAATAATAAGTGGACTACCGAAGGCAGTTGGGCGGGACCGTCTTATGAACAGGGGTCTTTTGTTGCTACTATATTGCCTAAATACCGTTCTGCAATAAAGATTTTTCCTTGGTATTTTTTTCAAGGCTACAGATGCACTGATAAATCGTTTATTATGCATTTTTCAGGAAAAAATGTGCGACGAAATATGACAGCCCACGAATTACGTAATACACTGAAACGTTATTTGCCCGCTTATATTCGTAAGACTAGACGCAGAGTGAAGACAGTGAAGACAGTGAAGACAGTGAAGACAGTGGCTTAAGAATATGCTATGGATTAGAACATTAAATGAGTCAGCCATTGAATGTTGTAATATTTAGTCAGGCTGCGGGAAGTCAACAGTACGGTTTAGGACAAGATGCACGAATCTTAGAAACAGTCCTGCGTTCATTGAATTCTAAACTCAATATAAAACACAAGGACCCACATACCTATGTTGGTAAGGGTACTATGCCCACCATCAGTGATGTTCATATCTATTTGGAGGTGCCCTGCAGGGTCGCGTATCCTTGGGCTGCCGTCAATGTTGTAATTCCTAACCAGGAGTGGTGGTACAAGGATGAATGGTCATGGGTTTTTAAGGAGCCCAGTACTACCTTCTTTTATAGAACCCACTATGCGGAGGGTCTGTTTGGGCGCGGCGGCTCTTACATTGGTTGGTGTTGTCCACCTATAAATTCAAAGAACGTAATTCCTACGAATAAAAAGAAGCTGACAGCTCTTTACATAGTTGGTGGTTCCGTTAATAAACGGGCTGCGGCAATCGATGTAATTAAATTCTGGAAGCCGAATTATCCAGAATTAATTGTTGTCTTGTCCTCAGAACTTTCTACAGACCTAGCTCAAAAACCTAATGTTACCTATAAGATTGGACATTTGTCAAATTCTGAGAAGGTTGAATTACAGAATTCATGCCTTTACCATGTAACTTGCTCAGTAGCCGAAGGGTTCGGATACACTATGGCGGAGGCATTAAGTTACGGTGCAATTCCTTTGTGGTCCGATATACCTGCTTACAATGAAATTTGGTCACCGGTTCTTGGTTCCACTGGGCGAATTTCAACGGTCGGTGCCGCAGAATTACTTGTTGATAAATTGGACATGGCACGTAATTTTAGAGAGTCTAATTTTGACGATGCAATGGAGAAATTACTTACACTTACGGATAAATTCAAAAATAATTTTACGGACAAAATTTCTAAATTTGTAAATTCTATGAACGTGAATTTTAAGGGTGAATTTGCGGCAGCTTGGTCCAAGGTTGAAGGTTTAGTTAAGAAGGCGGGGGCGCTATGTGTACCACCACGTATGGTAGCTAAGGATGACATACCGACTGTTGGAATTGTAACGCTGGTATATAATCGCCCTGAGTGGTTTGCACACGCTGTTCGTAACATCAAGACATGTGACTATCCACGTGATAAACTGGTTTGGGTCATTGTTGACGACAGTGACGGTATGGGTCGTGTTGATGTCAATGTGGAGAAAATTAAAGTCGAAATGCCCGATTTGAAAGTCCAATATGTATCTAGCGGCAAACGGTTAACAATAGGGGAGAAGCGCAATAGGGGCTGTTTAGCCGCTTTGACTGCATTACCAGCTGTTTCTGTATTTGCATTCATGGATGACGACGACCATTATCCTAAGGGCTCCATAATTTTGCGCGTTTTGTGGCTCTTGAATTCTAAAAAGGGGTGCGTATACTGTTCAACTTTGCCAATGTATGATATTACCAAATACATATCGGCTATCAATGTACCACCATTGAATTTAGCTCCTTGTAAACGTGTTAGTGAAGCATCCATGTGTTTTAGTCGTGCTTTCTGGGAAGCGCGTAAATTTCCCAATGATGTCAGTGTTGCGGAAGGAGAGGCATTTTTGCAGGGTAGGGAGGCTGACACTATGGAGGTTCCTCCAGAGGGTGTTATTGTAAGTTTCCTACATGGTAAGAATTCTACATCACGACGGGTACCGGAACAGAAAGAGGCAAATGGCTGCCATTATGGGTTTAGCGATGAGTATTTTATGATGATTAGTCAGATTGCGGGCTTGAAAGCGTGAGCTTTTGGTTTTAATATTTGTATAAGTAGAATGGACGCTGTAGTCACATGGCTTGATACATCTGAAAAATCTTACATTAACCAACGAAATAAGGATTTTGGTGAAAAAAAACCATATGATTTATATCGCGTTGGGCGCCGCGATGAACTCCGATTCTGTTTAAGAGGGCTTTATTATAATATGCCTTGGTTACGTAAAATATATCTTGTTACATGGGATAACCAATTCCCGGATTGGCTTGATAAAACCACAGCAGAAAATTTGTCGCCTCCAATAATCAAAATTAAGAGAGAGACCCTTAATGAAAACAAACCTCTTTACGGTAGCTATGCAGTTGAAGCCTGTATCCATGAAATTCCTGGTATTTCTGACATATTTATATATTGTAATTGCGATATGTTTGTCACTAAGAAAATGAAGATGTCCGATTGGATAGAAAATGGTGTTGGAAAATTACGACACGCGGGTTATATTAAATCATTAGAACCAAAAAAAGATATGTGGAGTAATTACTATGTAGTTTCGCAAGTCGGATTATTCATTGAAAAATTTGGACGACCGAAATTTAAATTTTTTAATCCCAGTCATCAAATATCTTTATTGTCAAAAAAAGCGTGTTTAGATACGAAAAACGCTTTTCCAGATTTATATAATGTAACAGTTAATCTTATGGGTAGAGAGAAAAAGGAGCACCTTACGCGATTTCTATATGAATACGTTGCTGTTCACAAAGGCTATTGTGTTTTAGACAATACACCTATAGGCGGGGAATATATGGATTATGAGTCAGATTATAAACATTATAAATTAAAAAAGAACTGTGCGCTTTTATGCACAAATTTAAACTCTTATTTTAAAGAGTCGTCATATGGTGATTATTTACGTTTTATGATTAATTTATTTCCTACACCACTACCTGGAGAAAAATACATGAGTTATGAAAACGTTTGCTATTATGTCTACAGCGGTGTTAAAGCCACGCCCTTCTGTAAAGGCAAGCCGATAAGTGAAGGCGACAATGTTTGTCTTATACCAGTCGAAAAAAGCTATGATGTATTTGGGCGCCTACCATATGTAAGACGTACCATTAAACGCCACCTAAATCAGTGCCCGCGGCGGACACGGTCTAGTAAAAGAGCTTTACGTTAATTTTTAGCTGCCTTAAACGTCTTTGCTCTTTTACGTCGCAGTCGTAGCGTTTCGTTGTATTTTATAGTCTTTGTTTCACAAACAATAATAACATTACGTGGTTTGCTTAATAGCGATAGTGTCTCATCATCATCGCGATAGTCTTCAAGCATAAATCCATTTTCGTCAGGAAGCTTCGGATTAGCCCCATAATCCAATAACAGCTTCAATATCTCTAAGTTCTTACTTATGAATATGAGCGGTGTCTGTGTTTGCGTTTTAGAATTAGGGTCATAACCGGCTTCAAGAAGATATTTGATAGTTTCAATATCTTCTTTAAGAATGGCTTCTTCCATTGTTATCGGGATTGTATATTTACTGGGAATTTTAACGACGCACCCTTAAGGATCTTTTAACTCTAGGAATTTTTATTCCTTTAGCTTCTGGCATAGAAGGAACCTCTGGTGCTTTCAACTTTGACAAATTAGGACCCTCTGGTGCTTTCAACTTTGACAAATTAGGACCCTCTTTTGCCAGCTCTGGAACATTTCCTAAAGATGGAACTTGTGACACATTAGGCAAGCCTGCTGCGGAACCAGGTATCTCAGGCTCTATCAGTTTTATTTCAGGCTTCAAATCCTTAATAATAGCCAATACGTTATCTTCTAACTTCTTACCTAGAAACGGTTTGCATAGTTCAGGATAGTCTTTGTTATCAGGTCTGGGAATCAAGGCAAGGTCAAAGAACAGGGCGTATGGCGGTACACCTCTTAATTCGTCAAGAAGTGGTTTGATATCTGTAGAACAGTAGACCGATGGCTCCCTTATGGCTTCGCGCAAGGCATATAGATTATTCACATCTGGAATTTTTTCCATCGGTATCTTAGGCATTTGAATTGTTGCTAGCTTTCCTAAGGGTCCCTTATCAAGGTTCTTTTCGGATGTTTCTAAAGCCTCATTCATTTTGTCCAGCGTTGTGCTTACCGACATAAACATTGCCGCAATCGGCTTCTTAACAAGCTGTGGTGACATCGTTGTAAATGCCCAAATAGCGAAACCTAATATAAAACTCTTTGATGATTTGAAAACTAGGTCTCTAAGGTCTGTTCGTAAATCCGGTGATATTAACATTATTGCGTCGCGCATTATTTTCAAGATAATACCAATATACATGGGGTTATTACCCATAAAACCAAAGGCAGTGAATATAGCATGGTATAGGTTACCACGGGCTAAATCCAGACAGGTCATTACAAGAGTTAATAATATGCGCGCAACCTGTCCTAAGCCCCACGGGTCCACACGAAACATCATTGCACAGGTAATGCGAAGCGCTTCTAAAACTGCGTTTATCACTGGAAAAATGCTTTTGCCTGGAATGGGAAAGGGTGTTGGTGGCACCGTTGGTATAACGCCTACAGGGTCAACAACCATAGTATTTTCTAGAGCCAAGATGCCAAAGTCACCTGATGCTGTTGTTAGCTTAGAATCCAAGGTGTCAAATAGTTCCGTTGAGTACTGGTACAAATAATCTGGTGATATTAAATTAGGGTCCAGTGACTTCAAGCCTGTGGCTAATGCCTGACCTGCGGCTTCTGCTTTTTTTTTGATTTCGGCAATTGATTTGGTCTTTCCACCTTTTTGCACGTTGAATAATTCGGGATTATTTTTTATATTTTTGAGCCATAAGTCCTCCAGATTTTTTGCCTCTTGCTGTGTAAAAAGCGGGACCTTAGTAAATGGGTAGCAGATTTCTATGAAGCGCGGGTTCGTTTCGTCTATTTTCATGCGCTGTGCCATTTCCGTGACTGCCCATATCATTATGTATAAATGAATCGGCAATTCATGGAGCTTGCCTTCTAATTCCTTTAGAAGCTTGTGAACATCTTTTGATGCGTCACTCATCCCTACTTTAGGATTTTATTTAACGCGCACCATTTAAACTCAAAGCGTCGGATGAGTGTAGAATGGAAGGGTCACAAAATGGTTATGGTTCATACTTTTCCCCTGCTAACTTTGCGGATGCGCAGGACACATCAGGGGCTGGTTTGGATGGGGAGTTTTCTGGGTCTGCGGATTTTGTTTCTATGAGTGTGGCAATGGAGAATTTATCAGTCGCCACCATGAATATTATTGAAGGTGAGTTGGTTGATAATAATAAGCAGACAGCGGATGATACCAATCGCACAAAAATGTGCTATAACAACATCAAAAATAAGATTGTTATGATTGGCGCCGCTGGACATTTAGCGCAGATTGAGTCTTTTTTGCAGCCCGTTCCAGAGGGCACTGCGTATAAGAAAATTAAGGACTTGGCTGCGACTTTGAATCGCGATGATTTTAATGGTTTTTCCAAGGATTTTTTCAAGGATGTTGATATTGATATTAGCGGTTCGTCCTTTTTTACAGATGACATAGGTATGGATTTGGTAACATTTAGGGATGCGCTAAAAAAGGTCAATGCAGAATATGACACGGCGTATTTTAATCTATTTGAGGCAGATGAAGAGCTGAGTAAATCTATTGCTAAATTCACGAAAGTAACAAAGCAGATTGATAACTTATTGGCTCTTGATATTAATGACGCCTCTTTGGACGTATATGGTTCATTTAATAAATATATGTCCGTATTTTTCAAGGACCAGAAAATCAAGGAACGGTTTGATGCATTTGTGGTTGCGCGCAAGCGTTTTATCGTCTATAGGGACATTGTATTGACATGCCAGCGTGCTATTAAGCGAACCGATGAGCCGACAGAATGTAGTCCGTGCGTGATTTGTATGGAGAATCCTGTCAAGACAGCGTTTGTTCCATGTGGTCACACCTTTTGCTTACAGTGCTCCAATAAGAATTTAATGACGTGCTATATTTGCCGCACGAAAATTACTAGCCGCTTGAAGCTGTATTTTAACTAGTTGAATTATTTGTTTATAAAAATTAATACATTTGTGTTTTAATTTTTATATTTGGGTTTATTGTTTAGCGGCGACGTGTTCTGCGGTTATTCTTGCGGCTTTTGCGGTTGTTCTTGCGATTGCTCTTACGGCTTCTGCGGGAGCCACCTTTTTTTCCAAACGCCATACTATAATCATTGTTAAAAGCTGCAGATTTTTTTTCTAAATCATCTTTTATTTTTATTTCACTCGGCGCTGCAGCCTTCATTTCGTTCAAATTCTTAAACCAAGGGTTTTCACTATCATCACTATTAAAACAATCTCCTATCAGTACCTGCAACGGTTTTAGATACGTATGATTTGGCGGTTCGACATAATATTTATATAATGCGCCGCGAAGTAGTGACGAACTTGTAGGAGGCGGCGCTTCACTCATCAAAATAAAGCTAAAATCGTTTTCTAAAGAGGTTTTGATTGCGGCACCTTTATCTAATAACTTCTGGTTAAGACTTTCTGTATCTTTAAATTCTTCTGTACTCGTAATAGACTCTATAAGTACAGAATCTGATATTGTGTTATTTTGTTGTCTTTTCTTCTTTTCAGCTAGCGCTTTTCCAAAATTCCAAGATGCAAACTTATTGAACCGTATAAGACCTTTATCCTCTTCAACTGCAACAATTCTCAATTTTAATTTCATCTCATCAGAACTAAATGTTTTCTGTTGGTCCTCTTTAGTTGTATCACGCTTTAAAACGTAAATATTCATAGGTTTTCGCTCTTCATTAGATGGCTTTGTGTAATTTCCATATGTCGTAACTTCTGCCCAAAAAGCGAAATCAAACATATTATCTAGACCCATAGTCACTGATATTTCTGCCTTTGTATAAACTTCACGTAATTTTTTTAATGTTAGTATAGTTGCTGTATTTTTTTTATTAACTGGGTCAGCGTAAAGTTCATATTCAAGTCTACTGGGCTCAAACTTGATTCTTTGGTCAGGAAATTGCGTTTTTAGTTTTGTACAAAACAGTTCTAATGCTTCAATGCGGCTAGCTTGTGTAGGAAATAAATGCGGTTTTGAGCTGCCTCCAGCAGTTGGCATAAATAACATTAATATATTTCCAGATGGATGGTTTTTAATAGTAGCTTCAGTAGCAATTCGCATCGCCTCATAATGCCCTCTTGTGGGAGGACCGAACGCGCCCTGAAAAGAGTTAACTACGTCAGCCGTTAAAGGGTCCCAATCTTCCATTATTCTACTTACGCCTTCTAGTTTTTCTTTGCCCACCGCCAACCTTTGTAATTTTAAGCGCGTCGGTAACGGACCTCATAGACGAATTGGCACTGCCCCCAACGCTAATGCTGTCCAAAAGTTGTTCTTGTGGTGGTAATAGTATGCTATATCTAACAGACTTAGGCTTATGGGAAGCAGTACTCTTAATCGTATTACGAATTTCAGCTATTTGCTGAAACCGGGGTAGGAATTGCGTTCCATAGGCGCTGTAAATGAAGTGCACTGGCGGAATTGGAGCCGGCGTCATTAAGAAAGGATAACCACGAATGCGACCGCTTGTGTAGCCTTGTAGCCCCTGTTTTAACCCATCAATGACTGTACTTAATCCGTAAGACATGGTGTATTTTACAGCATATTCACCAGCAAAACCGCATATGACAATATTGACCTTTTTTGCATCTGGTCTGAACTTTGTTATACCCAGTTCCTTTGAAAACATGACTTCTGCCAAGCCAGTTGAACGACTCAGGTCGCTTTTCTGATTCATGCCGTTTTTGATATGATACTGAAATGCCGAATATGCATCCCAGTTACACAGCTGTCCTTTAAGAACTTGGATTACGGGTTTAGTGGGAGGAAGGCTTGTGACTGTTACTTGGTATGTTGCTTTATTCGGCTCATTAAAATGGTTCTCTGCATCATCGGCTAGTTCAATCGTAATATCGGGATTAGCAAATTTCGGGACAAGGCTGACCAGTGTATCATCTGACTTACAATTATCAGTTTGTGTCGCATTTGCTATAGTAACTTCACCTTGGTCAACGCGTGGCTTACATGTTCCGATATGTTTGTACTTTGTTTCTATACAATGCGGCGTCCATAAACCCCCGGTCAGGTCAACCGATTCAAAACCTGGTGCAGCCACTGCAGGTGAACCTTGGTAGGCAGTTTTTATATTCATAGCTTTCTGTGTGCCGTTTTTGCGCCTTACCCTGGTTGTATTTGGCGCTGTTGTGACCATGTGACTTACGTGGTTGCGCGGATGAACATCGCGGCTAAGAACGTAATAATCGAACGGAATTGCGTTAACCATATCCGCAATTTCATTGATAAGTGCTGTACGCTTGTTTCCATCCATCCAGCAATTCTGGACATCGGTGACAATCAAAATATTGGCTGTCATTTCCCTGCATTAGGCTGAGAAAATTCGCGGGTATAATTATAATAACATGCCTAGCGAAGCCGTAATCGTTATTGACGTTCAGGACTGCTTCTTACCACCCAGTGGCACATTAGCTACTACTAACTCTAGAAACGGTAGTTTTGGGGCAAACGCACTTGGTGAAGCAATCGCTTCTTTTGTGAATAAGAAGAGCGACCTTCAGATTTATGTTAGCAAAGACTGGCACCCTTCAGGACACACATCATTCGCTAAAGCAGAAAAGGGGGAAAAGCCTTTTAATTCCAGAAAGGGTGCTTATACAAATGCGCAATTTTCCGCAGCAGAGGAAAAAGGCGGCAAGAGATTTTGGGGAGCTGAGGGTCGCCACGACCAGACTTTATGGCCCGCACACTGCTTACAAAATGAAGAGGGCAGCGACGCTAAAGTAGCTGATAGTTTTATGAATAAATTAAGCCCTGAGAATAAGGGTAAAATTGTAAACATTATCAAGGGCTTCGACCCTGCTATAGATTCTTATAGTGTTATTGCCGATGCTACAGGTAATTTTACACCAAAGAATGAGGACACGGGCGACCTTTTTAAGGACACATTAGTTGAGGCTGCAATGAACCTTGATACAATTTATGTTACGGGAATTGCGCGCAATGTGTGCGTTTTTACTTCTTTCATGGACATCTTGAATTACGTCACTGTACCTCAGTTCAAGAGCGGCGTCAGAACAACAAAGGTCGTATTTATGTATAACTTGACACGCCCTGTAGCTCCTGGAATGGATATGACGCCTAAGGAAATTGAAGGTGCCGCAACAGCCCTTTTAACGGCTATGGATGTGCCAGCCGATAGACACGCGGAGTTATTTGAGGTTCGCGGTGACGGCGCATCTTATAACGCCGCTGGTGGTCGCAGAAACCAACGCCAGACACGCAGACGCCAGAGCCAGAGACAGCAAAGACAAAGTCAGAGACAGCAAAGACAGAGTCAGAGACAGCAGAGACAGAGTCAAAGACAGAACCAGCGCTGCAGAAAGAACCACCGCCACACAAGCCGCTGCCAGTAAATCTTAAGTTTTGAATATTTATTTTGTTCGTTTTTAGCGAAAAAAATGAGTTTAAACCCAAACTTTAATGTGTTTATTAACAAATAAGAAATGTCCGCACCACAGCAACCTAACGACATTCCAGATATCAATGAGCTCAAGGGTCTATTGAAGCGGTGGATTAGCATTGAGGAGGAGATTAGCGGTATCAACACTGCGCTGCGTGAGAAGAAGCGCACCAGCAAGGCTCTCAAGGAGACCATTCTACGGACCATGCAGGCAAATAAGGTCCAGCAGATTAACACCCAGAAGGGTGCAGTCGTAGACCGAAAGCGTAAGCTCAAGGAGGCGATTTCTGCCAAGTTCATGAAGAAGTGCATGAGTGAGTACTTTCAGGGCGATGAGGACAAGACAAACAAAATCTTTGAATTCGTGGAGGCGAAGCGCAAGGAGGAGGAGAAGCACGACCTCAAGCTACAGAAGGATGGTGATGTGGCTCCTGCTCCTACTGGTGGTGCAGACCAAGCTATGGAGTAATTCTTGACGTTATTGAAATTTTTTATCGCGTAATTATAGAAAAATGTTAGGCGGTGCTATTTCATCTGCGATTGACCATGTCGTTACGCCTTATTTAGTTACAGAGACCTTCGACGGTGATAACAACAAAGTCCCGGAGCTAACGAAGGTTTCCGGTAAGGTTGCGTTAGTTTCCTTTTTAACACTCATTATAATCTTCTTCCTCCTTCTCCTGGTCGGCAAGTACCTGTGGAATGAGGTCTTGGTCGTCTTGCTACCCTTTGCCAAGCCCGCCAAGTCCATCTGGCAGATTTTGGGTCTTTCCGTCCTTATCGCGTTAATGGTGCCCGGTTGCAACTGCAATATGCAGATGTAAGACGTGGTCTATGTATCATATTTGAACCTAGTTGGTTAAAACATGATATTATTTTTTAAGTTACTTAGTCCATGGTTCGGGCAAAAGGCGCCAGCTTCTCAACGCTGAACGGCGTAGAATAACCAGGGTCTCTGACACCCACAGGTCTGTCCAAAGAGGCGCGATTCATCTTGCATGCATTTGTCAATGCGTTAAATGTGACCTTGACGACAGCCTTATAGTGATTGAACGCCTTTTCAGGGTTTAATTTCACGTTCTTCGCCAGCTTGCTAATAAGTTCTATGCCCCGCCGCTCATACTTTTCCATAATGAGCTCAATGTCGCGTGTTCGGGCACCACCATTCAAGCAGCGTCCCACGAAATTTGTAATAGGTTCTGTATCGTGGCTTGTATTATAGGGTAAATTTAATGTATTGTAGCCGGCTACACCGTTATTGTTTACATCCGCATCCAGGCATGTCATTTTGCTCAAAATGAGTTTTAGTTCTACGCGGTCTGTCTCATCCTCCGACGGCGCCTTGTACTGGTCCATGCATTGTGGAAATAGCGCCAAGAGCGCTTGTGCATCCGCGTTACGCTGGACGCACGCAGGCATATTTGGTGCTAGCGCCGGACTAGAAAAACGTTCTACTGTGCGTGGAAACTGCGGGTACATTTTTAAGGCTACACCTGCAGCAACAATCGCGACAATTACTATTACGTATATTAACGTTTGCATCCCTAAATCTTGGATATTTTTTATTTAAGGGGCTGCTGTCTTTGTGGCTCTAGGCTTGGCAGCAGTCTTGGCTTTTGTTTGTACAGCAGCAGCTGGCACTTGTGCTAACGTCGGCTCAGGTCCCTTCGGGGTACGCATCCATACGCTCTTTGCATCGGCAAAGTAGCCCTTCAGGAACTTGCAGACATTTGCAATTGCCCTACGCGCATTCATGACATCGCCCTCCACAGGGCAGATAGTAAGAACCATCTCCTGCTTCAGCGGGTGAGGAATGCGGTAGCCCGCATACTTCATACGCGGCTGCTCCGTGCCCTCAATATGACGCTCCACAAGGAAGGTCTGAAGCAGATTGCCCAGTGTGTGCTCCTCCTTGCAGAATGTGAACTCAAACACCGCTCCCTTATCGTCCTGTGCCATACGATTAGCCGGTGTTCCAACTGTGATGTTATCGGGCATGTCAGTCTCAAGCGTTGTGTAGGGCGTGACAAGGTCCTCACAAGCAGCTAAGCCGCGTTCAATGATAGTAGGAACACTAAAGATGCCTACACTTTCCAGGTGGAAGCGGAAATCATAGGGCTCCCCCTTCTCATTCTCAAGATAGCAGCGCTGAATCTCAAGGCAGTCAAACTCACGACGCAACTCTGCCTGGCGCTCGGGAGCAATGGCTGCAACATCCGCGACCTTCTTAGAGGTTGCCAGCCAAGTTGTAAAGCGCATATTCTGGCGACTCTTGTCAGTGTCCAAGGTGTACTCATAGGAGCACTGTGCCACAGAGCTATAACGCATATTATCGCGTCCAGTTCCAATAGATGCCTTTGCCCTGATAAGCAGCTTCTCCGCAGGGCTGTCCATATTGTATCGGGGTCTAAGAACCGTAATCAACGGGGTCTCACCCGTAATAGGGTCAGGCGGGAAGAACTGCTTTGTGTCCATTGTAGTCTCAGGATGGTCAGGTGTAGCCGTCTTAACAACCGTGAAATCTGATGCCGTGACATTTACAAGCGACTTGCCAAGATTCTCAATATTTAGACGAAACTCATAATCTTCGGGATTGAATGTGGATGGGTCCGCAACAGAAATAGGAATCATGCCAATGCGGTGAATCAACATCTCATTCACTAGGGGCGTGGTGTTTGTGCTAATAAACACGTCTGACTTCTCGGGCGGCTCCGTCTTGAACCCTACAGTTGGCACAGCGCTCAGAATCTGCCGTCTAATGGTGTTTGCCACTGTTACGTGGATTGGTGCTACGCGAAACGTAGCCTGAATCTTGTTAGCTGCGCTATTCAGTAGCTGCGGACCGCTCTCTGTATATTCGGTGAAGGTGATGTTACTTGCCATTCTTTGACCCTCTCTGTGATAAGTGAGGATAATCAACTTTATATAGTTTCGTGCTCAAAACAGAGGTTTTGTGTTTTTCACGACTTATTTATAAGTTTCGTATGGGCGTTGTTATATGAAATATGTATTTGACTTGATTTTAACAGTCAATGACTTAAAAATAAGCGACCGTAGTTAAAACATAGAAGCAAAAATATCCCAAAACTACAATGAGTCAAAGACCGAAGCACGCCTGCTTCTTTAGCAAGAAATGCAAACACAGCGCCTCTTTTCTTGAGGAATTAGCCCGGACCCCCTACACCTCTGAATTTCAGTTTGTTTGTGTTGACCCTGGTCCAAATAGACCCAAGTTACCATCTTGGTTGAAGGTTGTACCCACACTCTTAATTGATGGGGAGCCTGACCCTTTGACTGATGAGAAAGTCTTCAACTGGCTTTCGCTGAGAAAAATTCAGGGAAATGCCCCGGTTCCCAAACAAAGTAGCTACAAGGAGCCTGCCCGTAATGAAATGCAGACAAGACAAGAGCCTGCACCGGTTTCAAATCCCGTGTATGACCCGACTCCACCTGGACGCAAGATGGCGGAGCCTATACAAACAAGAGCACCCGGCGGTGAAGCCTCCAAACAAGTTGTGAACCCCACTGGCGGTGAAGAGCCCAATGCCTGGCACAGTCAGGAAATGTCCGGCAGTGGAAAGTGGTCTGACGGCTACTCATTTATAGAGGATAACTTCAGTATTCAGGACGGTGTTGGTGCCAGTCGCATTGAGCGCAACTTTACCCTGTTAGATGGCATGGCTTTTGCCCAGGGCGGTGCCGTAAAGGCGCCTGCTGCACCTGCCGAAGCTGTAAGTGAAAAAGCACGGGCTTTGAACAATGCAATGGAGGATTTCCGAAAGAAGCGCGACGCCGACCTTCCTGCTTCAATAAATCGTATATAAATTTGATGTGAGTCTGGTTTTCTAGAAATATTTCAATAAAAAGAATAATCATGAGCGCCCTGACAGCATTCAACAATAAGCTGGTAGAGTTCTTTGAGGATATGGCAGAGACCTATCCCGAAGAGAAGGACATCAAGGCAGCGGCGACTGCTCTGAAGGCACTCAAGGTGATGAATCCAAAGATGATTCACAGCACCTTTATGGAGACTGTCCACACTGAATT